>ERZ838118.2379-NODE-2379-length-20197-cov-12.533860_pt1 | contig 20197 bp, 15 predicted proteins | sample MGYA00519863_ERZ838118 | MGnify/ENA primary metagenome ERZ838118 (study PRJEB31850, sample SAMEA3708827) | human gut metagenome | biome: human gut; feature: human-associated habitat; material: faeces | place: China | collected 2014 ...
GCACATATTCTGTACTTGCTGCGAATAGGTCATAATCATACTCTCCTTTTGACAAATGTCGCTTGGCGGGAACACGGCTGCGCCCTGCCGGCACAGCTCGCCCTCCCGTTTTGCATCGGCTGCGCGGGCCGCTCTCTCTTTCGGCCGCACAGCACTACCACGCATGATTTTATTATAGAGAATGCGCGCGCATTTTGCAAGACATTTCCGCCAAAAATCCGCAATTCTCTTTCGGGTCATTTCCATCTAACCGTCAATTCGTCCGCTTTCTGCCGGGCATTTGTCATTTTTCTGTCAATTCTGTCAGCAGGTCCGGTCCATGCCCTGCTGTCCGCGCCCAGCAGACGGTTCCACCGGCCGCAAGGCCCGGATGCAGGCAAAGCCGGCCCCGGCGGCTGCCACGGCCATCCAATGCCGACCGACTTCCAGCCCGAAGAAATTGGCTGCAAACGGAAAGGCAAGGCTGCCCACGCTCTGCCCCAGCGCCAGAAAGCCATAGTTGACCCCCGCATGGGGGAAGCCGAACAGGTCGGTGGAAAGGGCCGGCAGAACCGCCGCCAGCGCCGAGTAGCAGAAGGTGAGGCCCGCATAGCAGGCCACCACGCCCCAGCCCTGTGCAAAGGCAAACCCCGCCGACAGCCCGGCAGACACCGCAAACAGCAGCATGTCGGTGGGGCGGCGGCCGATTCGGTCACTGAGCAGGGGCATCAACAGGCGGCCTGCCGCACTGCCCACGCTGCCCAGTACCACGCTCCATAGCGCCGCCTGCTCCTCCAACCCGCGCTCCATGCCCAGCTTTAAAATAATGGGGCTGAACAGCAGCACTGCGGGGGTAGAAAAGCACACCGCTCCGGCGCACAGCCAGTACTGCTTTGTGCGCAGCATCTGCCGCGGGGCAAGGTCAATGGTGTTTTTGCCGTTCTCCTGCGGTTTTTGGGTCTGCCCGGTCTGCGGCGGGTCCTGCAAAAGCAGACTGCCCACAAGGCATACCGGCAGGGTGACCGCACCCAGTGCCCAGAAGGCCCCCCGGATGCCCTGCACGACCCAAAATCCCCGCACTGCCGTGCGCACGAATACGGTGAGGAAGGCACCGCTCAGGCCCACCGCCCCGCCGATGACGCCGGTGGCCAGCCCCTTGCGGTCGGCGTACCACTTCTGGGCGCAGGACTGGATGGACGGATACAAAAACGCCGTGCCCAGCCCCGCCGGGATGCTGAACGCCAGAAAGAATGCCTCTGCGCTGCCCGGCGGCAGCAGGCCCGCCGCAAAAAAGCCGCCGCAGAGCAGGGCGGTGCCCCACAGGCCCGCGCAGCGGGGGCCGTGCCTGTCCTGCAGGAAGCCGCCCAGCACGCACCCCACACCGAAGGCCGCGATGAGAATGCCAAACGCATACCCCGCCCCCTGCTCCGACAGGCCGTATTCCTCCATGACCGGCTGCTGGAACACGCCCCACGCCGCCGGAAGCCCCGTGAGCACCTGAATGGCGGCCCCGGCGGCAAGGATCGTCCACGGGTGTTTTGCTGCAAACTGCTGTTTCATCGTTTCACCTCAAAATCCGTGCAATTTGCGATAGTGTGCCCATTCGGATTGACAATCCGGCAGTTTCCTTTATAATATGATGTACTGGAAACAATTCAATTGACATATAGAGAGGTATTGCAACCATGAAAACACAGGCATTGAAGGGCATGCGCGACCTGCTGCCCGCCGAGCAGACCCTGCGCGACTACATCCAGGGCAAGATCCTGGAGACCTACCGTGCGTCCGGCTTTGAGCGCATCTCCACCCCTATGCTGGAGGACATGGAAAATCTGGACAAGTCCGACGGCGGCGACAACCTGAACCTGATTTTCAAGGTTCTCAAGCGCGGCGACAAGCTCACCGCCGCCCTGAACACCGGCGACCCCAAGCAACTCTCCGACATGGGCCTGCGCTACGACCTCACCCTGCCCCTGAGCCGCTACTATGCCGCCAACAAGGACAAGCTGCCCAGCCCCTTCAAGGTGATCCAGACCGACCGCGTGTTCCGTGCCGAGCGCCCCCAGAAGGGCCGTCTGCGCGAGTTCGTGCAGTGCGACATCGACATTCTGGGCGACAGTTCCCCCAACGCCGAGGTAGAGCTGATCGACGTGACCACCCGCGCTTTGCTGAACATCGGCTTCACCGGCTTCACGGTGAACATCAACGACCGCCGCATCCTGCGCGGCATGCTGGAGAGCATGGGCTTTGCCGCCGATACGCTGGATTCCGTCTGCATCACCTTTGACAAGATGGACAAGATCGGTGCTGACGGCGTGAAGGCCGAGCTGACCGAAAAGCAGCTGCCGGAAGCCGCCATCAACGCACTGGCCGATTTCATCGCCGCCGGTGAGGTGACGCTGGACGCCGTGGCTGCCCGCTGCGCCGACCCCGCCATCGCCGATGACCTGCAGTACGTTCTGGCCACTGCCAATGCGCTGGCTGCCGGCCGCTATCAGGTGGCCTACTGCCCCAGCCTGGTGCGCGGTCAGGGCTACTACACCGGCATGGTGTTCGAGATCACCTGCCCGCAGTTCAGCGGTGCCGTGGCCGGCGGCGGCCGCTACGACAACATGGTGGGCAAGTTCCTGGGCACCCAGGTGCCTGCCGTGGGCTTCTCCATCGGTTTCGAGCGCGTGTGCGGCATCCTGCTGGAACAGGGGTATCAGATCCCCGGTGCCAAGCAGAAGATCGCCCTGCTGTACGGCAAGGACGCCGACTTCCCCGCCGTACTGAGCAAGGCCGCCGCCCTGCGTGACACCTACAACGTCACCGTGCTGCAGCAGGCCAAGAAGCTGGGCAAGCAGCTGGGCCAGTTGGAGGCCGCCGGGTTTGCCGGTGCCGCCTTCATGGACAAGGACGAAGTCAAAATTTTTGCACAGCAGTAACCACAAAACGAAGACAGGCCCCCGCACAAAACCGTGCGGGGGCCTGTTTTTTACTTCGTCATCAAATGGTGAACTGCACCACGCAGAAAGCAGCGTAGATGCACAGCAGCGCAATGCCCTGCGGGCGGCTGAGCTTGCCCTTGAGCAGGGCGGGCACCGTCAGCAGCAGCATGACTGCAAACATCACCGGAATATCCATCACCAGCGAGGCGTTCATGCCAGCAATGGTGGAGTTCTGCGGGATGGTAAAGGGGGCCAGCGTCACGCTGACGCCGCTCACCAGCACCAGATTGAACACGTTGGCACCGATGACGTTGCCCAGCGACAGCGCCCCGTGGCCCTTGACCAGCGAGGTGATGGCCGTGACCAGCTCCGGCAGCGAGGTACCCAGTGCCACAAAGGTCAGAGCAATGACCGACTCCGGCACGCCCAGTGCCTGTGCAATGAGGGTGCCGTTATCCACCAGCAGGTCCGCGCCCACCGCGATGAGCACCGCGCCCACCGCCAGCAGGCCCAGTTCCTTGGCAAAGGAAGCGTTTTCTTCCGGCTCTTCCTCTTCTTCCGGGGCGGGGGCATTCTTCATGGCCATCACGTTGCAGACGATGTAGGCCACGAACATGGCCAGCAGGATGATGCCCACCGGCCGGGTGAAGGAGCCGGTGGTGTAGGCTACACCGGCGTAGAAGGCTGCCGCCACAAAGAAGAACAGCACCGGGGTGCGCAGGCTCTTGGGGTCCACCTTGCCCGGCTTGACCACAATGGGAATGGCCGCAATGAGGGCGGAATTGCAGATGACCGAACCAATGGCGTTGCCGTAGGCGATCTCGCCGTGACCGGTGAGAGCCGAGGTGGTAGACACCATCACCTCCGGCAGGGTGGTGCCGATGGACACCACCGTGGCACCGATGAGCAGCTCCGGCACATGGAAGCGGCGGGCAATGCCGGTGGCACCGTCCACAAACCAGTCACCGCCCTTGATCAGGCACAACAGGCCCACGATGAACAGCAAAACAGGTATAAGCATGTTTTTTCTCCTTTTTGATCGTTCCTTGGCCCGGCTCCGGGAACGGGAGTCTCTCAGCCGGGCAAAAAAGAAAAGACTCCTATTACAGGGTACGCATACTACGTCCTTGTAATAAAAGTCTCAAGCATCCGGTACTGCATCGGGCATTTCTGCCGGGTTGTCGCTGCAGCACAGCGCATCATCTCTTGCGGGATATACGCCCTTTACTCCCTTTTATCTTTGCATATTATACCTGTTTCAACGGCAAAGCGCAAGGGGAAACCTGCAAATTTCACCCTGCCTTTTCCACTTTTTTCGCGTTGGGATAGATGCGTTCCATGCGGGCATTGTCGAAATGGGCGTCCAGATAGGTCTCCACGGCATTGGCAGCTGGCACCCCGCTGGTGCGGGCGTCGTAACGGGCCAGCGCCAGCGAGCTGGTGACCATGTTCACCGCCATGAACACCGCCAGCAGCACGGTCATCCACGGCCGCACCCGGCTGCGCAGACGGGTCATGCACTTCATGACCACCGGGTAGCCGTAGCGCATCCACACCACGGCCGCCATGCCCCAGAAGAAGCAGTACAGCAGGTTGATGCGCCCGCCCAGATTGAATTTGAACTTGCTGTAATCCCAGAACACCGTGCCGAACAGCAGCTCGGTCACGGCGCTGCACACATACTCGTACACGCCGCCCATCACCGTGCCGAACACAAACAGGTAGCGGTCGCTCTTGTCTTGATTCTGGCGCAGCAGCACGGTGGTCAGGGCCAGAGCCAGGCCCCACACCACGCTGAACGGCCCCCACACCAGACTGGAACGGCTCATCCAGACGCCTGCCGTCAGGCGGCAGAACACGGTTTCCACCAGGTCACCCAGAAACGCGCCCACCACGAACAGCCACAGCAGGTCGGCGGCGCTCAGGGGCGTTTCGCCGTTCTGGGCAATGGTCGGTTCCTGCCGGGCCGCCGCCGGGTAGGCCCGCTGGATGCGCTTTTCCACATACAGGGCAATGCGGCGGCGCAGGCCGTCGGAGCTTTCACCCAGCCGCTGGTTCAGCTGTTCCAGCACCGGGTGTTTGGCCGCATAGTGCCCCACCAGCACGGCCGAACCGATCTGGTCCAGCGCTGCCACGATGACCGCCGCCCACACCAGCGGGTGCAGCAGCCAGCTCGGGATGGCCTGGCACAGCCGCAGCAGCAGGCCATTGAGCCACAGTACGCTGGCAGTGCCCAGCACGCCCCACAGCAGCGAATACTGCAGGCAGACATAGCCGTTCAGGTTGAAGCGCTTACCGGAGTAGTCCCACCATTTGCGGCGGTGCAGCCGTTCCAGCAGCTTAGCCGTCAGCCACTCCATGACCGTGGAGGCCAGCGTACAGGCAAAGAAGAGGTACACCGGGTCGCTGCGCAGATCCGTGAAGCCCACGGCCAGCAGTACCGCCGTGGAGCCGTACACAAAGCAGAAGGGCCCGGCTGCTGCGCCGCGGTTGGCAAAATGCTTGCCCCGCACCGTAGCTACTACCGTCTCCCCTACCCAGCCCGCAAACGAGTAGACCAGGTAAAGGACGCCCAGCGTATAAAAATCGTATTCCATAGCAGTCCTTTCTTCCAAAAGCGTTGGTTTTCCAGCAGTTGTATTGTACCCTTTTTGCCTGCAGAACGCAAGCATGGCAAAGGGGCCGCCCGCAGCGGGTGGCCCCTTTTAGATTTCGTTGTACGATCAGAATTTGCGCCAGGTGTCGGGCAGGAACAGCACCAGCATGGGGAAGATCTCCAATCGGCCTGCCAGCATGTCAAAAATCAGCACCAGCTTGGCCGGGTCTGCAAAACCGCTAAAGTTCTGCATGGGGCCCACCAGCTCCAGGCCCGGGCCGATGTTGTTCAGGGTAGCCGCCACAGCGGTAAAGTTTGTCACCATGTCAAAGCCGTTCAGACTGATGAGCAGGAAGGACCCCACAAAGATGAAGCTGTAGGCCGCCATGAACACGTTGGTGGTACGGATGGTCTCATGGTTCAGCAGCTTGCCGTCCATACGCGCCGGAGCCACCACCTGCGGGTGCAGAGCCTGCTTGAGCTCCTTGCCCAGCGTCTTGCCCAAAATGAGGATGCGGCTCACCTTGATGCCGCCGCCGGTGCTTCCGGCACAGGCACCAATGAACATCAGCACCACCAGCACTTCCTTGGACAGGGTGGGCCACAGGTCAAAATCGCAGCTGGAAAAGCCCGTGGTGGTGATGATGGAACCCACCTGGAACGCCGCTTGCCGCAGCGCCTCGCCAAAGCTGTTGTAGATGCTGTAGATGTTGGCCGTGATGATGGCAATGGCGGCTGCAATAACCACAAAGTAGCCGCGCACCTCTTCGCTGGCTGCAGCACGGCGGAACCGGCGCATCAGCAGCAGGAAGTAAGCGTTGAAGTTGACGCCGAACAGGATCATGAACACGGTCACGACCCACTGGATGTAGGGCGAGAAGCTGCCAAAGCTGTCGTTCCGGAAGCCGAAGCCGCCGGTGCCCGCCGTGCCAAAGGCGGTAAGCAGGGCCTCGAACAGGGGCATTCTGCCTGCCAGCAGGAACAGCAGTTCCAGCACGGTCAAGGCCAGATAGATGCCATACAGGATCTTGGCGGTAGACTGCACCTTGGGCACCAACTTGTCCACCTGCGGGCCGGGGCTCTCTGCCTTCATCAGGTTGACGTGGGAGCCGCCGGTCAGCGGCAGCAGCGAAAGCAGGAACACCAGCACGCCCATGCCGCCGATCCAGTGGGTGAAGCTGCGCCAGAACAAAATGCCCTTGGGCAGGCCCTCCACGGCGGGCAGAATGCTGGCACCGGTGGTGGTAAAGCCGGACACCGTCTCAAACAGCGCATCCACCGGGTTGGGGATGCAGCCGGTGAGCACGAAAGGCGCGGCACCCACCACCGAGATGACGATCCAGCTCAGTGCGGTGGCAGTAAAGCCCTCCCGCATATAGAATACCTTGCTGCGGGGCCTGATGGCCCGCAGCGCAAAGCCGATGCCTGCGCTCACGGCAGCCGTGAGCAGGAACACTGCCAGTACCATCCACTCGCCGTAGATCAGGCTGGCAGCGCCGGGCAGAAGCAGCAGGGCGCCCTCGATCATCAGGATATAGCCCAGCAGACGGAAAACGATCGCATAATTCATAGCCCGCCTCCGTCAGCTCTCCACGATGTCCCGCAGGTCATGCAGGCCATGCTCCAGCGTGACCACGATCACGTTGTCGCCCACCTGGATCTGGTCGCCGCCGCGGGGGATCAGGATCTGATTGCCCCGGGTGATGCAGCACAGCAGCAGGTTCTTTTTCAGATGCAGCTGGCTCAGGGGCACACCGGTGGCCCGGCTCTCCTCGTGCACCGTGAATTCCAACGCTTCCACGCGGTCGTCCAGGATGCGGTACAGGGTCTTGATGTTGCTGCCCGCCTCATTCTGCAGGGCACGCACATACTGCACAATGTAATCGCAGGTCATGTACTTGGGGTACACCACGCTGCCCAGGTCCAGCCCGGCCAGAATGTCATCGAACTCCAGACGGTTCACCTTGGTCACCAGCTTGCCGTGGGAATGCTTTTTGGCAAACAGGGTCAGCAGCACGTTTTCTTCGTCGATGTTGGTCAGAGCCACAAAGGACTCTGCGGACTCCAGGCCCTCCGACAGCAGGAAGTCCCGGTTGGAGCCGTCCTCATTGAGGATCTGGGCACCGGGCAGCTGCTCGGCCAGCTCCTGGGCGCGGGCGGCATCCCGCTCCACGATGCGCACCCGCACATGGTTGTCCAGCAGCTCCTGGCTCAGGTAGAACGCGATGGCGCCGCCGCCCACGATCAGGGCGTTGCGCACCGGCCGCACCGGCATGTGGATCTGCCGGAAGAAGGCATGCGCGTTTTCCTGGGTGGCCAGGAAGGTGACCTGATCGCCGTTCTGCAGCACAAAGTTGCCGTTGGGGATGATCACCCCGCCGTCACGCTCCACGGCACACACCAGAATGTCGCTCTTGAGCCGACTGGGGATCTCGCGGATGGCTACGCCGTCCAGCCCCTGTGCCTCGGTGAGCGCAAACTTGATCAGCCGCACGCGGCCGCCCGCAAAGGTGTCGATCTTGCTGGCCCCCGGGAACCGCAGCAGATGGGAGATCTCCTTGGCTGCCGCCATTTCCGGGTTGATGATGGCCGAAATGCCGATCTGTTTTTTGATAAAGTCCAGCTCGTGGCTGTAGGACGGGTTGCGCACGCGGGCAATGGCGTGGCAGTGGCCCGCCTTTTTGGCAAACATACAGCACAGCAGGTTCAGCTCGTCCGAACCGGTCACGGCAATGAACACGTCCGCATCCTCAATGCCGGCTTCGGACAGGGTGGTGATGGAGGAGCCGTTGCCCACGATGCCCAGCACGTCGTACGTCTCGATCAGGTGTTCCACCCGCGCCTTGTTCGTGTCCACAACAGTCACGTTGTGGCCCTCCTCGCTGAGCTGCCGCGCAAGGGCGGTACCGACCTTGCCGCTGCCCACCAGAATGATCTTCATAACAAGTCCTTTCTCCTTTGGCAGCCCCTTTCCCGGGGTATACAAATACAGCTTAGTATATCATATCCAGCCGCAAAGTTCCACTGCTTGCCCCACAAATACATCGAATTGCTTAAAAAGCGACGGTTCTTTTGTGCAGGATTACCTGTTTTCAGCGTGAAAGCGCAAAAAAGGGGCTGCCGCACAGCTTTTGTGCAGCAGCCTCCTTGGGTCAAAATGATTCAGAATGCCCTCCGCGTGCGCTTTGGGCGTCATCAGCGGAAAAGTATCGTTATAAGAGCAAGGTCTCCCCTGCTGTCAGGTCTCAGTACCGCTCTACGCCGTCCTTGGTGACAAGGGCGTATACCAGCGGGGCTTCCTCCGGCTTTTCCGCGCCGTACACAAGGCCGCTGCGGTACTCGGCGGCAGCGGCTTCAAACTTGTCCGCTGCACCGTAGAAGGTTGCCAGGCTCTCGCCCTTGTGGACGTAGTCGCCGCGCTTTTTGTGCAGGGTGATGCCGGCGGCAAAGTCCAGCGGGTCGCCCTTTTTCTGGCGGCCGGCACCCAGCAGCACACTGGCCGAGCCGATCTTTTCGGCATCATTGGCCACGATGTACCCATCCTGCTCGGCCAGCAGCTCATAGCGGGCAGCAGGCTGCTCAAACAGGCTGTAGTCATCCAGCACGCGGGTATCACCGCCCTGGGCGGCAAACATCTCCTTGCACTTGGCAAAGGCAGAGCCGTCCGCGATCACCGCCTGTGCCATGGCACGGCATTCGGCGGGGGTGCCCTTCCCTGCCAGCACCAGCATATTGGCGGCCAGCTGCAGGCACACCTCGGTCAGGTCGGCGGGGCCGTGGCCCTTGAGCACATCCATGCTCTCCATGACCTCCAGGCTGTTGCCGATGTTGTGGCCCAGCGGGGTGTCCATGTCGGTGATCATGGCGGCCACCCGGCGGCCATGGTGGGTGCCGATGGACACCATGAGCTTTGCCAGCTCGATGCTCTGGTCCACGGTTTTCATAAAGGCACCGGTGCCGGTGGTCACATCCAGCAGAATGGCATCCGAACCGGAAGCCAGCTTCTTGGACATGATGCTGGACGCGATGAGCGGGATGCAGCTCACGGTGGCGGTCACATCCCGCAGGGCGTACATTTTTTTGTCTGCCACGGCGATGCCCTCGCTCTGGCCGATGACCGACAGACCGATGCGGTTGACCTGTGCAAAGAACTCTTCCTGCGTCAGGGCCGTCCTGGTGCCAGGCACGCTCTCCATCTTGTCGATGGTGCCGCCGGTGTGGCCCAGACCGCGGCCGCTCATCTTGGCGATCTTGACCCCGCAGGCTGCCACGATGGGGGCGATCACCAGCGTGGTCTTGTCGCCCACGCCGCCGGTGGAGTGCTTGTCCACCTTGATGCCCGGAATGGGCGAAAGGTCCACCATGACGCCGCTGTGAGCCATCACGTCGGTAAGCTCTGCCGTCTCTTCGTCGGTCATGCCGCGCAGGTACACAGCCATCATCCAGGCAGCCATCTGATAATCGGCCACCTCACCGGACACATAACCGTTGACGATGCTCTCCAGCTCTTCACGGCTGTGGGTGCCGCCGTCGCGTTTTTTGGCGATCAGATCATAAATGCGCATAACTTCACGCTCCTGTCGAAATAGTATGACATTGTAGTCTCAGTATAGCAAAATTCCAGTCAAAAGCAAGGTTTTTCTGTAACTTTTGCCCATTTTTTAAACAAAAGGGCGCAGCTGCCCGAAAAAGCAGCTGCGCCTGTGAGGTTTGCGGAGAAACGCCCCGGATCAGCGGGAACCCTTGTCGTAGGGGATGCCCTCTGCCTTGGGGGCCATGCTGTTCTTGGACGTGAAGGCCAGGATGACCATGGAGGCCACGAACGGCATCATGTTGTAGATGTTGCTGGACCAGTGCAGCTGTGCCAGGAAGGTGGAATCTGCAATGTTGGCCAGGCTCTTGAACACGGCAAAGAACATGGCCGCGCCAAAGATGTTGAAGGGTTTCCACTGGCCGAAGATCATAACGGCCAGGGCCAGGAAGCCTGCACCGGCCACGCCCACCTCAAAGTTCCAGGTCTGCACCGGGGGCACGATGTAAGCCATGCCGCCAATGGCACCCAGGGCACCGGAGAGCAGCACACCAGCGTAGCGCATCTTGTAGACATTGATGCCCACCGAGTCGGCTGCCTGGGGATGCTCGCCGCAGGCCCGCAGACGCAGGCCGAAGCGGGTCTTGTACAGCACCACATAGCTGATGATCAGCAGGATGATGCCCAGCGGAACAAAGACGCTGAGCTCCAGCCCGCCGATGCTGAACAGGAAGGGCTTATTGGAATAGTTCAGCTTGGCGCTTCCGCTGTCGCTGAAGTATTTGGCGATGACCACGGCAATGGCGGTGGCCAGCAGGTTCAGGGCTGTGCCGCCGATGGTCTGGTCCGCCTTCAGGTTGATGGAGGCAAAGGCCAGCAGCAGGCTGTACACCATGCCAGCCAGGGCCGCCGCCAGAATGGTGAGCAGCACCACCAGGAAGGGAGACATGTCGGCGGGCAGCAGGGTCAGGGTAAGCACACCTGCCACACCGCCGATGACCATGATGCCTTCCAGCGCAATGTTGATGATGCCGGAGTGCTCACTGAACATACCGCCCAGAGCCACCAACATCAGCACGATGCCATACAGCAGCGTATATTTGATCAGAAGCAGCATATCACTTGCCCTCCTTCTTGGTTTCGGTCTTGGCCGGAGCAGGCTCTGCGTTCACATTGGTCTTGTCGGCATTCTTGAACAGCAGGCCGTGGATCTTGCCGCGGAACAGCATGGAGAATGCGCACAGATAGATGATGATGCCGCTGATCAGGTCCGAGATCTCCGTGGGGTAATACTTGGTGGACAGGAACGAGCCGCCCACCGAGATGTGCGAGATGAACAGTGCCGAGAAGATGGTGCCGATGGGGTTGGAGCTTGCCAGCAGAGCAACGGAAATGCCGTTGAAGCCCATGGCCGGCAGGCTGGTGGAGTTCAGCGGGTTCCACTGGGACACGTTGGACAGGTAGTACAGGCCCGCACCAAAACCGGCCAGTGCACCGGCAATGGCCATGGAGAGGATGATGTTCTTCTTCTCGTTGATGCCGGCATAGCGGGCAGCGCTCTTGTTCAGGCCGACGGCCTTGAGCTCATAGCCGAAAGTGGTCTTGTTCAGCACCACCCAGATCAGGATGGCCACCACCGCTGCCAGGAAGATGGCAATGGTGGTGCTGTTGGTCTGGAACATCTTGTTCAGGCCGAAATCCGGGATGATGGACTGGGCAAAGGCCGGGTTCTTGCTCAGGTTCAGGGTACGGGTGTTCCGCACGTCGTACATGGGGCCGGTGCCGTTCTGGTAGACCAGTTCGTTTACCAGATACAGGCCGATCCAGTTGAACATAATGGAGGTGATGACCTCGTTGATGTTGAAGTAGGCCTTGAAGAAGCCGGGGATCGCGCCCCAGATGCCGCCCAGCAGGGTGGCTGCCAGCAGGCAGACGAACCAGGGCATCTTGAGCATAATGGCGCAGTACAGGGCACCGTAGGCACCCAGCGTGTACTGACCGGCAGCACCGATGTTGAACAGGCCGGTCTTGAAGGCAAATGCCACCGACAGGCCGGTCATGACCAGGGGTGCTGCGTTGGCCAGCTCCTTGCCGACGCCGTAGGGAGCGTCGTGGAAGCCGCCTTTCAGGATGCGCACAAAGCCGTCGCCCCAGGCGTGTGCCGGGTTGATGGCCAGCAGCACCAGAAAGCCCACGATCAGACCGATGAGGATGCACAGCAGAGCCGCCAGCACACTGGTGACCGAGCTTTGCAGACTGCTGCGGGAAAGTTTTTTCTTGTCCATTTGTTACTTAGTCTCCTTTCCCTGCTTGCGTGCACCGGCCATATACAGGCCCAGTTCCTGCACGGTGGTGGTCTTGGGGTCAAACTCGCCCACGACCTCGCCCTCGTACATGACCAGGATGCGGTCGGCCAGGTTCATGACCTCGTCCAGCTCCAGGCTGACCAGCAGCACGGCAGTGCCCTTGTCACGCTCTGCCACGATCTGCTTGTGGATATACTCAATGGCACCCACGTCCAGGCCGCGGGTGGGCTGCACGGCAATGAGCAGCTTGGGATCCCTGTCGATCTCACGGGCAATGATCGCCTTCTGCTGGTTGCCGCCGGACATGCTGCGCACGATGGTGGAGCTGCCCTGGCCGCTGCGCACGTCGTACTGTGCGATCAGCCGGTCGGAGTACTCACGCACCTTATCCGAACGGATGAAGCCGCCCTTCTGGAACTCCGGCTGCCAGTAGCGCTGCAGCACCATGTTGTTTTCCAGGCTGTAATCCAGCACCAGACCGTGCTTGTGGCGGTCCTCCGGGATATGGCTCATGCCGTCCTTGGAACGCTGGCGGATGGTGGCGTGGGTAATATCCTTGCCATCCAGCGTGATCTTGCCGTTGGCCAGCTTTTCCAGACCGGTCAGGCCGTAGACAAACTCGGTCTGGCCGTTGCCCTCAATGCCCGCCAGACAGACGATTTCACCGGCGTGCACCTGGAAGGTGACATCCTTGACGGAATCCTTCTTGCGCTGGTCGTTGTGCATGGTCACGTTCTGCACGTCCAGCACCACGGCACCGGGCTTTGCAGGCTGCTTTTCCACCTGCAGCTGCACATCACGGCCCACCATCATGCGGGAAAGTTCTTCCTTGGTGGTGTCCTTGATGTCTACGGTGCCCATGTACTTGCCCTTGCGCAGCACCGTGCAGCGGTCGGCCACGGCCATGATCTCGTTCAGCTTGTGGGTGATGAACAGGATGGACTTGCCTTCCTTCTTGAACCCGCGCATGATCTCCATCAGCTCGTCGATCTCCTGCGGGGTCAGCACAGCGGTGGGCTCGTCAAAGATCAGGATCTCGTTGTCGCGGTACAGCATCTTCAGGATCTCCACGCGCTGCTGCATGCCCACCGAGATATCGCTGACAAGGGCATCCGGGTCCACGCGCAGGCCGTACTTTTCGCTCAGGGCCATGACCTTCTTGCGGGCCTCGGCTTTCTGCAAAAAGCCCATTTTATTGGGCTCCACACCCAGAATGATGTTGTCCAGAACGCTGAAGCATTCCACCAGCTTGAAGTGCTGGTGCACCATGCCGATGCCCAGTGCATTTGCATCGTTGGGGTTGCGGATGGCGACCTCCTTGCCGTTCTTGCGGATCTGACCAGCCTCCGGCTGGTACAGGCCGAACAGCACGCTCATCAGCGTACTTTTGCCGGCGCCATTTTCGCCCAGCAGAGCGTGTACCTCGCCTTTGCGCAGCTGCAGGGTGATATCATCGTTTGCCTTGATCCCAGGGAATTCCTTGGTGATGTGGAGCATCTCGATCACAAAATCCTCTGCCAATCTGCTCACTCTCCTTTCGTGCCGTATCGACACCTATACTATTCTATCTTTCATTATACCTGATTTCCGACAATTTGCACACGGCTTTTTTCGTTTTTGGCAGAAAGTACAGATAAAAGTATTACTTTTGAAGCATCTTGCACAGTTTCCGCCGGGTCTGCCCTGCCCGGACACACAAAAACAGGGTGCCCACCTGCAATGAGCACCCTGTTTTTGCATTGAGTAATTCATAAAAGCGGCCTGCCGGTTTGCGGCCCGCAGGCTGCGGGAAACGCCGGGTTACTGGATATCGTTGACGGTGGTGAACTCGCTGACGGTGGGCTTGACCCCATCATCCGAGCTGTTGTCCACGGTGATCTCGCCGGAAGCGGTCACGGTCAGGAATTTGCGGTGGAAAATTTTTATCCTGGGTTCTCCTTGAAATAGTATGACTTCTGGTTTTTGATACAGCAAAAGACGGGGTGTCCCTTTCGGAACATCCCGCCTGGGGAAGCTCTTTACTGGATGTAGTTGACAGTAGTGAACTCGCTGACGGTGGGCTTGGTAGCATCGTCGGAGTTGTTGTCCACAGTGATTTCGCCGCTCTTGATCTTGTCCTTGACGGTCTCGTACTCGTCCTTGGTGAAGGTCTCGAAGTTCCAGCTGTCGTCTGCGGTGGGCAGGCCGATGTAATCGCCATCCTCCAGACCGAAGTTGCCGTTGGAAGCAGCGATCTCGCTCCAGTCACCGGCCTCGATGTCGGACAGAGCGGTGTTGACAGCCTCAGACAGACCCTTCATGGCAGAGGTGATGAACGGGTTGTAGGCATAGGTGCCGTCAGCCACGCCGTTTGCGCCGATGTAGTTCTGGTCAACGTCCACGCCGATGACGTAGCCGTTGTTCTTCAGAGCAGCCTCCACAGCGGAGGTGTAGATGCCGCCGCCGCAGGCAAACACGACCTGAGTGCCGTTGGAGTACCAGCCCTCCATACGGGAGGTGATGTTGGCATCGCCGTAGAACTGGCCGCCGTAGAAGTAGTTGATCTCGACGTTCTGGCCCAGCTCCTGTGCGGCAGCATCAGCGCCCTGCACAAAGCCGTAGCCGTAACGGATGACAGCGGGCACAGCCATGCCGCCCAGGAAGCCCAACTTGGTCTTGCCGTCCTTGGCGATCGCGTAACCGGCCAGGTAACCTGCCTGCTCTTCCTTGAAGGTGATGCAGTAGCAGTTTGCGGGGATGGTATCCGTGCCGATATCGCCCTGGGTCACGTCAACAGCGATGAACTTGACATCCGGGTACTGATCAGCAGCCCAAGCCAGAGAAGCACCGTACAGGTAGCCGACGCAGACGATCACGTCTGCACCGTCGTTGACAGCCTGACGGATCATGGTCTCACGATCCTCATCAGAAGCGTCAGCCTCGGGGATGTAGTACTGGCAGTTGTCGCCCATGTAGCCGGAAACAGCAGTCCAGCAAGCCTGGTTGAAGCTCTCATCGTCGATCGTGCCAGTGTCGCAGGTCAGAGCGACCTTGACGATCTTCTCGCCGCCCTCAGCAGCGGAGGAAGCAGCAGCGGAAGAAGCGGTGCTGGTGGAAGAAGCGGAAGAACCGCCACAAGCGGTCAGAGCAGCGGCGGCGGCAGCGGCACCAGCCACAGCCAGGAAGTTACGACGAGAAATCTTCATAAGAAAGTCTCCTTTATTTTCAATCCATCGCGTGCCGACCTGCAAATGCAGGCACTTGCACATTTACTGGTTCAAGTATAGCGAGAAGATGTGTGAGATGCAAGCACTTTTCGATTACAAAATATTTACAAAATCTTTGTAAATATGTCCAAAAAGCATTACTTTTGCACAACTCCCTGCCGTTCCGGTTTTGTGCCGGGAAGCGTTTTATTTTTCCACAGCGGCATTTCCGGCCACATTGGAAGGCCCGAACCCAAAGGGCAGCAGTTCGTCCATGCTGCGCTCGATGAAATCCTCCGGCGTTTTGGCCATGATCACGTTCAGCTCCGGCCCGCCGAACTCGAACAGTGCCTGACGGCACACACCGCAGGGCGAGGTGATCTGTTCGTTCACCTCGCCGCGGCGGCTGCCCACCACTGCAATATCCGTGAACTCGGTCACGCCGTCGGCCACGGCCTTGAACAGGGCCGTGCGCTCTGCGCAGCTGGTGGGGGTAAAGGACGCATTTTCCACGTTGCAGCCGGTGTAGACGCGTCCGTCCTTTGCGCGCAGGGCAGCACCCACCATAAAATTGGAATACGGTGCATAAGCCTTTTCGCGGGCAGCCAGTGCCATGCGGATCAGTTCCTGCTTTTCTTCCAAGGTCAGGTTCGTCATAAAATGTTCCTCCTTTTGGGGGCGAAAACAGCGCGGCCGGCCTTTTTGCAGGCAGACCGCGCTGGATCTTCGGTTGGGTTTCTCAGTACTCTGCGCCCAGAGCCACCTTCATCATGTTGGTAAAGCTCGTCTGGCGCTGCTCGGCCGTGGTGATTTCCGGTGCCACAAAGCTGTCGGAAATGGTCAGCAGGCAGGCCGCATGCTTGCCCAGCACCTGTGCGTTGGCAAACAGAGCAAAGCTCTCCATCTCCACGCACAGGCAGCCGCGCTCATCCCGCAGCTTTTCCCAGTAGGTGGGCTTTTCGTCGGAGGGCTGGCGGTAGAACACATCCGAAGAGTGGATGTTGCCCTCAATGAGGGGAATGCCCTGCTTGGCGGCAGAAGCGCGCAGCTTGTCGTTCAGGCTCTGGCTGGGCAGGGTGATGTCCCCCTCGAAGCCGCTCTGTACCCGGGCGTAGTTGGACTCGCTCACCGCACCGGTGGACAGCACCACGTCGAACAGCTTGGCCTTTTCGGTGTAGCTGCCGGCAGAGCCGATGCGGATGATGTTGTCCACATCGTAGAACTTGAACAGCTCATAGGAATAGATGCCGATGGACGGCATGCCCATGCCGCTGCCCATCACGCTGATGGGGCGGCCCTGATAGGTGCCGGTAAAGCCCAGCATGCCGCGCACACCGGTCACCTGACGCACATCCTGCAGGAAGGTGTCGGCAATGAACTTGGCGCGCAGAGGGTCACCGGGCATGAGGACCGTCTTGGCGAAATCGCCCTTTTCGGCGCTGTTGTGAGGGGTAGACATAGAACATCTCTCCTTTTTCTTTATGATCGGCAGGCAGGCCCTTCCCGGTGGAAAGGCCCGCTCTGCATGCTTACCTGTATTTTCTGCGGTTGAACACGTTCTGCGGGGCAATGTAAGAGCCGTTGCGGCGGATCTCGAAGTGGCAGTGGTTGCCGCTGGAGCGGCCGGTGCTGCCCACATAGCCGATCAGCTGGCCCTGCTTGACGGTCTGGCCTGCATGGACCACCAGCGACAGGCAGTGTGCATACACCGTGGTGTAGCCGCTGCCATGGTTGATGATGATGGAGTAGCCATAGCCCGTACCTGCACCAGCCTTGTTGTAACCGGCCTTGGTGACGGTGCCGCCTGCCGAAGCGTAGATGGGCGTACCGGCGGCGGCGCAGATATCCACGCCCTTGTGGCTGCCGCCGTACCAGCGCGAGCAGTTCCGGTAGCCGGGCACCGGCCAGATGAACTGACCGCTGCCGGTGATGTAGGAAGTGCTGGTGGTCACCTTCTTGGTGCCCACCACGATCTTTTCGGTCACAGGCTCCTTGATCACTTCGGTGCTGAGGATCTGCTGGCTGAGCTGGGTGCCGTTGGTGTCGTACACACGCTGGGCCGTCACACTGCGGATGCCGTTTTCACCGGCCTGTGTGGTCTTTTTGGTGCCCACGTTGTACTCTTTGGATTTGGTCGTCTCGCTGGTATAGGGGATCTCCTCCTGCCAGGTCTCGATCTTGGTGATGCGCACTTCCAGCGTGGCTTCCTGTTTGGTCACGATCAGCTCATCACCGGCCTGGATGTTGGAGGTCTCGGTCAGGGCCGCGCCCTTGAAGTTCGTATTCAGCTCGCACAGTTCCCGGAAGGTCAGGTCGTTCTTCTGGGCAATGCTCCACAGGGTGTCGCCGGTCTGCACGGTATAGATCTTTTCCTGCTGCTGCACGCCGGAAAGCATCGACTCCACATCGTTTTCCTGCTGGAAGCTTTCATTGAAGTAGATGCCATTCTCCAGGGTGACCTCTTTGTTGAAGCCCACGGTTACATTGGGATCTTCCGGGTTCTCATAGGGTTCCAGCAGGCTGCTCAGGTAGCTCTGCAGGGCAGTGCCGTCCGAGCACACGGCGGTCAGTTCTCCGTCCAGATACAGGGCGGTGCCCTCACTGATCTGGTCGCTGGAGGACTTCAGGATGGCGTTGGCCATCTCGTTTTCGTCCAGCACGCTGTGTGCCACCGAAATGGTATAGGTGGGCTCCACCGTCCACTTGGTGTTCTCGTCCGTGCCTGCATCGTTGATACGCTCCTGCACGGCTTCCTTGGCAGAGTTGAACACATCCTCGTTGGCCACATAGCCCACGGTCTGGCCGTTCACCTGCACTTCCAGCGCATAGGGCTGACGGATGGTGTTCTGCACCACCGTGACCATCCCGGCCAGTGCCAGCACCGGCAGGATGTACATAGCCATGCGCGGCAGGGTGCGCACATTGCGCCGCACGCCGCCGACCAGATAATGCACGCTGTCCTTTACGGCTGCGCCAAAGCCCTTTTCCTTCCGGACGCGGCGCGCATGTACCAGCAGCGAACCCATGCCCCGGAAGAACAGCACGATGGGCCCGAACAGGTCGCGCACCATCTGGGCCGCACCGGGGAACGCCATGGACACGATGGTGTGCAGCAGGCTGCGCACCCAGAGTAGTGCACCGGACACGCCCCGGCACACCGTGCGTCCGGCACGGACAAATGCATATTCGGCCGAAAATCCCAGAGCGTACAGGGCCTCACCTACGATGAGAACGAGGCGGTTCTGCAGCAGCTTCTGAGAAAAATGATTGACGTGATGCTGGGTCCTGCGGCGGAAGCGATGCCGACGCAGGAGCTGCATGCATTGGAACTGTGCCCACAGGGAGCGCAGCTTCTGGCCGCGTTTTTTCGGCGGCTGCTGCGCAGGCTCTGCGGTCTGCGGTTCCTTTGTCTTATCTTCGATCAAACGGGTTTCTCCTTCCTTGCCGCGCGGCAAAGCTGCTCTGCATCCAGCGCGGCGGTGGTTTCCACATCCTGTGCGGCTGAATGTCAGCGCACAGACGATCTATGCTCATTTTATTATACACCCTGCACGGAATGAAACAAGCACCTGAACAAAATTTGGGCAGTTCTTTCACGCACTTTTCACGAAAGCAGGTCGGCCATATCCTGCGGCAGCGGGCTTTCCACGGTCACCGTGCGGCCTGTTCCGGCGCTCACCGGGGTGCGGATGCAGATGCCGTCCGGCACCTCAGTGTACTCCGGCACCCGGAAGGTCTGTTTTGCGCAGTGCAGTGCCTGCCGCCCGATGCGGTCCCGGCGGCCGCCGTAGAGGTCATCCCCGGCCAGCGGATGGCCGATGGACGCAAAGTGCACCCGGATCTGGTGGGTGCGGCCGGTCACCGGCACGCAGGCGGCCAGGCTCAGGCCGTTCTGTACCTTTAATATGGTGTACTCGGTGCGGCTGGGCTTGCCCTCCGGGGTCACACACCGCCCGATGATGCTGTCGCCCCGGCGGCCGATGGGTGCGTCGATCACGCCCGGCCCCAAGGGCAGCTCGCCCTCCACGATGGCGTAATAGAGCTTCTGCACGTTTTCTGCCAGGAGCGGAGCAGCATAGGTGTTGCGGGCCGCCAGCACAAGGCCGCTGGTGTCCTTGTCGATGCGGTTCACCGGGCGGAACACCGGGCTGCGGCCCTGCTGCAGTGCCCAGGCTGCATAGCCGTTGGCCAGCGTGCCGCCGGGGTAGTTCAGAGTGGGGTGCACCGCCAGATGGGGCGGCTTTTCCAGCACCACGGCAAAGGCATCCTCGTAGACCACCTGCACGGCAATGTCCGGCTGCGGGGCCACGCCGCCCGCTTCCGGCGGGAGGTCGAAGCTCAGCACCTGCCCCGGGTACACCCGGCGGTTGGCCAGCACGGACGCACCGTTGGCAAAAAAGCCGCCGCCCTGAAATTTGACTGCCCGGGCAAGCTCCGTAGAAACGGCACACTGGCGCAGAAAGTTCCGCACAAGCGTTCCATTTTGGGTCTGCAGGGTGTCCGGCACCGTGAAATACAGACGCACGCGCACCCCTCCTTTGCACGAAAAACAGATATAAATAGTATAGCAAAAAACGCTTTCGCTTGCAAATCTTGTTTTTTTATGGTATTATGAGGAACGGAAAACGAGTGGAACATACGGCGGCGGGGCGGCTTTGACCGCTCTGAGG
>ERZ838118.2381-NODE-2381-length-20191-cov-4.936681_pt1 | contig 20191 bp, 14 predicted proteins | sample MGYA00519863_ERZ838118 | MGnify/ENA primary metagenome ERZ838118 (study PRJEB31850, sample SAMEA3708827) | human gut metagenome | biome: human gut; feature: human-associated habitat; material: faeces | place: China | collected 2014 ...
GTCGAAGGTTACAAGAAAGGCGGCGGATGGATGCTTCCGATGGAGCGCACGTTCGAGAATCAGGACTTCCAGAACGAAATGGACGCCGAACTGATTTACAATACGATCGAGGAGGAGATCGCCCCCCTGTACTACCGGCGCGACGAGAACAACGTTCCGCACGACTGGGTCGAATCGATCAAGGTCTGCGTGGCCGATATCGCGGCCAACTTCACGACGAACCGGATGCTCAACGACTACGAGGAACGCTTCTACCGCAAGCTGCACGAAGGTCACGAACGGATGGTCGCCGAGGATTTCCGGATGGCGCGCGAGATCGCGGCATGGAAGCGCCGCGTCAGCAGCGCATGGGACAAGGTGCACGTCGTGAACACCGAGCAGTTCAACATGGACAAGGAAGCCATCCTGATCGGCCACGGGTACGACGTCGAGGTCGTCGTCGACATCGACGGGCTGCGGCCCGAGGATATCGGCGTCGAGATGATCCTCGCCGACCAGATCACCGACAACAAGAACGTGCGCGTCATCGCCAAACGGGAGCTGACTTTCGTCCGTCAGGACGGGTCGCGCGCCTTCTACTCGGTCCGCTCGACCCCCGAGTCGACCGGATCGTTCGACATGGCGATCCGCGTGTTTCCGAAAAACGACAAGCTGCCGCACCGGATGGACTTCGCACTCGTAAAATGGGCCTGACATCCGGGATAATACGGTAACAGCCAAGCAGTAAACCGGCCGTCGGCCACGTCTATTCCTTCCTCTCGGAAATTCCCGGTCCGGCGGATAATAGACGGGCGAATAAAGACGTTTTTTACTTGAAAATGGCACAAAATTTTATTAGATTTACGGGTAGCAAACAAGAAAGGAACGGAAGTATGGCTGTCTTACATTTCGACAAGAACGAACTGGGCAATCTGGAGTATTCGCTCCAACGCGAGATGCTCAGTACGAACCGGGCCGGCGGGTACATGAGTACGACGATCGTCTGCTGCAACACCCGCCGCTATCACGGACTGATGGTGGCTCCCATCGATGACAGCGGCCGGACCTACGTCCTGCTCTCGTCGCTCGACGAGACCGTGGTGCAGCACGACCAGACGTTCAATCTGGCGCTGCACCGTTTCAAGGGGGTATACGAGCCGCGCGGGCACAAGTATATCACCGATTTCGAGTATACGCCGACGCCGACGATCACCTACCGCGTGGGCGGCGTAATACTCAAAAAGGAGATGCTCTGGATCCACAAGCGGACGCAGCTGATGATCCGCTACACGCTGGTGGATGCCCACTCCGAGACCCGGCTGCGGCTGAGGCCGTTCCTCGCCTTCCGCGACAAGCATGCGCTGACGCACGCCAACATGGAGGCCGACGGACACTCCTACCCCGCCGTGAACGGCGTGAAGTGTCGTCTCTACAACTCGTTCCCGTGGCTCTATCTCCAGACGAGCAAACCCGGCACGGAGTTCGTGCCCGCGCCCGACTGGTATTACGGATTCGAATACCAGCAGGAGCTGGCCCGCGGATACGAAGGGTACGAAGACCTGCTCACGACGGGCTATTTCGAAGCGGAGCTCAAGAAGGGCGAGAGCATCATCTTCTCGGCGTCGCTCGACGAAATGGGCTCGACCAAGACCATCGAAGAGGTTTTCGCCGCATCCATCGCGCGGCGTACGCATAAGATCGACTTCATCAGCTGCCTCGAACACTCGGCGCGGCAGTTCCTGATCCGCCGTCCGGGCGACCGGACCGAAGTGGTGTCGGGATATCCGTGGCACGGGGTTTCGGGCCGCCAGACCTTCATCTCGCTGCCGGGCATCACGCTCGAACAGGGACACAAGGAGGACTGCATCGACGCGCTGGATACGCTGGTGCGGGAGATGCGCGACGGCATGTTCACCGGCAGCGCCTCGGCCGAAGTCGCGGCGGACGCTCCCCTCTGGTTTTTCTGGACCCTCCAGCTGCTCGAACGCGAGGTGGGGGCCAAGGAGATATGGGCGAGCTACGGCCCGGCCATGAAAGACATACTGGAAAGCTACCGGCAGGGAATCGGCGGCCGCGTGGCGCTGCACGACAACGGGCTGATATGGGCTTCATCGGAAGAGGTGCCCCTGACGTGGATGAATTCGACGATCGACGGACGCCCCGTGACCCCGCGCAACGGCTATCAGGTCGAAGTGAACGCCTTGTGGTACAACGCCGTATGCTATGCGCTCGAACTGGCCGGCAAATACGGGGACAAGACGGACAAGGCCTTCGTCAAGGAGTGGACCCCGCTTCCGGCACGCACGCAGGAGTGGTTCATCGAACTGTTCCGCCTGCCGGAAGGCTATCTGGCCGACTTCGTGGACGGCAGCGGTCCCGACAAATCGACGCGCCCCAACATGATCGTCGCCTGCGGACTGAATTACAAGATGCTCGACGAGACGATGCAGCTGGAGGTGATCCGCACGGTGCGCCAGCACCTGCTCACCCCGAAGGGACTGCGGACGCTGTCACCCCAAAACCCGCTTTACAGGGGTTCGCAGGAGGGCATGCCCGCCGAACGCGACTTCGCCGCCAAAAACGGCTCGGTATGGCCGTGGCTGCTGCCCTTCTACATCAAGGCCTGCTTCGACATCGACGGCGACGCATTCCTGCCGCAGGCCGAGGAGGCGTTGGAAAACTTCGACGAGGACATCCAGCGTTACGGCATCGGCTCGATCTGCGAGCTGTACGACGCCGACCCGCCCTACGCTTCGCGCGGAGCCATTTCGCAGGCGTGGAGCGTCGGAGCCGCACTGGACATCCACCGCATGATCCGCGAGCGGAGCAAAGGGGATTCCCAAGCGCCCAAAGCCGCGAAGAAAGGCGGCAGAACGAACGGTCCGAAAGAGAAAAAGCCGGCGAAGACGAAGCCTGCGGCGAAAAGCGCCGGGAAGACGGTAAAGGCCGCCGCCAAAAGTCCGGCCGCGGCGAAGGCCCCCAAGGCCGCGGCGAAAAAGGCGGCGCCGAAAGCAGCGGCAGGAAAAGCCGCAAAGAAATAAAGGCAACAAAATGAAAAGAATTAAGATATGAGAGTTTTAATGTTCGGTTGGGAGTTCCCGCCCCACATCGCGGGCGGTCTTGGAACGGCGTGCTACGGCATGACGCGCGGTCTGGCGCGCAACGACGTAGACGTCACGTTCGTGGTTCCCCACGCTTACGGCGATGAAGATCAGCGTTTCACGCACGTAATGAACGCCAGCGACGTGGAGGCTCTCTATGGTTCGACCGGGAGCGGAGCCGACGACATTCTCGAAAAAATGTCGTTCATCCACATCGACTCGAACATGGTGCCCTACATCTCCCCCGAAGAGTACGAGGTCTACCACGAACGCTATGTAAAATCGGGTCAGCAGGTCTGGTCCACGACCGACGCATGGAAACAGCGTTACACCTTTTCGGGAAAGTACGGCGCCAACCTCATGGAGGAGGTGGCCCGTTACGCCGTGGTGGCCGCGCAGGTCGCCAAGGACCTCGAAGGGCAGTTCGACGTGATCCACGCCCACGACTGGCTCACCTACTACGCCGGCATCGCCGCCAAGCGCGTGTCGGGCAAGCCGCTCGTCGTGCACATGCACGCCACGGAATACGACCGCAGCGGCGAGAACGTCAATACGCAGGTCTACGCCATCGAGCGTGCGGGCATGCACGCCGCGGACCGCGTGATCGCCGTTTCGAACCTTACCCGCAACATCGTCATCAACCGCTACGGCGTTCCGGCCGAAAAGGTCGTGACGGTGCACAACGCCGTGCGCTTCGCCGGCGGCCCATGCAAAATGCCCGAACGCGGCGTGAAGGACAAGATCGTCACCTTCCTCGGACGCATCACCTACCAGAAAGGTCCCGACTACTTCGTCGAGGCGGCCGCCAAAGTGCTCAAGCGCGTACCCGACGTACGCTTCGTGATGGCCGGTTCGGGCGACATGATGAACCACGTCATCCGCCGCGTGGCGCGGCTGGGCATCGCCGACCGCTTCCACTTCACGGGGTTCCTGCGCGGCGAGGACGTACACAAGATGTTCCAGCTGTCGGACGTATACGTCATGCCGTCGGTCTCGGAACCTTTCGGCATCTCGCCCCTCGAAGCGATGCGCTCGAACGTGCCGGTGATCATCTCCAAACAGAGCGGCGTGGCCGAAGTGCTCGACTTCGCCGTGAAGGTCGATTACTGGGACGTGGACGCGCTGGCCGACGCCATCTACGGCCTCATCCAATACCCGGCCCTGTCGGGCATGTTCGCGTCGAAAGGACTCGAAGAGGTCACCAACCTCAAGTGGAACGACGCCGCGGCGAAGATCAAAGCCGTATACGAAGCGGTCATTGAAGAGAACAAAAAACAATAAAAATACAGATACCCTATGAAAACCGTCTGCTTATATTTTCAGGTACACCAGCCTTGGCGACTGAAGAAGTACCGCTTCTTCAACATGGGCAAGGACCACAACTACCTAGACGACCTCCTGAACCGCTCGATCATGCAGAAAGTCGCCCGGCAGTGTTACCTGCCTATGAACGCCCTGCTGCTGAAGTTGATCAAGGAGAACAAGGGTAAATTCCGTTGTTCGTTCTCGATCACGGGCATCGCCGTCGAGCAGTTCCGCGCCTTCGCGCCTGAGGTGCTCGACTCGTTCAAGGAGCTGGCCGCCACGGGATGCGTCGAATTTCTGGCCGAAACCTACTCCCATTCGCTGGCATCGCTGGCGTCGAAAGAGGATTTCACCGAACAGGTGAAGCTCCATACGGCGATGATCAAGAAGGAATTCGGCGTGAAGCCCACCGCCTTCCGCAACACCGAGCTGATCTACTCCGACGAGATCGGCGCCATGGTCGCCGACATGGGCTTCCGCACGATGCTGGCCGAAGGCGCCAAGCACGTGCTGGGCTGGAAATCGCCTAACTACGTCTATGCCAACGCCATCAATCAGAAACTGCGCCTGCTGCTGCGCAACTACAAGCTCTCGGACGACATTGCGTTCCGTTTCTCGAATCGCAGCTGGGACGAATGGCCGCTGACGGCGGACAAATACGTCAAATGGCTCTCTTCGGACGAAACGCCGGGCGAGGTCATCAACCTCTTCATGGACTACGAGACGTTCGGGGAGCATCAGACTGCGGATACGGGAATCTTCGAATTCATGCGGGCGCTCCCCAAAGCGATCCTCGCCAAGAAGAACGACATGGAGTTCGCCACCGTAAGCGAGGCCGCCAAGAAGTACCAGCCGGTGTCCGTACTCCACTGTCCGCACGTAATGTCGTGGGCCGACGAGGAGCGTGACGTGACGGCGTGGCTCGGCAACGAGTTGCAGAATGAGGCTTTCTCGAAACTCTACGCCCAGAAAGAGAAGGTCGCCGCCCTGAAAAGCCCCGATTTCGACTATGTATGGAGTTTCATGCAGACCTCGGACCACTTCTACTACATGGCGACCAAATGGCTCTCGGACGGCGACGTACACTCCTACTTCAACCCGTACGACTCGGCATACGACGCCTTCATCAACTACATGAACGTCCTCTCGGACTTCATCATCGAGCTGGATCAGGCGGTGGCCGCCAAAGCCGCCAAGGCAAAATAAGGCTGAAACCGCCGCAACACGGAGGGAGGGGGAGGAAGCGCCGGACAGGCTTTGTCGGGGCGCAGCATCTAATACGCCCGCGCACGAAACACCCGCGAAATCCCGCCCGAAATCAGCACCGCCGCCGGACGCGGCGCTGTCCGTATTGCTGAAAAACGGATTCAGGGGCCTTTCACGCCCTCCGGGGATACGATGAGGGACGCGGAAGGCTGACGCATGAAACGCAGCCAGACAGCCCCGCAAACACGCCCATAAGCCCGCATGGCATCTGCGCCGCCGGACGGAACGGCAAAGGGGAGGAGCAACGGGAAACGCCGGAAACACGCCGGAAAATGCCGGAGATACGCCGGGGAATACCGGAAAACACCGGGAATACGCAGAAAAATACCGGGGGGGGGGCAAGGGAAGAACATCCGGAAATCCGGAAATCCGGAAATGCCGGAGAAGGAGGCCGGGAAATAGACTCAAATCAAATCAGCCGCAGTATTGACTGCGGCTGATTTTTCATATAAGTCGGGACAAAGGCACCCGATCCGGCAACAGCTTATCGCATCCGGTCCGACGGATTGCAGCAACGGCCGGAACGATAAAAAAAGCGGCAGACCGCGCCTCTTCGGTCTGCCGCAAGCAGGAATGTTACTTAAAAGTGGGAGTTGTTAACCAAAAAACTTTGGGATGTGCCGTTCCTGCTTTAGGGATTTGATTTCCCGCGCTCCCGGCACCGTCCCGAAGGACGGCGCCGGATTTCGCGGAAAAGGGGGATTCTTTATTAGTTGGCTTTCTGCTTAACCTTGATATCAAGATTGTGAACGCGGTCCGTGCCGTAATCATAGGATACGGTAACTTTCACCTTGACCGTCTTCTCGCCTACGAATTCGCTGTCGGCATTACCCTTGACCGTAATCGTACCGGTGGTTGCGAAATCGCCCGCAATCGTAATTCGGTCAACGAGAACCTCCGGATTCATCACCTCGTACTTGACAGCGACTCCGAGAACCGTATTCTCATCGGCAGCCGCAGCCTCGAACACGTTGTTGCCGTTGATATTCGCCAGCAGGAGGAGATCGCCCACAGTCAGGGAAGCATCGTCAGCGCTCGCGGAGATCGTAGTAACGGCATTCTTACGCAGGCTGATCGTCTTATCCTTGATCGGGTCGGGAATCTCGACATTAAGCTCCTGCTCGTCAAGAACATAAGAATCGAGCATCAGTTTTACGCTGAGCGCCATGTTCAGGCCCTTGTACTCAGTACCCCACGTCAGGGTCTTGGCGTCGGCGTCTACCGAAGCGCCTTCGTACTCTTCAGCGTCTACCGAGAAGACAACCTTTCCGATTTCATTGCCCTTGGAATCTTTGGGTGCAACCCAAGTGTTGTCGAGGTTAAGTCCATCGGGCACATAAGCCGTCGTCGTAAGTTTTGCGTTCAGACGCACCGGATTCGCATAGTTGTCGCCCTGTACCAGCTCGCCTGCAAAGCCTTCGAAATTAACCGTAACGGCAACCGTTACATCGAGACCCCAGTCGGCAGTAAGTTTAGCCGTGAGTTCGTAGCTCTTCTCCTTTGCTCCGGTGCCGAGCTTGATAGCGATGTTCTTTGCATCGTCGGTCGCCTGCACGAGTTCGGTTCCATCTTCCGCTTCATCGGCAGTAGCCTCGAAGGTAGCGGCATAGATCGCATCTACGAACGTCTGCTTGTCGGCGAAGTACTTCGGAGCCCAATCCTTATTCCAGAGTTTCTCGGCATACGTCTCGATCACCGTGTATTCGCTCGTTCCCGCCAAGTAATCCACCGTTACGGTCTCCGGAGCCATCGTGATCTCAGGCATACCCTCGATAACGACGGGCAGAGTAATCGTAATATCGGTGTTCTCATAGTTGTAACGTGCTTTGACCGTGTAAGAACCGCTCGTCATTGCGCTGTTGCCGGCTACGACAAGTTCCAGATGCTGCTCTGCACGATCGTCAGCAGGAGAGCTAGTAAGGATAATGTCAGCGACATCGAACGGCAGCTCGTCGGTCATTTCGGTCTCGCCGTCGAAGATCTGGATATCCTCGAAGTATCCATCCTTCAGTGCGTTGTAAATCACGTGGCCGATCTGCGGCTTCGTGGGATCGGGATTCAGCAGGTAATCCACAGCCTCGTAATCGTCGCCGGCACTAACCGTTGCATAGTTCCACGTTACCGTCTGCGGCTCAGAAACGATGACGTCGGTGTTGTCCTTGATGATGGTGAACTGCGATTTGGCGTTCTTAACCACGCGGCAGGTGTATTCGCCCGATACGAGGTCGAACGAGAACGGTTCCGAGGTAATCACGTCGTCGATCAGAGCCGGAACACCCTTGCCCTTTTTGATCGCCGCCGTGGTTGCCGTAAGCGTATAGCTGTCCTTGTTTTCTTCGGGATCTACCGTCGCTACGGCGTCGTCTTCAGGAACAACGGTCTTGAGAACGGGAACATCCTCGCCCCAGATTGCGGCAAGCTCCTGCGGTTTGCCGTCTTTCATGTAGTAAATCTTCACATCATGGAAGAACTCAACGACGGTTTCCTCGTCGTTATACTTCAGACCGCCGTCGCCCTCGAATTCCGGGAACTGGGTATCGTTGTCAACTACCAGTTCGAGGTTTCCGTCCTCTTTCATACGGCCGGCAACCAGATCGGCGTTGATCGCGCCGCCTGCATTATACTGCGTACCGATAAAGGCACTGGTGAAATCGCTGCCCAAATCCTCGCCCGAAATGGCATCTTCGGGCGTAGCTCCGGCGACACCGGTGCCTGCGAGTTTCACATTCAGCGCAATGGCCAGCGTTTTGCCGTTTCCGTACTCGTACTGAGTCTTGGCGACAACGGTAAACTTACCGGTCACGACGTCCTGATCGATCACGTCTACAACCTCGAACGACGCAGCGCTGCGCGTCTTGATCTCCTCCGTTACGAACGATACGTTCTCCTTGGTCATCTTGACTGCCAGAGCCGCAGGCGAAACCATGAAAGTAGCTTCGATCGCGGCCTCGTTGCCGCCTTCGTCGCTGCCCAGATAGAACTTGTAGTCCTCACCTTCACCGTCAACCATCGCGATATAGGGAAGTCCCTCGATGGAAATGACATTGTTCGATACCTCTTCGAGCGAAGTCGGAACGTAAACCAGCGACTGGATACGGCCGGCGAGGTCTGCGATAGCGCTCCAGAGATTGCGGAGCTGCGTGTCGTAATTGTCGAAACGATCCTTCAGATCGGCTTCTTTCAGGTAGATTGCGCTGCCGTCGGGGTTGAACAGCTTGCTGTTTACACCCTCCTCGATCATCGCCTCGATAGCCTCTTTCAGAGTTACGTTGGCATCGGTCAGCTCCTTGAGGATCGTATCGGTGATGGTCTTGCCCATTTCGGCTTTGACCGTCTCGTCATTCATGTACTCAGCCATGTACGAAGCGAAGTTGTCGCCGAGGACCTTCTTGATGGCATCGGTGACCGTAGCCGTCTCCGAAGATACGGAATTGGCGACAGCGGTAAGGATCTGGTTGATCTGAGTCGCCGACAGCTGATCGGCACCGGTGATGTAACCTTTACCCTCGACGAAATCCTTCATCTGCTGCTCGGTAACGTACTTGCCGTCGACCAGAGCCTGCTGGATGATCTTCTGCATTTCGGCCTGCAGTTTACCCATGGTCTCGTCCGAAGCGATCATCGTCTCGAAAATCTTCTTGACATCGTCGGCAGTCAGCTGATTCTTGGTAGCCTCTTCGATCAGTTTCTGAACGTCAGCCTTGGTCTGATATCCCTGAGCCTTAATAAGTTTCAACACCTCATCGCTAGTCAGCCAATCTTTCAGATCCGACTTCTTGGCATAGTCTGCCAGCCTTTTGTCGAGCTCTGTCTGGAGACCGCTGTTGGTAACGAAAGACGAGAAATCTATCCCGTTTAATTTGTCGGTAACAGCTTTGAGGGCTGAAGCGTCGGCCTTCAACTCGACTTGACCCTTCAAGTCGTTGATCTGACCCTTCAGGTCGTCGATGTCGTCGTAGTAGTCTTTACAACCGACACCGGCTAACATTGTTCCGGTTAAGAACAAATTAGAAACAAAACATTATCCTTTAATATCTACAGATTATGGACTTACAAAAATTTAACTCGATTCAAAGCTTCGGCTATAATCGCTTCCATGTTCCGCACTCCGTGCTCGGATCCTACAACATGGGTATCGCTTATCCGCTCGGATTCGTTCCCGTTCCTATCGGTGGATCTATTCAGAATGCTATCGAGATCTTTGCGAGATCTTCGCAACTCGTCGATCCCTCGTTTCTCGATTGCGATATTAATATAGGCCACTATTTCGTGTCCTACGAAGCTATGGATCCGTGGTACAAGATTCGCACTCAGAATTTCAAAGGCCGTGCATCTGATCAGGTCACTCCGACGGTATACTTCGATGCTGGTGTTTCGTGGTCTACTGTAAAAACTCGTGTCCAGCCCGGTTCTCTTTTGGATCATCTTGGCTTTGGCCTTGATACCTCTGTGGATCCGGGTGATTCTGCTACTCTCGCTTCTGAGATCGAGATCAACGGTTATCCTGTTATTGCTTATAACATGATTATTGACCGCTTTTTCCGCAATTCTCGTCTTCAGGATGTGGAGTTAACCCGCAAATGGGTTCTTAAAAATCTCGGCGCCGAAACTCAGATAGGCTATGGTGATTGGATTCAGGTTGATGAAATGGCTACTGACTCCCGTGATCTTCTTCAGCTGCAGCATGTGAATTTCGAGCCGGATTATTTCACTACTTCTCGTCCTGACGCTTCAGGTGCCGCTGTTGCTATTCCGTCCGGTGCTCAGGGTACTATCCCTAACTTGCTCGACGCAATGCTTCTGCAAAAGGTCGCCGATATGATCGAGCATGGTGGCTATTCCTACAACGACTATGCCCGCATTCTTTACGGTCAGGAGCCGAATAACGATGAATGCGATTATCCCGTTTTCCTCGGAGGATCCTCCGGTCCCCTGCAGGTTTCGACTGTGGTTAATCAGACTCCTATTGTTGTCGGAGGTGGTCTTGAAGGTGCAGATGGTCTTGGTCAGGAAGCCGGTCGTGTTACTGCCTACGTTTCCGGCGGTAATGGATTCTCCCGTCGTTTCACTCGCGGCGGCATCTATATGCCGATCATGTGGATCCGTCCTAAGACATACTATCAGTCTGGTGTTACTCCGTTCTTCCTTGAGACCTCGATTGGTTCTCAGCTCGTGCCCCAGCTGGCCGACATGCAGGATGCTCCTATCTACCTCTCGGAGTTTAATTACGATACTCAGCGGTTCCTTCAGGAGTCGATTGACTCCGAGGTGTTCGGATATAAGGATCGCTATCAGGAATACCGTTCGATTCCGAATCGTGTTGTTGGTGAAATGCGCACCACCCGTACAGGTTGGTATATTGCCCGCGTCTTCAATGGTACTAAGATTGGTGCTGGTGTCATTTCTCAGAAACAGCTGACCTATTCTCCTTGGGTTATTACCGACAATTCCAAGGATCACTTCTTCGCTCGTGTTCATCACAATATGACGCTTACCGCACCCCTCCCGATGGCTTCCCGTCCTTGGGTATGGTAATTCGACTTTTTGACCAATGGATTTGCTGGATCCGTCGCCGATCGGAGATCAGCTCTCCAAAAATATCCGACTAATCGAACAACTACATACACACTTGTAGTAATTTGTTCTCAATAGAAACAAAACATTTAAAATTATGCTACATGAGAAATTTACAGAAATCAGTAAAGGCTGGTCTGAAGAGAAAAAGGATCGCTTCCTCTCCACGCATGTTGTTAGATACGAAAGCGGTGCGCGAGTTTATTCAAGAGATCTTGCTGAAGGGCTTACGCCTTCAATCCCTCTCCGAGGAATTATCCGAGATCCTGCAACAGATCGAACAAATCAAGCGCTTCTCGGTGTCATATTCAAAGGTGGCGAGCTTCTCCCGACAGTATCAGACCCTGCTACGTACTACGATGCGGGCCACAAATACGATGGCGACGGAAGCCAAGAAGGATTTAGGCAGTTTGCTGAAGGTCTTCCACTACATTCTGTTGGACTTCGTCCGGAAAGGCTATTTTCGCCCGACGCAGATACTACCCGCTCTCACATTAATGGTCTTTTGTCAGATAGCGCAGAAAGAGCCGCAGAGCGCGCTCGGTCAGCAGATAGCATTGGAAGTGTTCAAGCTACTGGCGACGCTTCCTCAAGCGCGACGTGATTCTCTGATTGATTATATGAATCCTCTCGACGCGTGACGTGCGCGCGCGCTTCGTGCGTGTATGACGCGTGACGATGTGGATGCAAACTAATCAAATAAACGAATTAGGGAGGTGCGGCTTTGCCGCAAGCCACCAGCGCAGCTGGTATAGGACCCCTCCCTAATTCTTCCTCTTTCGCAGTTGAGTCTTTGCACGGTAGTGCATCAACTGCCCCGTAAAATACCCAAGGGGGTTCACGGGGGATCTCCCCCGTTTAAAGCATTTTTGTTATGTATAGATCAAAACGTTATACCAAGAAATTAGATGCTCGTAAATCGCAAACCCTTGCTTCGATTGATATTAGGTCGAAGTCCTTCTACACCCAAGAATTGGCCGAACAGGCCGAGCGTGCTATATGCGAGGCAGTGTATAATCAAGACTCCCCTCTCGCGCGGTGTCTTGGGCGCGAGGTTTCTTTCGATCTGGTTCCTTTTGCCACCCGTGGCATGGACGGTCGCGTTCACATCAGTGGCGAGGCAACGCCCGTATTACGGACCGTTATTGCTTGCCACCCTAATTCCATCATCAAAGGGACCATTGTCGAAGCGGTTTGCGAACCTTGTGATTTATTAGGTTTTTTTCAAGATGCGTTTTTAGCCTATTTGGCCGCGTTTCGTACTTGTAGTATGGTGCAATATCGTTTACGTTCTGATAAGCGATTCAAGGCCCTTGTAGACCCCGAAACGGGCATTTGTTACGATCGTGATAAGGATAAAGACATTCCCAAAGGCACAATCCTGCTTTTGAATCTTTGACTTTCGAACCCTATACATATTAAGACTTGAAAAAGATATGTATAGGTGACACTAACTTAATCATCAATGAATTAAATTGTGACATTATGGCAATGGAAGATTGGACGGCAGGGTTGAATACCCTGACCAATTCAATTAATCAGGCTACTGCTACTTTTGGTACAGCCGCTCAGACTAAGAAGCAGATCCGCGAAGCGTGGAAATATCAGACTCGTCTTGATGAAGCCGCTCACCAGCGTGCTATCGAGAATTGGAATCGTGAGAATGCTTATAACGAGCAGATGTATCTCAAGTATCAGACGCCCGAAGCACAACGCCGCATGCTGGAGGAAGCCGGATACAATCCCGAAGTTCTTGCGGGATCTGGATCCGGAGGTTCTGCTCCTCAGTCCGGCGGTATTACTACTATCGGATCCTCTCAGGCTCCTACGATGTCTACGCCCCGCTGGGATTTCCGTAATCTTGGCGAAGATCTTATCACCGCTATGACGCAGGCCGAAGAGTTGGCCGCTAAGCGTGATGAAAAGATCGCTCGCCGTTATGAGATCGACGCTCGTCGTATCGAGAATAATCGTAAAGAGCTGGAGTATTATCGTGAACTTATGGATTCTGCTGAGGATGCTGGCCGACTTGCTCACGAACGTTGGAAACGTGGTGAAGATCAGTCTGCCGCTAACCGTGCGCAGGATGCTTTCGACATGGAGATGCGCCGGATCCGTCAGGATCTCACGCATGGAGTTAACGAAGAGACCCGCAAACAAGCTCTATTTGGATCTGAGATCAAGCAGCGAGAGCTTCAATATTGGCTGAATCAAGAAGCTCTTTCTGAACAGCAATGGCGCCGTAAATATCGTGAACGCTATGGTCGTAATCCTGAACGTAATGAGACGGTAGGAGATTTTCTTTTCAAACTTTCTGAGGATACCGGATTGCTTAACCTTATTGGTGAGGTTGGATCTGATACTACTGGTTTTGTTTCTGATATTATCAAGGGTTTCTCTTCGGACAAATCCCCCGATGATATGCCTAATTTCCTTGGAAATCCTTTGTTTATTCCGCAGTTGATTCGTCGTGCAGCTCGTAAGCGCATGCGCGATCGTAATTCTCGAAAATAGGCGGTACTCCGTTGAGATCTGATAAATTACATTTATAGCATAGTACTTTGTAAAACATAGTAGGTTATACATGGACGTCTATATTCTTGACCCTTCTACTGGTGATGATATTCCCTTAGCTTGGTTGTAATATGAATTCTCCGATCATTCCTTTTAATGTACTTTCTTACAGATCTGCCGAGCAGGCAGGATATAAGGCTAGTACTGTTTCCGCTCGCCCAGCTGTGGCTACTCACCCTTGTACTTGTCCGTTCAAACGCAAGGTAAAAACCCCTCGTGGTTGGATGACTGTTCCTTGTGGTAAATGCCTGTACTGTGCTCAACACAAATCGAATGATTGGACCACCCGATGCTACTGCGAAATGTCGGTTTCTTCTCAGACATTCTTCGTTACTCTCACGTATGACGACTCTCACAAAGAGCCGATCAATAAAGACACTTTGCAACGCTATTTTAAACGACTTCGAAAATATGGACTTCAATTCCGTTATATCGCTCTTGCAGAATATGGCCCCTGCACACTACGTCCTCATTATCATATTCTGTTCTTTCTTCGCTCTGATAGGTATTTCACCTCTCCAGCCGTATTTGAAAGATTTCTTAACGTGGCTTGGCACGCTGGTCACATCCAAGCAAAAGAACCCGAAAAACAACACATAAAGTACATTTGTTCCTATGACAAGAAAATGTATCTTTCCACGCCCACGTGGAAATTATACTCCCTGAAACCCGGTATAGGTACCGATAATGAGATGTCTGCCCGTATCTTGGCTGAATTCCTTGATACCGGTGAATACATGGTGAATACTCAATATGGCCGCTTAGTTGTGCCTAAGATTCTTCGATTACGCGCTCAGAAAGAGATGGATCTCCGCCCGCCCGATGAAAAACTTGATCTTGTGGAGTTTAGTTGTACTACTGCAGATATTTCAAAATATCTTTGGGATTTGAAAATCGCGTATGATGCTTTTTTGAAACGAAAACTTTAATATATTTGTGACATGGATAATTTTCAGAAACAGATTTTGACATGCCTTAAGAACATTCAGTTTCTTATCGCTATTGCCATCGTTATGATGCTTATTTTGATGTGCACTTCCTGTTCCCGCTCTACTGTTCGGTTCAAAGGAACCGGTGATATTGAATACATGTATAAAGGCCAAAACGGCCCCGATTTTGAGAAAGCAAACCCCGCTTAGAATGGCTTAAAACGTACATTGTTTCGGTTAAGAACAAAATACATATCAAGTTATATATTGATAGTTATGATGTTACAACCTCGCATAACGGCTCGGTTTACATGGAGGTTTACAAACCGGCGCCGGTTTTCGGGTCTTTGGAGGCGGGGCCGGGGATTTGCCAGACCCGCTTGTTGGCGCTGATGATTCTGTCCGTGTCGAACTCCTTGAGGTAGGTTTCGATTTCCGCAGGGTTGCGTCCCATGTTCTGGGCGATCAGGGGCAGCGGTACGTCGGCGTGATAAAGACGTGACGCATAGGTGTGACGGGCCGAATAGAAGGTGATTTTCCGCGACAGGCCGATGCGCTTCGCCGCACGCTGCAACCCTTGGTTTATCACGTTGTTGGCATAAGTTATGCGTTCGAACCGGCGTTGGGGGTCGTCGTCGAAGTAGATCGGAAAAACGAAGTCGTCTCCGGCGCCGCCCTTCGCCGTGCGGGCGAACGGCTTCATATAGGGCCACGCCACCCGCTGTTCGACCAGAATGCGGATCGGATGCAGGGTTTTGGCCCGAACGAAGTTGATTTCGTAAAAAGCGACCGTCTCCTTATGCGCTTCGGCATACCGGGGGCCGTAGGCCGCACAATCCCGGTCGTACTTCTCCCGGTCCGGAATCTCCACGCATACGAGGTCTTTCCACCTCAGGCGGGCCAGATCGACCAGCGCCAGCCCCTGAAAAATATAGGAGCAGATGAACATCGAAAGCGCGAACTGCTCGGCGTCGTACGACGCCTGCCGTTCTTCGCCCCGGCATCCGCGGCACGGCGCGCGCCAGCAGCGTCTTTTCATCGTCCGGGGATCGGGCCTCTTCCGGGTCTTATAATAATATGTATCGAGGTAGTAACGGATCAGGCTGTCAAGTTCGTCGGTCGCGAGCGCCCGCTTGGCGGTCCGCACGTCGAGCCGGCGGCTCAGACGGAAGCGGTCGAACGGATTGGCGTCCAGCAGTCCGTTCTGGCAGGCGTAGTTCATCAGCGCTTTCAGGGCGCTGAAAAACCGTTTGATGCTCGTATCGGCATAATGCGCATGGAGGTACTCCTCGAACTCGCCGAGCCATGCGCCGTCCACGTCGAACAGCTCGACGGTCCGGTGCTGCGAGAACCGTTCGACGATATGGAGCAGCGTCTGGTAGCCGGTGGCCGTGTTGTGTTTCTGGAGGGTGTCCCTGAAATAAGCGATACGCTCTTCGAAGAGGTCGTACAGGGTTTTCCGGGGCGGAGGTTTACGCACCGAGGCTTCGAATATGCGCTGCACGGAGTAGGGCACCCCCTGCCGCTCGAAATCCAGCACTTTGTTTTTCAGCGCCGTCAGTTCGGAACCGATGATGGCGTTCATGTTCGGGGCCAGCGGATGCCGTTCGCGCACCTCCTGCTTCGCGGCGTTCCACCATTTCGCCGGACAGGAGAGTCCCGTGCTTTTGTATCGGCGTTTGCTGTTGTAGCAGACCCTTATCATGACGGGGTGTTCGCCGCTGGCGAGGGTCTTCGATTTGTAAAGGACCGCCGTGACGGTCGCCTTGGGGATTTTCATGTTTTTCCGGTTTACGCTATGGTTTACATAATGAGCGTCGAACAGCAGGAAAAAACGGCCGTTCTGAATTTATATGGTATTGACAAACAACGAGTGATTGTCGGATCTTTCGGAGAAAGACAACAAAAAACCCTCTCCGGGAGAGGGTTTCGTGCCGTATCTGCGGCTCAGCCTTTGCGTTTGTAGCGCGAGGGGCTGGTGCCGGTGTGCTGTTTGAAGTATTTGCCGAAGAACGACTGGGTCGAGAAATTGAGGTGGTAGGCGATCTCCTGAATACTCATGCCGGAGTATTTGAGCAGCGCCTTGGCTTCCAGAATCACCGATTCGTCGATCCAGCGCGCGGCGGTTTTGCCGCTCACCTCCTTGACCACGGACGAGAGATATTTCGGCGTGATATTGAGCTGCTTGGCGTAGAAGCTGACGTTGCGTTCGCGTTTGTTGTACTGTTGCAGCAGCGACATGAATTCGTCGAAGAGCACTTCGCAGCGACCCTGCTTGATCTCGCCGGGCTGCTCGCGTTGGTTGATTTCGGTGATGATGTAGAACGCCGTGGTGAAAAGCGTGCGGATGATTTCGTGGCGGTAACGCTCCTTGTCGCTGCGCAGCATGGTTTTGATGAGCTGGAAGAGCTGGCGTATCTGGTCCACGTCCTGCGGCGTGACCTCCAGCACGGGGGCCTTGCCGAAGCGCATGTAGACCGGCAGCGACGTCGAGAGGTCGATCTGGATCTCATTGACGAACGATTTGGAGAACGCCAGAAAATAAGCCGCGGCGTTCGACGAACATTTCACCGTGCGGATGATGCTGTCCGGATTGAAAAAGACGATGGTGTTGGGCTTGACGTTGTAATTCTGCATGTCGATCGACACGGTGGCTTCGCCCGTCATCATGATGATGGCCGAGAAACCGTCGATTGAAGCCGGGTAGTCGGACGTCGTGTTGTTCTGCGCGTCGAGTGTGGTGATAACCAGATCGTCCGACAGGTAGAAGACGTCGCTCATCTCCTTTTTAATGCGTGAGATCGAAACTTTCCGCAAATTCTCACGTCCTCCTTCCCGCGTCGCGCGTGTCGTTTTGATGCTATCCGCCATATCGTCGTGGTTTTTCGGACAAATGTAACAATTTTCGTCCGAAATTGCAATAGGCCGGACGAAAAATAACGGAGCCGGACCGGCGTCGGCGTCGGAAACGACCGTCTTGAAACGCCTTTCAAACGCCTGAAACGGCGCTATTCCCCACGGGGGCACATGATGCGGAGACCTCCGGCGATGCACTCGATATGCAGCGGGAATTCGGCCCCTTTCTGTCCGTCGACGTCCGTCGGTTCGTTGACCGTCGATACGATGTCGAGCGAACGCACCCGCAGGTGGCGGACGATCTTCGGATTGCCTCGCAGCAGATAGCGGCCCATGGCCAGTGTCGAGCGGAGGAAGTTCTTCTTTTCGAGCATGATGCAGTCGAACAGACCGTCCTTGACCGACGAACGGCGCGCGAGGCGGAAGCCGCCGGCCGTCTCGCCGTTGAAGACGAGCACCATCAGCGAGTTGAAGTCGAAAGCCTGTCCGTCGGCCACCACTTTGAGCGGCACGGCGTGCATTGCGCGCAGCTCCTTGACGCCCTCGATCAGATAGGCCAGCTTGCCGATCTTGTGCTTGCGCTGGTCGGGCGTGCGCTGCGAGGTGGTCGTGAAGATGCCGAAGCTGAAGATATTGACGAAGTAGAGTCCGTTGACGCATCCGCAGTCCACGCGGTCCACCGCGCCGGAGGCGATCTGCCGCGCCGCTTCGAGCGGATGACGCGACATGCCCAGCGCACCCGCGAAGTCGTTGGCCGTACCGGCGGGAATCACTCCGAGCGGGATGTCCAGCCCCTTGTTTTTCATGGCGTTGACCACGTAGTTGACCGTGCCGTCGCCGCCGGCCACGACCATCAGGTCGATCTGCTCGTTGCCGTCGAAGGGATTGGCGCCGAAGTCGATCAGCTGCGGTTTGATATCGTAGCCGTAAGCCCGGAATACCGTGCAGACGGCTTCGGTGCAGCGTTCGATTTTGCATTTCCCGGATTGGGTGTTGTAGAGAAAAACAGCGCTTTTCATAAGGATCGTTATTGCATGATCATCGCCTCCATGGCGGGTGAAATATACTCTTCGTAGCCGTCGGCCCCGTCGGCGAGGATGAAATAGACCTTCACGTCCGGCATCGTCCTGACGGCCTCCAGCGCATCGTCGGCCCCCATGGCCAGAAACATGGTCCCCAGCGCGTCGGCTTCGGCGCAGGTCGGCGCGGCGACGGTCACGGAGAGCAGACGCGACACGGCGCTGCGCCCCGTGCGCGGGTCGATGGTGTGGGCCACCTTGTTGCCGTCGGCATCGAGGTAGAAGCGGCGGTAGTTGCCCGAAGTGGCCAGACCGCCGTCGGTCAAGCGGATGCGTTTCTGCACGTATTCGCCGTCGGACATGTTGCCGTCGAACGGGGTTTCGATGCCGATGCGCCACGGGTCGCCCTGCCGGTTGACCCCTTTGCAGCGGACTTCGCCGCCGATGTCGACGATATAATTGCGGGCGCCGAACGATTCGGCCAGCCGGGCGAGCAGGTCGACCGTGTAGCCTTTGGCGATCGAATTGAAGTCGAGCTGTACGCGGGGGTCGGCCTTCACCAGCCGGCCCTCCTCGACACGGACCTTTTCGCGGCCGACGAATGCGAGGATCGAATCGACGTCGGGATGCCGTTCGGCCTGTCTGCCGGCAAACCCCCACGCTTCGACCAGCGGTTTGACCGTCACGTCATAGCGGCCGCCGCTCAGGGCGCCGATGCTGTCGGCCAGATGCAGGTTGAAGGCGATATGGCGGTCTATGCTGTCCGTCTCGTTGCGGTTGAGCCGGCTCAGCAGCGAACCCGGATCGAAGATCGACATAGACGCCTTGGCTTCGCGGTCGAGTTCCATCGCCGCGGCATAGAGTTCCTGCGCGGAGACGCCCTGCACGTCGGCCGTGATATGCAGCGTAGTGCCGAGCATCACGCCGTCCACGGCGGTATAGGAGGAGGCATCCCCGCATCCCCAGAGGATGGCCGCGGACACCGCAATCCAGACTTTCCGAATCAGCTTTTCTGTCATAACGTGCTCTTGTCAGCCGCAAAAATAGCATTTTCCGGGAGATTCGGGAAATTTCCGCCGAAAAGATTGCTCCGCGGCGTGCGGCGCAGGCGGAACGGCTGTTGCGGCCGATGCGTTTGCCGCACCGGTTTGAGCGCCGGACGAATGTTTCCGGGATCTGATCCGGCTTTGTAAACGGCTGGAAAACAGCGACGCCACGGCCCCGTGCGAGCCTCTCCCAGCTTCCGAAGAATAGCATCTACGAACGATTTTTTACGTTTTTCGGTCCGAAGGCAATAATTTTTTGATTTTTAATACTTAATTTCCAATTAATTCGTAACTTTGCCGGACGCTCTGGCGTTATTCACGGTAAGGGGAATGCGTCGTAGAGTGGAACTGAATAAATTTCAAAAAAATGGCTTATTTAACAGCTGAGAAAAAGCAAGAGCTTTTCGGCCAGTACGGCAAGTCTAACACCGACACGGGTTCTCCTGAGAGCCAGATCGCACTGTTTTCGTACCGTATCAGCCACCTTACGGAACACCTCAAAAGCAACAAGCACGACTTCGGCACGCAGCGTTCGCTGCTGC
>ERZ838118.2382-NODE-2382-length-20186-cov-15.326511_pt1 | contig 20186 bp, 21 predicted proteins | sample MGYA00519863_ERZ838118 | MGnify/ENA primary metagenome ERZ838118 (study PRJEB31850, sample SAMEA3708827) | human gut metagenome | biome: human gut; feature: human-associated habitat; material: faeces | place: China | collected 2014 ...
TACTCCAAATTCGAGGTAAAAGAAAAAGAGTATGCTGAAATGGATGTGGAGAAGTACGCAAAGGCTGTATCCATCGAGGCAATCAAGACTTATGGCTACGATGTGGCTGTGGAGATGACAGATGAAGAGTTCCTCTTTCAGCTCCAGACGGATGTAACCGGAAGATTTTACACCTATCTTAAGACCGGTACCCTTACCTCTACCGAGATCACTTTTCAGATGGCTCTTGCTATGGCAAAAGGCCGCGTTGAGGATAAATTCAAAAACATGCATCGTTCCATTCCGAACGGCATCGCAGGTTTTGTAAACATCCTTGACGTATATGAGTATCTTGGCGCTGCAAACATCACTGTTCAGAATCAGTTCGGATTCCAGTATCTGAAAGATTTTATGGGATTCAATACCGTGTTCCTGCTGTCTGACAGCGAGATCCCGCGCGGCAAGGTGATCGCTACACCGGTAGACAACATTGTGCTTTACTATGTTGATCCAAGCGATTCCGACTTTGCACGTGCTGGGCTCTCCTATACAGTGTCCGGAGAAACCAATCTGATCGGATTCCATACTCAGGGCAACTACAACACTGCTGTATCTGAGGCATTTGCAATCATGGGCATGGTGCTGTTTGCTGAGTATCTGGATGCTATATCTGTGATCACATTTGGATCATCTCAGACTCTTGGCGATCTGACTGTACAGTCTACAGCTGGATCATCCAGCGGCACAACAAAAATCACTGTTAACCCAGACAAAGGAAACGCTGGAAACGTCTATAAATACAAGGTGGCAGCATCTGAGACTACTGTAGAGTATGGTCAGAATGTGAAAAACTGGAGCGCGTGGGACGGCAAGAGCGATATCACAGCGGCCAACGGACAGGTTATCACTGTAGTTGAGTGCGACAGCACATATAAGGCGCTGAACGCAGGACATACGACTGTAACCGCACAGTAATGAGGAGGTTCCGGCATGGCATATGTAGATTATGAGTTTTACCAAAAATCATTTTTCGGCAATGTCGTGCCGGAATCTGATTTTATGCGGCTTGCAGAAAGAGCGAGTGATTTTATCGACACGCTGACATTTGATCGGCTGGCAGACGGATTACCATCCGATGAGCGGCAGCAGAAGCGTATAAAAAAGGCGGTCTGTACGCTGGCTGATCAGATGTATCAGATTGAGCTTGCTGAGAAAAACGCTATTGCAGCAGCCAGCGCAACATCATCTTCTGATGTCTCAGATGGCGGCACCAAAGCGGGAGTGATTATATCAAAATCATCTGGCAGTGAATCCATTTCCTATGCAACTCCTCAGCAGATCGGAGCAAGTGCAAAGGAATGGAGCGCAGTGTATGCAGCCGCCGGAGATGTACAGAAAACGAACGACTTACTCTTAAAGACAGCTTTACCGCTTCTGATGGGAGTAAGGACGGATGATGGAATACCAATATTGTATGCAGGAGTGTGATAGAAATGATGGAATTAAAACAGACTGTTGAAATGATGAATAGTGCAGATTACAAGGAACGCTTTAAGGCAGAGTATATGCAGGTGGTTATTCGATATAAGAAACTTGCGAATATGCTTGAAAAATGGGATAAAGGAGAAATCCCATTTACTCCTACTTGTCCGAGAAGTACTTACAATATGCAGGTAAGAGCAATGACGGATTATATTGCAGTTCTGGAAGCAAGGGCAGTTATGGAAAATGTGAATCTGGAGGACTAAGCTATGGACATTTCAACATTAGGCTCATGTATAGCAATCGTTATGATCTGCTACATCGTAGGAATGGGCTGTAAAGCATCAAAAAGAATCTCCGATGAATGGATTCCAGTAATCATGGCGGTTATTGGTGGAATTCTCGGAGCGGTCGGGATGGGAGTTATCCCGGATTTTCCGGCAACGGATTATATCACAGCGGTTGCGGTCGGCATGTTTAACGGATTGTCGGCTACTGGCGTGAATCAGGTTATTAAGCAGACAACGCAGAAAGAATAATTAAAAGGCACATGTCGTGAGACAGCAGTAAGTCCTTTTCCTAAAATGAGATGGATTTATTATGCCAAGACCAACAAGAAATTTAACAAATCAAAGATTCGGAAGACTTATAGCCATTGATAAAGTTAATAAAACGGGGCAATCTCAGTGGCTTTGTAAATGTGATTGTGGAAACGAAGTAATTGTAGCTTCAAATAATTTGATTCGCAAAAATACACTTAGTTGCGGCTGTTATCAAAAAGATAGAGTGTCGGAAGCTAAGAAAATTCATGGAGATAGAAACACACGCTTATACACTATATGGGTAGATATGCGTAGACGCTGTTCCTATATTGGAGAGCCATCTTATAAAAACTATGGTGGCAGGGGCATTTCTGTTTGCGAAGAATGGGAAAAGTCATTCCTTGATTTTAAGGAATGGGCATTAGGAAATGGATATGCTGAAAATCTTACTATAGATAGAGTAAACGTGGATGGAAATTATTGTCCTGAAAATTGTAGATGGGCAACTTTGAAACAGCAAGCCAACAATAAAAGAGGCAATGTTTACGTTACTGTAAATGGGGAAACACATACATTAACAGAATGGAGTGAAATAACCGGGATTTCCTATAACACTATAACCAAGAGAAGATATCGTGGTTGGAGCGATGTGGACGCAGTTTCAACTCCCGTAAATGCGAGGTGAGATATATCTATAGCAAAATTATAACACTTTTCAATTATTACGAATCAGCCACAACAGGAGATGCGTACTGGTATCCTCATGTTTTATCCGGAGTTGACCTGATAACCGACCACGGCGCAATACTGAAAAAGTATGGCCCAGACAGTACCGACAATGCCGCGCTGCATATTGCTTACGCCCCAGACGGAGACAAGGTGATGGTGCAGCGGTCAGACGGTGCAGCGGTGCCGTGGATGACTCCGAAAGCATGGGCGGCGCAGGTCAATGATGAACTTCCGGACAGCATCACCTTCGGGCCAGAGGATTTTTTCTGGCAGGGTGAATGGACTGGCGGCATGGTTACTGAGGGTGACTACCGCAATGGTTTTTACCAGTACATGAACAGCAACCGCGACAATGTTTACAAGATAACCAGTGTAGGTGGTCCGTATACCGTTATCCCTCATTTTGAAATTTTAGGTAAGTAAATGAGCTCAAAGACACGACATTTTAAGGGTTTTTCCGTTGTTGATGGGGATGTACACGTAAAGATAGGATATGACCGTTTTGAAACGCAATACAAGCGGGCACAATACCAGCTTGACGGTGCTGTAATGAATAGCATGGTACCCTTTATGCCAATGGTTACAGGCAGCTTTATAAACACAACCAGAGCCGCTAGTGCTGCGGAACAGGGAACAGGAAAAGTATTTGCTGCTTATGGACCACAAGGCAGATACCTGTACGAGGGTAAAGTCATGGTTGACGAAAAGACCGGATCACCTTGGGCGAGGCGTGGAGCGCGGAAGGTGCTTGTGAGTGAATACACTGGCAAGACAAATGATCGAGAAAACATATCTTACACGCATCAGGCACATCCTAAAGCGCAAGATCACTGGTTTGATGCTGCAAAAGAAGCGGACGGAAAGACATGGATTAAAGACGTTAAACGCATAGCCGGAGGAGGAAAACATGGATAGTAAGCCAATCGGCATGGATGCCAGCGGGTATGAGATTTTGACACGTGCCGTTAAATCGCTTTTAAATCAATATCCAGGTCTTAAGGATGGTGAAATCATTAAATTTGAAGAGCTTACTAAAGACTCTGGATTAGCCTTTTCGGCTGATAACGGCGCATTGGTGTACGCCGAAACTGAAGACGTATGCGGCGGCAGGCATCAAAAGTGCCAGTACCCGTTTTATGTTGTATACCGGACGGCCTCAAATAAAGAGAGGCTAAAGCTTAGCGTGCAAGAGTTTCTCGACACTCTTGGAAAGTGGCTGTGTCATGAACCGGTAGTAATAAATGGCGCTCAAACGCGCCTTACGACTTTCCCCGCATTGTCAGAAGGCCGGATTATAAAACGGATCACTCGCGATAACTCATACGGCCTGGAGCCAAATGAAAACGCAGTACAGGACTGGGTACTGCCGGTAACAGTGCAGTATACAAATGATATAGAATTTTAACCATAGAAAGGGAATGATAGCATGATTGAACGTAAGTACTTAGCACATTACATTGACGCGACTTTTAGCGCATCAACTCCAGCTTATGTAAGAATCGGAAAAAACTTAGAAGAGTACAATGAAGAGCTGAACCCTGATGTTGAGGTTACCAAAAACATCTTAGGCGAGCAGTCAGTGCAGCACTCAGGATATGAAGTACAGTCAGATGTAGATCCTTTTTACTATGAAGATTATGACGATACCCTTAGCAACAAGATCATGGATCTGGCCAATACAAGAGCCACAGGCGATAAGTGCAAGACCACTATGGTTGACGTGCTGTTAAAACCAGGATTAACTGAGGATGCTGCGCCTACTGTAGTATGGGCTTATAGAGAAGATGTTTACTTAATCCCGAACAGTGTAGGTGGAGATACATCCGGCATACAGACTCCATTTTCTGTGTATAAGGCAGGTAACAGAGTAAAAGGTACATGGGATGTAAGTAAGAAAACATTCACACCATCAGATTTAGGCTAAAGGAGATTTAAATGGGAAAGCAGATTGTCCTGGATACTAGGGAATGGATCGAGATCGCTGACAGTAAAGGAAATGTGACAGGCGGATTTTACTGGAATCCTGCGGATCTGGATATAGTAAAACGCTATGAGAAAGTGGCAGCAGAATTTGAGAAGATACAGCTTCCAGAAGGGGAAGACATTGATAAGATGTATGCCATCTCAGATCAAGTAAAAGAGCAGTTTGATTATCTGTTAAATACCAATGCATCAGAAGCTCTGTTTGCCGGAGCTAATCCATTTACCCCACGTCCAGACGGAACTCTTTTATGTGAATATGTGTTAAGCGTTGTTGCAACATTCATTGAAAAAGAGCTGGATGTCAGAGTACGGAAGACCAGTGCAAAGGTAAAGAAGTACACGGACAAGTATAAGAAATGATAGGTTATGATCTTCCAACAGCAATAAATATCGAAGGCATTGATTACAATATCCAGTCGGACTTTCGGGTCATACTGGATATTCTCATAGCCTGTGCAGATCCAGATCTGAATGATTATGAAAAGCAGGATGCCATGTATCAGATCCTGTATGTGGATTCGGATACAATCCCTGTACACTGCTATGAAGAGGCATGCAAAAAGGCTGCCGATTTTATAGATGGTGGTCTGAATGATAAGCGAAAACCACAGAAAAAGGTCATTGACTGGCAGCATGACGCAGTTATCATTATGCCAGCTGTTAATAAAGTGGCTGGCAAAGAACTTCGTGCAGAGAAATACATGCACTGGTGGACATTCCTAGGATATTTCATGGAAGTGGAAGACGGTCTCTTTTCCCAGGTGTTATCGATCAGGCAGAAGAAAGCAAGACATAAAAAGCTGGAAAAATGGGAGAAGGAATTTGAAAAGGAAAATCTGGACCTGGTTAAGCTGTCGGTAGTCCAGAGTGAAGAGCAGAAACAGGAGATTGCAAACCTTGAAAAGTGGCTGTAAGGAGGCATGAGCGTGCAGGCAGACGGAACAATACTGATTGATACCACAATTTCAGAAGACGGTTTTAAAGCCGGATCTAAAGATATAGAACTTGCTGCCAAACGCATGGCAAAGACGGTCAGTGATATTGGAGATAAATCTAAGATAGCGCTTCAGAAACAGTTGGATTCCTTTTCAAAGGTAAATGCCCAGTATGCAGCACAGGAAAAACGGGTTGAATCCCTGAAAAAGAAAATAGAAGAATTTAACTCCCAGAAGATCCCTACAGAAGAATATGCAGAGATACAGAAGCAGATAGCAGAGACAGAAAAGAAACTCGCAGCATTAAATGAACGCCAGGAAAAATTCATAAATACAGGTGGAAAGACCAACAGTAAAGCCTATGCCAGAATGCAGTATGACGCTGATCAGCTGGTTAAAACTCTGGAATATGCTACTGCTGAGAAGCAGGCCCTTGAAAACAGCGGAGGTGCTTTTAAAACCGGATCCAATACGGCAGAGGCACAAAAGACAGCAGCACAGCTTGAAACAGAGCAACAGAAGCTTGCTGATGTTAATAACCGGGTGAATACGTCCTTTATGGCTCTTAAACAGAAGATACAGGAATATGGCGGAAGCCTGGCAGCGGCAAAAGGAGAAACTTCAGATTGTGCAGGAACACTTGACAGAGTTAAACAGGGATTCCGGTCTCTGGGATCAGGTGTCAAAATGCTGTCTGGCGGGATACTGAAAACAGTAGCAAAAGGAATTAAAAACATAGTCTCCTTGGCGGCAAAGGCATCTGTAAGTCTTGGAAAACTGGTAGGTAAGCCGATCTTAAACGGGCTTGCAAAGATGACTACCGGTATGTTTGGAATCCATAAATCTGCGAATAAGACTACATTAAGCCTGAAAAATCTGGTTAAGTATGGCTTAGGTATCCGGACATTGTATGCACTGTTCGGCAAGATGAGAAGTGCCGTTGCTGAAGGATTTAAAAACCTGGCGCAATATTCCGGATCAACCAATAAAGATATTTCCAGTCTGATGTCTTCCATGACACAGCTTAAGAACAGTTTTGCAACAGCATTTGCGCCCATATTATCTGCAGTAGCTCCGGCGCTTAATTACTTGATCGGACTGCTTAATACCGCAGTAACGGCCATTGCTCAGTTTATGGCAGCACTGACCGGAAAAAGCACAGTAGTAAAAGCTACAAAGGTACAGCAGGATTATGCTAAGTCCCTGAAAAAGACTGGAAGTGCTGCCAAGGAAGCAGAGGGAGAACTGGCCGCATTCGACAAATTAAATGTTAAGAAGGCAGATTCTTCTTCCGGAAGCGGTGGAGGCGGCGGTGTATCCCCGTCCCAGATGTTTGAGACTACACCTATTGAAAGTTCGATCAAGGGCATGGCCGATAAGATCCGCAGCCTGATCAAAGCACAGGACTGGACCGGATTAGGCGCATATCTGGCTCAGGGGATCAATGCAGGTCTTCAGAAAGTCTATGATGCTATTAACTGGGATCATGTAGGACCAAAGATCACAGCTTTTGTAAATGCCTTTACACAGACCTTTAACAGCCTGGTCAAAAATATTGACTGGGACTTAATGGGAAGGACGGTAGGCGCTGGTTTAAATACCCTTGTGAATACATTAAATCTTCTGGTTGATGGTATTGACTGGGTACAACTTGGAAGCAAGATTGCAGAGGGCTTTAACGGTTTTGTTGATGAAGTAAACTGGGAAAACCTGGGAAAGCTGTTTGTAGCAAAGTTTAATATTGTATTTCAAACATTATTAGGATTTGTAACAACCTTTGACTGGTCTAAAGCGGGAACTGCCTTGGGAAAAGGCATTAATGGAGCTATCGCAAATATTGACCTTAAAAGCTACGCACAAGCTATAAGCAGGCTTGCAAAAGGTATATGTGATGGTATCAGTGCGGCATTGATAGAAACAGACTGGCAAGAGGCCGGTGAAAAGATAGCCGAGGGACTTGCCACTATAGACTATGCAGGAATTGCTGCTAGCCTGTTTTATGGGTTAGGAGCGGCCCTTGCATCATTAGGCGAGTTCCTTTATGGTCTGTTCCATGACTCTATAGAGAGCATGAATAGCTACTTTACAGAGTACGCAAAGCAGGCTGGTGGAGACTGGGGTGTAGGTATCCTTAATGGTATCATAGATGCAGTTAAGGACATAGGGAATTGGATCAAAGAACATGTATTCCAGCCGTTCTTAAATGGCTTTAAAGATGCATTTGGTATACATAGCCCGTCAACTGTCATGGCAGAAATGGGCGGATATCTGATTGAAGGATTGAAAAAGGGTATCACAGATATGCTTCCCAGCTTGAATGAGGTCATAGAAAGCCTCAAACAGGCAGTAAACGGCCTCATAACATTTATCAATGGAACATTCTCCGGAGATTGGGGAAAAGCCTGGGAAGGTATTAAGGATATCTTTAAAGGTGTTTTCAATGGCATTGTATCCATTGCAGAGAATGCAGTGAATTATATTGTCAGAGCATTGAATAGGGTCAGTTTTGATGTGCCTGACTGGATCCCGGAGATTGGTGGAAAGACTTTTGGGTTCCAGCTTCAGGAAGTCAGACTTCCCCGCCTTGCTTCTGGTACAGTGGTTCCGCCTCGTGCTGGTGAATTTGCTGCAATCTTGGGAGATAACAAGAAAGAAACAGAGGTTGTCTCTCCGCTGTCAACCATGAAACAGGCACTAAAAGAGGCACTTCAGGAAGCTGGTGGCCTGGGTGGTGGTGATATAGTAGGATACATTTATCTGGACGGCAAAGAAATGGGTGCATCTACGGTTAAATTTGTCCGTCAGGAAAAGAAAAGAACGGGAAAAAATCCTGTCTTAGTGTAGGAGGTAAGGCATGCAGAAAGACTATAGAGGTTATCTGGTAATGTTTGGGAACACACAGCTCCCAAACAGTTTCCTTACCCGGTACAGGTCAACACCGGACCAGCGAATAGAGAAAAAGGCTTGGCGAGATAATAATGAGTCCTTGCAGAGGGTGACATCTCCTAATTTCAAAACGACTCTTAATCTGGAATTGAGACCATTATCCCAGAGGGAAAAGGATCTGTTTAATTCTATTAAGGCCAATGGCCTGCAGGATGCTACCCAAAAGAAGTACAGAGTGACCTACTGGAATTTAGATACATGTGTATATGGCACCGGTTCTTTTTATATCCCAGATACAGAGTTTGCTATTGACCACATAGCAGACAATGACACCGGTGAAATGTACTATGAGAAAGTAACCATTGAAATGATCCAGTATTAAGGAGCGGAGCAATGATAGAAATCGATCAGGCGTATAAGGATTTGTTTAACGAATATGGCGGGAAGCGCCTTAAACTGACATTTTTCAAAGAAGAATACCATGCTTTGTATCCGTCTGAAACACTGTATCCGTCTGAAGATTTATACCCGTCTGAAATGTCTGAGGATGCGGTAGATTTTGTTATAGAGGATGATCAGATAGTAACGGATACGCTAACTATAACCGAAAGCCTTTGCACAGACGAAGATTTAAGCTTTGGATCTTGCGAAGCGGCTCAGTTTGAGTTGACAGTTACAGGACTGACCAAAAACATAGCGGGTAGAGAATTTATGGCCGAGGAATCATTCGGCGGCTATAACATGGTCCTGGGTCTGTTTAAAGTGGACTCTACACCAAAACAGGAAGATACAACCACACGCAAGATCATAGCGTATGATAGGATGCAGCGTTTTGATGTGGATGTGTCTGGCTGGTACAATGCGCTGATCTTCCCACTAACATTAAAAGCATTCCGCAAGTCGCTATGCTCTTTCGTGGGTGTACGGGAAGAAAATGCAACGCTTGTAAATGACGAGATGCAGATAGAAAAGACGGTAAATCCTACTGCATTAAATGGCAGGGATGTACTACAGCAGATCTGTCAGATAAATGGCGTGTTTGGTAATATCAACAAAAACGGGGAATTGAGGTATATCAGGCTCCCAGGCAAAGAAGATGTATCTACACAGCTGACAATTTATCAAAGCGCCGAAAGTGAAGAGTATACAGTGCCAGATATCGACACAGTACAGATCCGCCAGGAAGAGGGAGACATAGGCGGTGTGAGCGCAGGAGATGGCCAAAATGTTTACATCATTGAGGGCAACATGCTGGCCTATGGCAAAACAACCTCTCAGATGGTTGAAATCGCAAATAATATTAAAAGCGTTATAGCTGGCCTGTCATATCAGCCTGCAACCATATCAACAAATGGATCTCCTTGGATCGAAATCGGTGACAGAGTAGCTTTAGAGACTACAGATGGTATTATAGTTAATACCCTTGTGATGAAAAGAACGTTCACGGGCATCCAGGGCGCTATGGACAGCTATGAAAGTACTGGAAGCCAGGAACTTTCACGGCCTTTTAATATCGAAAGTGAGCTGATACAGGTAAAAGGTTTATCTGCTATCCTTAAAAGGTCTGTAGAAGAGGTATCAAACAACCTTACCAACCTGGAAGAGGGCACAAACTCCCGATTTACCCAGCTGGCCGGTCAGATCGATCTGGAAGTAACCAGGGCAACGGGGCAGGAGGTATCATTGGCCGCTGCTATCAAGGTTGTGAGTGATCAGATCACTTTAAAAGTCAGCAAAGGAGATGTATCGAGTCAGCTGTCTGTAGAATCTGGAGGAATCAGTATAACAGGCAATCGCTTTAGCTGGAACGCTACTAACTCGTCTATGACCGCAGACGGCAAGCTGACAGCCAAAAGCGGCTCTTTTACCGGTGACGTGGTGGCCAATAGCTTCAAGACGTCTGATGGAAAGATAGAGCTTTCTGGCGGCAAATTGACGATTACCGGTGCAGAAATAAATGGCACAGCAAACACAAGTTCGATAGGCGCGAGTACGATTTATACAAATCACTTAGAGGTTGGTGGGAACGCTGTATTTAATTCAGGGGCGGACTTTTCAGGGGAAATCAACTGCCAGAATATTGACGCTAATCATATATCATGCGTATACGTTTACTCATCTATGTCCGGTGAAACGTATTCAGATAAAAGGCTGAAACACGCTATTCGAGGAATCGCTGAAAAAGATGCAGTGCAGATCATAAAAGGTTTAAGGCCGGTATCATACGCGCTGAATGTAAATAATATGGAAAGCTTGGGATTTATCGCTCAGGATGTAAAGAAACTGTGTGACAGAATAGGTGTGGATATGCCGTTGTATTCAAAGCATGGCAAGTACTATTCAATCCCTTATACAAATTACATTCCGGTCATGGTAAAAACGTTGCAATGGATTTTGAAAAAGCTGGAGGTGGATCATGGAAAAGGTAGAGTATAAAAAAGAGGATATACAGCTTTTAACAGCATTGCTTAACGCGGTGACTGTAAAGGGCTTTGACAATATAAAGATTATGGCACAGGCTGCGGCTATCCTTGACAGTGGAATCATAAAAGAAATCCCGGAAAAGGAAAAACCACAGCAGTCCGGAAAGGAAGCAAAGAATGAAGCTGAGTGAGCTGTTTTACAGCATTATAGGCTGGGTGAATTACCCGGACACATCCACACCAGTTGGTAAGACAAACTTGCGGCATATGGACAACGGCATCTTACAGTGTGCACAGTATATCCTTGGTCTGTCTCAGGACAAGCTGGAAGTATCAGATGCGGCTAAATTTATAACCGGATGGGAAGTTGACACATCCACTTGGATCGTAACTGTAACACACAAGGATGGCACTGTAGAGACAGTAGATTTTCCGATCGAAATGATGCCTACGAAGCTTGATCTGGATGAAGATGATAACCTTGTTTTAGTGCAGCAGGATGGTACCACAAAAAAGATCAGCTTTCAGCGGTTCGTTTATAACGTGTCCAACACTGCAACCATTGCAATGCAATTGGACGGCACAACTATATCGGCTTCTGTAGTGGATGGATCTATAACGGCGGCAAAGTTAGAGCCTACACTACAGAAAACGTTAAGGCAGTATATGCTAGATGCTCAGGCAGCGGCGCAAGAGGCAGAGGCTTATAATAAATTATCTATAAGCTATGCAGTAGGCGGTACTGGATCCAGAACGGGAGAGGATACAGATAATAGCAAGTACTATAGTGAAAAGGCGAAAGAAGAGGCTGAAAAAGCCGGGGCCTACGCTGACCTGATCTTTCCGGAGTTTTATCTTGATGCCGATACAGGGCACCTGAAATGCGCACAGGGCAAGACTGTAACCGTAAAAGTTGAAAACAACCATGTATTAGTGGAGGTGGCATAGTGGCAAGCACAACAGATTTAGGTAAGTGGATGATCACAAACGGTGGTGTATATAATCCGGAGGCGGTGTATGAACAGCTTACGATGGTAATGTACGATAACAGCACCTATATAACCTTAAAGACGGTTCAGGGGGTCACACCTACAGATGACCATGTAAATTATCAGCTTATGGCAAAGGGATTTGATCCTACTGCACTGGGATCCGTACAGGCAGAGGATACCAGCGGAGTGCTGGGAGAAGTGGGCGGTACAGTTTCTGCACAGGATTTGATAGACTGGGTAGTAGATCAGGCTGCCACTAAGCTACTTAAGATCAGCGATCTGGTAAGTGTGCAGACTAATGACGCGACTAAAGGTGTTTCTGCGGCGCTGGCCTACGCTATGGGGCAGAAACTTGATCAGCTAAATAGTAATTTAGATGGTGTGTATGGATATATAACAGATTTAGATTCGCCCAATGTGATTTTAGGACGTTATGATGTAAATTCGGCTAATTCTCCATATAAAAAGGGATTAACTCAGGCAACAGCAGGTATTGTTTTGAGTGTTTATAATAATGATTCAAATTATAATGCACAACTTGCATTATCTGCAGGTAATCCTAAATTTTATGTCAGACAAAGAGACAACAACATTTGGAGTAGTTGGACGGAAAAATAACTACTGTAAATTTATCGCCACAGCAATGGTTAAACCACCCGTAAATGCCTTATTTAAAAATACTGTGATCTGTTCATTATTTTGCACCTTATAGCTTAATGCACATACATCGGAGTTTACATTTGTATTGCTTGTTTGGACTGATACCTGGGCACATGGATATTCGCTTATTGTTCCCGTAAATCCAAAATCATTTAAGCTAATAGTCAAATATGTTTTTCCACCAGAATCACTGACCCAATACGATCCGTAAACACGTTTTCTAATCGCAGTTATATTACTATTTAGTTGAGTAATAGAAACAGAAAAATCGCATATATTAAGTAAAAAAACAAAAGAAAAAGAAAGGAAAAAAGAATGAACGAAAAAATCAAGTTAAAAAATGAAAAAGAATTTGATTTAGTAGTAAACGGGCTTGATACGTTTAGCGACAGCCTTAAGTTGACATTTTTGTCGGATGACAACCTTGAAGATCTGATCACTATTTTCTCCAACGCTTCCAACACTGATCAGATAAAAATCATCAATGGCACTGGGGAGACATTAGCCGTGTATGATGGTTATACTGCTTTGGGAAATCCCAAGAGTGTAGATGACAATGCACAGGTGCAACCCGCAACTTATAATGATGATGGCAGCGTAAAAGCTGAAGCTGTAATGGGCAGGGCTGTAACACTGATTCTGTCCCAACCAGGAGTGACAGAACAGGTGAAACATAATAGAGCTGACATAGACTTTTTGGCTGTAATGACAGGAACCGATTTATAAGGAGGAGCGCATATGTTAAGTGTAAAGAACCTGGCTGAAAAATACTATCCAAAATATTGGGACAAAGATAGACTTAGAACTTTGGTACAGGCTGGAAAACTGACAGAAGAAGAGTATCAGGAGTTGACCGGAGAAAAATACTAAGTTTCACCGGTGCAAAAGAAAGGCGAAATTATGAGAGATATTACTTTATGCCATCCACGTTTACAGAAGCTGGCAACAGAATTGATTTCCAAGTGTGCCGCCAAAGGCTTGCAGATCAAAATCGGGGAAACTCTCAGGACAAAAGCAGAGCAAGATGATTTATATGCTCAGGGGCGTACAAAACCGGGAAATATCGTGACCAATGCCCCAGGCAGCAGTTACAGCAGTTATCACCAGTGGGGTACAGCCTTCGACATTTATCGTGCAGATGGCCGCGGCGCCTATTATGATTCAGATGGATTTTTTAGCAAGGTTGGCGTGATCGGCACATCCATCGGCTTGGAATGGGGTGGAAACTGGAAGAGTATTGTAGATAAACCACATTTTCAACTTCCAGACTGGGGAAGTGGTACCAGTGGGATTAAAAAGCTTTATAAAACTCCGGAAGAGTTTATGAAAACCTGGTCAGCCGTGGAAAAGCCGAAGATCATAGAAGGCTGGCAGCAGGAAAATGGCGGCTGGCGCTTCTATTTAAAAGACGGATCTGGGAAGTATGTTTCCAATGACTGGTACAAAGACGGAGAACTCTGGTACTGGTTCGACGGTGCCGGCATGATGGTTCATGATGTCTGGTATCAATACAAAGGGTCTTGGTACTATCTCGGCTCCGACGGTGCCATGCTAAAGGGCTTACAGACAATCAATGGCAAGTGGTACTACCTGAATCAGGACGGTCGCATGGCAACTGAACCGGTAGTACTTACTCCTGATCAGGACGGGGTCCTTCATTATCCAGGCATTGCCAAATAGCACTCATTTTCTGTACTTTCTGGGGTGGTAGAAACAATAAAAGAAATTTTGCTGAACCGGTTGGAAGCTTGGTGTGAGAAAAATGAGAGTATTTTGGAAATACAGGTCAATGACTGGGCTATGGCAGAAATGATAAAAGAGAAGCCTTTACTGATTCCGGTACTTGCTATTTGAATGTTGCTTATAATTAATGAAAGTTTCCATTGCAGTAGTCGTGTTGCATTTCGTGTTGCATAGAAAGCAAAAATATATTATTTGTGATATATTTATAGAGCAAGTGATAAATATTTATAACTCACAAACCCGCATAAATGCTAGATTTCAGTGTTTTCGCGGGTTTGTGAGTTTTTACTTTAACGGGTTCGATTCCCGTTATCTGCTTAAACTATTTAAGGAATGAGAAGCCCTGTAGATGTATAAATAGCATTTGCAGGGCTTTTTCAAAACTTCTTGCCAACTTTGCAAATTATTGTTATAATAATGCCGATTTAGAAAGATTTAGAATATAGTTGCGAAACACTCAAAAGCCTTGTTTCTATAAGGTTTTTTTTTGTCATCAAATAGCAGTGAAGAAAGATTGCAAGAGAACATAATGCAATATGGAGGGAAAAATGGCAAAGGAACAATACAATGCAGACAGTATAACCGTCCTGGAAGGACTGGAGGCAGTACGGAAAAGGCCGGGTATGTATATTGGAGGAGTTGGGTCTAAGGGGCTGAACCACCTGATCTATGAGATCGTGGACAATGCAGTGGACGAGCATCTGGCTGGTTTCTGTACCCAGATCACCGTCTGCCTGGAAAAAGACGGCTCCTGTACCGTTCGGGATAACGGACGTGGTATTCCGGTGGAAATGCATAAAAAAGGAGTGTCTGCAGCCAGAGTGGTACTTTCCACCCTTCATGCAGGCGGAAAATTCGACAATAACGCATATAAGACCAGCGGCGGTCTTCACGGTGTAGGTTCTTCTGTTGTAAATGCTCTTTCTGAGCATATGACTGTAAAGATTTACAGGGACGGCTGTATCTACCAGGATACTTATCATCAGGGACATCCTACTACAGAGCTGGAAAATGGTCTCCTTCCAATTATAGGAAAAAGCCGTGAGACAGGAACCGAGATCAACTTCCTTCCAGATGGGGAGATCTTTGAAAAGACCCGTTTTAAGGCAGACTGGTTAAAGAGCCGTTTACATGAAACTGCTTATTTAAACCCAAACCTGATGATCCACTATGAAAACCGCAGAAGTGGGGAAGAAGAGAAGGTAACTTACCACGAACCGGAAGGCATTATCGCCTACGTAAAAGAGTTAAATACAGGAAAAACACCGATCCATGACCCCATCTATTTTAAGGGTGTAGTAGACAAGATCGAGGTAGAAGCCTGCGTTCAGTTCGTAGATACCTTTGAGGAAAATATCCTTGGCTTCTGCAACAACATTTTCACCCAGGAAGGCGGTACCCATTTAGCTGGATTTAAGACCAAATTTACAGCTCTGATCAACTCTTATGCCAGAGAGCTTGGCATTTTAAAGGACAAAGACTCCAACTTTACAGGTGCCGATACCAGAAACGGTATGACAGCCGTGATCGCTGTAAAGCACCCGGATCCTATTTTTGAAGGACAGACCAAGACAAAGCTTGCCAGCGCAGATGCTACCAAGGCTGTATTTACTGTAACCGGTGACCAGCTGCAGCTTTACTTTGACCGGAATGTAGAAGTATTAAAAGGCGTGATTGGCTGCGCAGAGAAATCTGCAAAGATCCGCAGGGCCGAAGAAAAAGCAAAAACCAACATGCTTACCAAGTCCAAATTTTCCTTTGACAGCAACGGAAAGCTGGCAAACTGCGAAAGCCGTGACGCTTCTAAATGTGAGATCTTTATCGTAGAGGGAGACTCCGCGGGCGGTTCCGCAAAAACAGCCAGAAACCGTCAGTACCAGGCCATCCTTCCCATCCGTGGAAAGATCTTAAACGTAGAAAAAGCATCTATGGATAAGGTTCTGGCCAATGCAGAGATCAAGACCATGATCAATTCCTTTGGCTGTGGCTTTTCCGAAGGCTACGGAAACGATTTTGACATCACAAAACTGCGCTATGACAAGATCATCCTTATGACCGATGCGGACGTAGACGGAAGCCATATTGATACCTTATTATTGACTTTCCTTTACCGTTTCATGCCGGAGCTGATCTACGACGGACATGTATACATTGCCATGCCGCCGTTATTTAAAGTGATCCCGAAAAAGGGAGAAGAACAGTATCTCTATGATGAAAAAGATCTGGAACGCTACCGCAGAAACCACACCGGTGATTTTACCTTACAGCGCTACAAAGGTCTTGGTGAAATGGATGCAGAGCAGCTTTGGGAGACTACACTGGACCCGGAGCGGCGTGTATTAAAACGGGTAGAGATCGAAGATGCTAGAATGGCGTCAGAAGTAACAGAAATGCTTATGGGCAGTGAGGTAGGACCCCGCCGCCAGTTTATTTATGAACATGCAGACGAAGCAAAGATCGACGCATAACAGAGAGGACAGACAGATATGGCGGAGAAGATATTAAGAACCGAATACAGCGAGGAAATGCAGAAAAGCTACATGAATTATTCCATGAGCGTTATCACTGCAAGAGCGATCCCGGATGCAAGAGACGGGTTAAAGCCAGTTCAGCGCCGTGTTCTCTATGACATGAGCCAGCTTCATCTGGACCATGATAAACCACACAGAAAATCAGCCCGTATCGTAGGCGATACCATGGGTAAATACCATCCACACGGCGACAGCTCCATTTATGATACCTTAGTTGTCATGAGCCAGGAATTCAAAAAAGGAATGGCATTGGTAGACGGCCACGGAAACTTCGGCTCCATTGAAGGGGACGGGGCTGCGGCTATGCGATATACAGAGGCAAGACTGGAGAAATTTGCCCAGGAAGTTTATTTAAAAGACCTGGACAAGACCGTTAATTTCGTGCCAAACTACGATGAAACAGAAAAAGAGCCGGAAGTCCTTCCTGTACGTGTGCCAAACCTTTTAGTAAACGGCGCAGAGGGAATTGCCGTTGGTATGAGTACCAGCATTCCTACCCACAATTTAGGGGAAGTAGTGGATGTAGTCCAGGCATATATTGATGATCCGGCAGCTCCTACAGAAGAACTGATGGAATATCTGCCGGGACCTGACTTTCCAACCGGAGGCATTATTGCAAATAAAAGCGAGCTGCCACAGATCTATGAAACAGGTGTTGGCAAGATCAAATTAAGAGGCCGTTTTGAGGTAGAACTGGGCAAGCGGAAAGTTGATAAGGACAAACTGATCATCACAGAGATTCCTTATACCATGATCGGTGCAGGTATTAATAAATTCCTGGTAGATGTGGCAGATCTGGTAGAGTCCAAGAAGCTGACCGATGTAGTGGACATTTCCAACCAGTCCAATAAGGACGGTATCCGCATTGTGTTAGAACTTCGCAAGGACGCAGATATTGACCGTATTAAAAATATTCTTTATAAGAAGACCAAGTTAGAAGATACTTTTGGTGTCAACATGCTTGCCATTGCAGACGGCAGGCCGGAAACATTAAACTTAAAAGGCATCCTGCGTAATTTCATGGAATTCCAGTATCAGAATACCGAGCGCAAATACAATGTGCTTCTGGAAAAAGAACTGGATAAGAAAGAAATCCAGGAAGGTCTGATCGCAGCCTGTGACTGTATTGACCTGATCATTGCCATTTTACGTGGTTCTAAGAATTTAAAAGATGCCAAGGCATGTCTGGTAAACGGCGACATTTCCAATATTCATTTTAAAGTAGCCGGTTTTGAAGAAGATGCAAAGAAGCTTCATTTTACAGGGCGTCAGGCATCTGCGATCCTGGAAATGCGTCTGTATAAGCTGATCGGATTGGAAATATTAGCCCTTGAAAAAGAACACAGAGAGACTTTAAAGAAGATCGCCGAATACAAGAAGATCCTTGGCAGCAGAGCGGTTATGAACCAGGTGATCAAAGATGATCTGGCTGCCATCAAAGCAGAATTTGCTATTCCAAGACGGACCCGTATTGAAGACGGGGCAGAGGCTGTTTATGTGGAAAATGAAATTTCCGTTCAGGAAGTTGTTTTCGTTATGGACCGCTTCGGCTATTGCAAGCTTCTTGATAAATCTACCTACGAACGCAACCAGGAGACCGTAGATACAGAACAGGTTCATGTGCTCCGCTGCTTAAATACAGATAAGATCTGTCTGTTCACCTCTGCCGGTGTCCTTCACCAGATCAAGGCTTTGGATATTCCATCCGGCAAGCTGCGTGACAAAGGCGTTCCTATTGAGAACTTAAGTAAATACGATGGCAGAAATGAGACCATCTGCCTTCTCACTACAGCCCGTGAACTGAAAGGCCGCATCCTTTTATTTGCAACCCGTCTTGCCATGGTAAAACAGGTGCCTGGAGAAGAATTTGAGACCAACAACCGTATGGTAGCAGCTACCAAGCTTCAGGAAGAGGACAGTGTGGTTTCTGTAACAATGATAAACGGGGAAACAGATGTAGTGCTTCAGACTACAAATGGAACGTTCCTGCGGTTCCCGTTAGAGGAGATCTCTGTTCTTAAGAAAGCCTCCAGAGGTGTCCGTGGTATCCGCTTAGCAAAGAATGAAGAACTGGAAACAGTATATCTCATCGGTGAAAATCCGATCATCGACTATAAAGGCAAAGAAGTTCATTTAAACAGGTTGAAACTGGCAAAAAGAGATGGAAAAGGCAGTAAAGTCCGTTTGAACTAAACTTCTGACAAACAAAAATAAAGCCATGTCCGCGATATAAATACAAATGTGCGCAAAAGACGAATTTTTAGTTGCATTTTTCCCGACTTTGTTATAGTATAAGGAAAGACTCCCCGATACGGGGCAAAAACGAAAGCAGCGGCTGCCCCAAAGCCCTGCGGAAGATGAGGAGAGGAACTATGGAAAAGAAATTAAGAGTTGGTATCTTAGGTGCAACAGGTATGGTAGGACAGAGATTTATCTCTCTGCTGGAAAATCACCCATGGTATGAGGTAGTTACAGTAGCTGCCAGCCCAAGATCAGCAGGAAAGACCTACGAAGAAGCAGTAGGTGACCGCTGGAAAATGACCACTCCTATGCCGGAAGCTGTAAAGAAGCTGGTTGTTATGAACGTAAACGAAGTAGAGAAAGTAGCTGCCAGTGTAGACTTCGTATTCAGTGCAGTGGATATGACCAAGGATGAGATCCGTGCCATTGAAGAGGAATACGCAAAGACAGAAACACCGGTTGTTTCCAACAACAGCGCACATCGTTGGACTCCAGACGTTCCTATGGTCGTTCCGGAGGTAAACCCAGAACATTTTGATGTGATCGAATTCCAGAAAAAGCGTCTGGGAACTACCAGAGGCTTCATCGCAGTAAAGCCAAACTGCTCCATTCAGAGCTACGCACCTGTTTTAACTGCATGGATGGAATATGAGCCATATGAAGTAGTTGCAACTACCTACCAGGCAATCTCCGGCGCAGGAAAGACCTTTAAGGACTGGCCTGAAATGGAAGGAAACATCATCCCATACATCGGCGGAGAAGAAGAAAAGAGCGAGCAGGAGCCACTGCGTATCTGGGGCCACATTGAAAACGGTGTGATCGTAAAGGCAGAAAGCCCTGTGATCACCTGCCAGTGCATCCGTGTTCCTGTATTAAACGGACATACAGCAGCTGTATTTGTTAAGTTTAAAAAGAAACCAACCAAGGAACAGCTGATCGAGAAGTTAGTAAACTTCAAGGGCATTCCTCAGGAACTGGAACTTCCAAGTGCTCCAAAGCAGTTCATCCAGTATCTGGAAGAAGACAACCGTCCACAGGTAAGCCTGGATGTAGATTTTGA
>ERZ838118.2386-NODE-2386-length-20173-cov-23.578586_pt1 | contig 20173 bp, 16 predicted proteins | sample MGYA00519863_ERZ838118 | MGnify/ENA primary metagenome ERZ838118 (study PRJEB31850, sample SAMEA3708827) | human gut metagenome | biome: human gut; feature: human-associated habitat; material: faeces | place: China | collected 2014 ...
GGCTTCCCTATTTCTGGGGCGAAAAACCGCTTTCCGAACTGAATTTAAACAGCAAACCAGGAGAATAAAAATGAACAAGATCCTATCAGTATTGTTTGCCGGGCTTCTAACGACCCAGGCTTATGCAGCCGCCCCGGGCATTCCGGTTGTTGACCCGACAGCTATTGCGCAGATGGTGCAGCAACTGACTCAGCTTCAGCAGATGTACAGCCAGCTGCAAGCTCAGTACAACACTGCCGTCAACACACTGAACAATTTCACCGGTACCAGAGGCTTGGGAATGTTCGGATACGACACCACACTGCGTCAGTTTCTTCCAAGCAACTTTGAGTCTCAGATGCGCAATGTCCTCAACGGCGGAGTCAGCCAACTTACCGCACCGGCAAGGACGATCTATGAAAATTTAAAACTCGGAGAACGCTGCGCGAATCTCAGCGGAGAAGATAGGAACCTTTGTGAAATAGAAGGCGCCTCATTTGCTCAGTATCAGGCTCTTGCGAACGAGGGAAAAAAAGCAGTCGATCAAAGACTTCAGAACATAGAAAACCTGATGAAGCAGATTGACTCGGCAACGGATGCAAAAGCCATCGCAGACCTTAGCGCCCGAATCCAAGCAGAAAAAGTCGCCTTTGACGCCAGTCAGCTCTCAGCGCAAATGCAGCTGGCCTCTCAAAAAGCTCTGAACGAAAAAATGCTTCAGGAACAAGCGCTGATCAATCATCAAAAAGCCTTTCAGCCGTTAGCTGAAGAAGAAATCCTCAAAGGACTTACCAAGTAATTCGAGAAAAGAAAATGGCTGCAAATTACTTTGAAGCTTTTGGAAATCAGTTCAAAGGCTACATATCTTCTTTCGCAACTGACACCTCGACTGCACTTATCAATAATCTCGGAAGTGTGGTAGCAGTGGGACTTGTCATGTTCGTGATCGTGCGCTCTTTCATGATGATGAGAGAGAACAACTACGGCGCCATTTACGACATCATCGTCCAGATGCTCAAAGTCGGATTTATAGCCTTCCTGGCATTAAACACCGGCCACTTCACCAGCTACGTCATCAAGGCGCTCGGATACTTCCAAAGCGGCCTGATGGAAGCCGTCTCTCAGGGTGTTCACTTAGGAGGCGAGGCCCTCCAAATATCAAGCGCGTGGGGTTCCCTTGATCAGCTTTGGCTAACCTTCATAAAGGCTTTTAATTTGGTTTGGAGTCTGATCGGGAAATTTAACTGGCTAACGGGCGCGCCGGAAATTCTAGCCATGTGTATTGTCACGGTCATTCTGGGGTTGCTGAGTGTGTACTTTACCTTTTCGGCTCTGGGAATACTGCTGATCAATGAAGTCTCTCTCATTATTTTCTTAGGTTTCGGCCCCTTGTTCTTATGCACTTTGATGTTTCCGAGAACGCAGTCCTGGTTTGACGGCTGGATAAGAAGTGTCATCACCACGATTTTCACTCTCGTCATTACGACGGCTGTCATCATGCTTTTTGTTAAAGCTTTTCAAGGATCAGTTGAAGATATCCAACTGGCAGTGAAAAACCCGATCGTCACTGAAAAATTTGGCACGCTATTTCTCCCGGTGATGAATTTTGCCGTGCTCTCTTTAGCTGCGGCCACTTTAGTCAAGCTCATCCCTGCGATTTCGGCCGGACTCACCGGAGGAGGAAGAATGGATGCACCGGGCATCGGTCAGATGCTTCACGGAGTCGGAAACGTGGCTGCCGCCACAACCGGAGCCCTTCTGTTGGGTTTAGGCAAAGGCTCTGGCAGTTCCGGGATTGCGAATGCCGGACGTTCCTTGCTGGGAGGTCAAGGTCTTAATCAAAACGGCGTACTGCCTTTAGCCGGAATGGGGTTGGCCGCCGGCGGGGCAATGGCTGCTGCCGGATATGTCGCCAGTGCAATGAAAAGTGCCGCCAATTTCAGCCGAAAGCAAGACTCCGGCTCTTCTTCGGCCGAAGACAGTGCCTACAAAAAAACATTTGGAAAAAAGGACTCAGAATGAATTCACTTTTTATTAAATATTTAATTGCCGCCTGCTGCACTTCTCTTCTTTGCGCCTGCGGCGCCCCGGCACCGGCGCTCCCTCACGGTGCTCGGGTACCTATTAACGCACCGATTCAATCAAAAAGCACTGAGACAAATCTCGTCTTCGGAGAGGAAAACAATCCGGTCACAAGCGGGAATAACGAATCGGTTCAAAGCGGCAGCCATTAACACGGCAAAGAAAACAAATCCCTAAAGGAAAGAATCATGTGGAAAAAGAAGACAGAGTCCAATGGAGAACACTCCTCGGACAATACAACCAAAGCACAAGACAATTTTAAAAAAGCACTTGACTGGGAAACAAGCCGGTTAGAGCTTGTAGAAAAGAGCGAAAAAAGAGCGTGGCTGTGCAGCAAAATTTTAGGTCTGTGCCTTATATCAACAGCGGCAGCCATTGCCTTGATGATGCCGCTGAAAAAGACAGAACCTTTTGTTATTCGCGTCAATCAAAACACCGGAGAAGCTGCCGTCTTAGCGATAGCCAATGAAAAAGATATCCCTTTTTCTGAGATGATGGACAAATACTGGCTTAACCAATACGTTCTCAGCCGGGAAAGCTATGACTACCGCACGCTCGAGCACGATTATCTTAAAACCAGAGAGCTGTCGCTTCCCAACGTATTTGACCCGTACGCAGCTCAATTTTCCACCGATGACAACTCACTGGACAGACTGCTTGGCGACAGCAAGAAAATTGTCGTTGAAGTCCATACCGTTGTACCAAACGGCAATGGCATTGCCACTGTTCGATTCGGCAAAAAGCTAGTGGATACACAAACCAATGCGGTTGACTCCTCCCAGAACTGGACAGCAACGATTGCCTATGAATACATCCCGAATTTCAAAGCTGACGAGCCGAGCAGACTCATCAATCCTTTCGGATTCAAAGTGACTTCCTACCGAATGGACCCCGATCTCACAGTAGGAGCCGCCAAATGAAGAAAACTTTGATTATCGGAACGCTCTTCTCTGTTCTCTGTTTATCCAATGCGTTTGCTCTGGATAAACCGCAGGCTGCCAAAGAAGACCAAAGAGTTCTCTATACCGATTTCCGAGCCGATGAAGTCTATCCTGTCACTGCTGCCAGCGGAATTATTACCACTATTGTCTTTTCCCCTTCAGAACAGGTTCAAAGCTATGGAAGCGGCTTTTCTACTGCCTGGGAATTTCTAGGCAGAGGGAACTACTTCTTTTTGAAGCCGAAAGCAACGGATGGAAGAACCAATCTTGTGGTTGTCACCAATCGCAGAAGCTATCTCTTTGACATTCGTCTCGGTTCCCGGGCAAAGGCTACCTATCGCTTAACGTTCAGATATCCGCTGGATGAAATTGAAGCGGCCAAGAAAGAAGCCGAAAAAAATCAAGTCAAGAGCCTGCTTTCGGATAGTGCATTGCACTCGGAAGAAAAAGATCCGGAAAACAAAAAATCCAACTATCAATACACAATGAACTTCGGATCTGCCGCTGCTTCCAAGACCATCGCACCAATTAAGGCATTTGATGACAATCGTTTTACGTACCTGAAGTTTAAGGAACAAACGGATTTCCCGGCGGCTTACCGCGTACAGGACGGCGAGGAAACCTTGCTGAACTCCCATGTGGAGGACGGCTGGCTTGTTCTGCACGGTGTTTACGAAGAAGTGAGATTAAGAGCGGGCAAAGCCGTTGTCGGCATTTACAACGAAAACTATCAGGGGGGCGGAGCCTCGGATAAACGCGCCGTCTCTGTCAAGGGCTTATACAGACAAATCAAGCATAAGGAGTAAATAATGCAAACCAATAAAGACACCATTACTTCCGTTGCTCAAGATGCAAAACAAGGTATTCCCCATGTCGAGGGAAGAAAAAGTAAAACTCCGGGCAAACCGCTTGTTGCGGCTGCAATGCTGGCTCTGTGCGTTTTAGTAGGCTACAACTTATATCAGAACCAAGACGTTAAAGAGCAAAAGACCGAAACCTCAAAAGCAAAAGAAAACGGGAACATTTACACAAGCAACAAAACCCTTGTTCTTGATCATCAGGCAACTGTCAAAAAAGAAGAAATTAAAAATCAAAGTGCCCCTGAACCGGCAATCTCGCCAATCACTCCGGCAATTCCTCCGGTTGCTTACGAGCCCGCGCTTCCGACCTACTCAGCACCCCTGCCCGCAGTCGCTGAAAATGATAGAGAAAAACCCAAAGAGCCCACGTTAACCGAAAGAAGAAACAGCGCCCCGATGATGGGAGAGGCAAACACGATCCAAGCCGCTCCTGAAAATAGCACCGAACCTGTTTTCAGAGCCGAACCTCCCCGGTCTTCAGAAAAATTTGACAACTTGCTCACTCCGATTGAAACGGCCTCGGTCAGAGCCTCAATGATGCCCAATCGAAACCTTCTGCTTTCTAAAGGAACGTTTATTGAATGCATCTTGGAGACCAAAGTGGATACAACCGTTCCCGGAATGACGAGCTGCGTCATTCCCAGGAATATTTATTCAGCAAACGGCAAAACGCTACTTTTAGAAAGAGGCTCGAAGGCCGTGGGTGAGTACAAAGGAGCGGTAGAAAACGGCCTAAACAGGATCTTTGTTCTTTGGACGCAAATTCAAACACCCAACGGGGTTCGAATCAATTTGAATTCACCGTCCACGGATGCGCTCGGCGGAGCGGGACTGTCCGGGGAAATTGATTTCCACTGGTGGAGAAGGTTCGGCAATGCTTTACTTTTCACTCTGATTCAAGACGGCTTCGATTTCGGCATGAGCAAAAACACCGAAAACAACGGCGGCGTGAATTACTACCAAAACAGCCAAGACGGGATGGAAAGAATCATTGAAGAGGCTATGCGTCAAAGCGGCAACATTCCGCCCACTCTAACCAAAAATCAAGGGGAGCGCATCGGCATTCTTGTCGCGCGCGATGTTGATTTCTCCTCTGTATACAGTTTAAAACCCCTCCCGGAGACAACAAAATGACTTTTTCAGAACACGACGAACTTGCTATCGAATTAGAAGCTCAGAACACCCATAAGCTGGAACTCAAACTTTTTCCTGCCACATTGGATTTGTATGCATCATCCAAGGGTACGGTGATTAGTACTCTCAACGGTGAAATCCGAAGTTTTCAAAAGGATAAAGTTCTTGAAACTAAAGAAGTCACACTTAACCCTCAGCTTATTTTTGATCCTCAGGAGAAGCTTCCCGGAACAGCTTTAGGTTTTGAGCCCACATCCGATAATTCCGAGATTGAAAACTTTATCGCAGATAAATCAAGACAGATCATCTCGGCAACAAAAACGCTTCTTGAACCGTTCAGAAGCGAAATTGAAGCTCAGGTTTGTGAACTCAAACTTCAACAATGCCTGGAGCGCGTTGGAAAAAACGGAGAAGAAATCAGCTATGAAGCAGATTTCCGCAACATTGAGCCGGCAGAAAGCCTCTATTACACCAAACAGTGGCAAAGCCTTCTTAGCGGGATTCAGCACGATCCGGTACTAAGCCTGCATCAGCCCGAATTTTCCGCCTATCTTTCCAATGAAAAATTAAACAGACCTTGGGATCGGGAAGGGAAGCTCTCAATTTCCGCCAAGCCTAAGGAGAAAGTTGTTGAAGCTATTTTCAACAAAGGAAAAAAAGATTTTACAAGGCTCAAACAACTTGATAAAGAAGGACCGGATTTTGCAAAACTGACAGAGGCAAACAAAAAAGCCTGCAAAGTCGTAACTGCCGGATTTCTGCGCGCCCCTCAATTTAAAAACAGACCACGTCTTCAGCAAGCTTTTCGAGACAAGATGGCCTCTGTTTTTAAAGAGGCTCAAGATGCCGGACAACAGTTGTCCGTGGAAATCTATGACAAAAACGCAAAAGCAAGAAAGGTCATAGAAATTAAAAGCAAAGCTCCTGATAAAGAAAGAGAGCGCTAAAAAACCTATAAGCAAAACGAGAGTTAATTATGGCCTCATTACTCGCTGAACAACTGGAATTTGATTTTTTTGCGCCTCCGGAACACGAAAAACCTAAGGCCGATAAAAAGCCGGCTGTCTCAACTGCAATCAAAGACGCTGATATTTTGAATTACCAATTAAACAGGGACGGCAGCCGCAAGCTTCAAGATTTCGGGGAAGACCTTCATAACACCCGCAAGGGAAGATCACTCAACAGGAGCACTGAACCTTATAAATTCATCCAGGGATCCCCGGAAGAACTTGAAAAACGTCTCTCTTCAGAACCGCTGGATAAGATCTGGCCTAAAAGTTCCATCCTCGAGCTGCATAAAGACAACCCCGAAGCGGCTGCTTGTCTGTGGCTCGTAAGATCAACATTAAGAGGCAGACGGCCGGCTAAAGATACCTATAAATTCAGACGCTATCTGCACACGGCCTCCGCAGCAATCGCCTTGCATCGCCAAGTTATAAACGGAGAAATGGCTCCTGAAGCCCCGACCGATGCCTTTGATCATTTTTACGAAGTGGGGAATAAGTATAAGGTTCTCGCGCATATTTCTACGAAGTACTGGCCCTTCATCGGAGCCTATAGTATCGGCGACGCACAAGATATTTGTCGCTGGAATGACTTTAGATTATCTGACGATACCGACATTGAATCCTATCAATATCAATGTATTCTTCCGGGAAGCCGGGACAACAAGCAATTATGTTTAAAAAACTCTGACGGGAAGCTTTTTCCCTATTATGCGGTAGCCGTCGGAAACAGCGAAAAAGAGTTCGAAGCTAATATTGAAAAGCAGCTCAAAACAACCTTCGGAAAACTGCTTGAGACTGCAAGTCAACCCGAAAAAGAACAAGAGTCCAAGCCCAAGCCTGCCCTATCCATAAAACTGTACGGCCGCGGAGTTCGTAACAGCCATACTTATGAAGTATATGGAAAATCCGGAACAATCGAGTTCCAGCTCACAGACAAGATTGCTTTTGAATCTGATGAAGCATTTTGGAACTATGTGAATACCCACAGAACGGAACTGGAAAATAAGTACCGAGAATTCTGGGCGGAATTTTCCAAAACGGAAAAAGATTGGAGAAGCGGTTCTCCGATTCGAGATCGTGTAGGCCCGGACTACCGAGAAGGAAAAGACGCCACGCCGGAAATGTTTATGAGTACCTTCGGCTTCAGAGGTGTGGAGTTTGGCAATTGGGTAAAACAAGGCAAAAACGGCAGGGAACGGCAATGGATGCTCAACAATGCTTATGACTCCCTCATGGATCTCTCAAAGATATTGGGCATTCCTCCAAAGGCCGTTGCCCTAGACGGCGAATTGGGGTTGTGCTTCGGTTCCAGAGGACACGGCAGCGCATCTGCGCATTACGAACCGGCTAACCGACTGATAAATCTCACCAAAACCAAAGGCTACTCTTGTCTGGCTCACGAGTGGTTTCATGCGCTCGACCACTATCTGATGAGAACGAATTACCGGGAAAAGCTCGATGTCAGGATGCTCAGTGAACAGGTTGATTCGGAGGTAATTTTTAAATTAACACCGAAGGCTCAGGAACGAATCAATGAGGGCGGTAAAAAGATTTATTCGCTATGGATGGGTTCTGCCTCCCGGGTGGAATACGAACTCAAGACCAATCCGAAAGCTTCTGAATTAGCGCGAAGGGTTGTTGCCGGAGAACTGGATCAGGCCGATATTAACCTCGATATCGCAGATAGAGGCAGAGAAATTGTCTACAAGGTAACGCTCACCAAAGAAGACCTTCTTCAGACGGAACGAGGCGCAGCAGATAAGATCCGGCCGGAGCTGCATCACGCTTGGGCAGAAACGATTGACACCATTCGTTCAACTGCGATGCACCGAAGAATGCTGAAGAAAAAAGCGTACTGGAATAGTAAAACAGAAGAAGCGGCCAGAAGCTTTGAAGCTTTCGTAGAGGTGCGCAGCCGGGAGCTAGGAATTACCAATGATTTCTTAACAAACGGAGCATTTGTCGAGAAGACGTTAGGTAAAGAATCCTACTATCCCTATCTAGACGGCGTGGACGTCCAAAGGGTTTCCGAGAAATTTAAAGCTCTCTTTGAAGAGATTAAAACTAAAGAGACTAATAAAGGAGTTGCTCTTTTCTCAAAAACCAGAGAGGGCAAAAGCGGTGCCAAGATTTCTGAGATTAGAGAAGCCTTGGAGAAAAAATTCGGCAAAACTACCATTAACGCTTTAATTGACAACGGCCGTCTCAAAATTGTTTCCGGCATCAATGATGTACCGCCATACCTGTCAGCTTTGCCGGAAGAACTAAAAAATTCCAAGAAAAACACAAAGACCGGATTTATTGTCCCCGATCAACTTGCTCATGACGGCAATCCGGAAGGAATTTTTGCGACTCTGAAATTAAAAGAGAACCTTCATTTCCCCAGCGGGAAAGTAATCGTAAAAGAGGGTTTTCACATCGCCTATCAACATCGAGGATTCGGAGCAAAACATTTGACTGGAAACCTCTTGGAACATCCCAATAGATCTTTGTCAGTCACTCAAGAGAACAAAACCGAGGAAGCACTCTTATCTTTAAAAGAAGTACTAGGATCGGCTTCAGAATTATTTAAAGTCAAAGAAGATCAATTCGTCTTTTACTCAAATAAATATAACAGAGGCGTCCCATGCAAACTTAATGATGACGAGGATCTTTTTGCAGTCATCACCGACAGACCCGTCAACGTAAGAGGTGACCGATATAAGATTTGGGGAAATGATAGCGTGAGACTGTCGGGCGCGCTCATCTTTCCCGACCATACTGCATCCGTAACAGCACCCTCTTTAGTACCAGCCATTGAGCAGAATCAAAACGGAACTCAACCCGTGAAGTCGCACAAGGGTCTCTACACTGACGTGGATTATACCGAAGAATTAAAAAACAATCTTGCTCAAGCTCGCTCAGGGGAGAAAAGGAGCTTCAAAAAAACTCCTCATTTCATTAACTCCGGTGAAGGAAGAGTACAAGGATTCTATGAACAAGAGCATAAAACTGCGTTTCTCATTGCTGAAAACTTAGTGCCGGAAGCTGCCTCTTCGGTGCTGCTTCACGAAGTCGGTATCCATATGGCTTACGACTCCGAGCTGAAAGAAAAAGTTATCCCTTTAGTAAAAGAGGCTCCGCGTCTATTAGAGGAAGGCTTCAGACAGCGAGATCCAGTCTGTATGGCAGCCGAAATCCGCTTAAAAGATTCCGGGATTACAAAAGATCATCCCAATTATGCGGAAGAGACTGCGGCGTACCTTGTTGAAGAATGTTCTAAACAAAGAAACGCGCTGCCCAAGCTTCAGCGATGGTACAAACAGATGCGCTCGACTGTAAGCGTCTGGCTTGTAGAGCATGGCTTTAAAGATAGTAAAACTCTTACCACTGACGACTTTGTGACTATCGCCAAGGCAAACATTAAGGCCTTAGCAGAACAAAAAGAATTAACCGCTTCTCAGATAAAAAACGAAAAAATCCTTTTTTCGCTTAACAAGCAGCATCGAGACACTTTGGAATTAATGCGAAAAGAGCTGCCGAAAGCTGACCCGGCGATGCAAAACCCCAAGCTTTTAGAAAAAGTGCTTCAAGCTGTGGAAGAAAGAATGCTTGAGAGTGAACGGCAGGGAAAAATACTGAAGGTCAACTCGGAGTTTTTTAAACGCCCAACCCCAGCCAGCCGCACCCAAACCGAACAAAAAATCCCGGAACAAAACAAAACCAAAGGACTCGAACGTTAAACCGTTCAAGGAGAAATTAAATCATGAGTATCGATAGAGATATTTCCATCCGTCAAAAATTAAAACCTTTCAATCAATTCTTACAGATGGAAGGCGTCACTGAAATTGCTGTTAATCGACCGGGTCAACTTTACTATGAAAGAGAAGGAGTTTGGAATCAAGTCTCGGTTCCGAGCCTAACTTATGACGCGCTGATAGAGCTTGGAATCACCGCAGCCAAATACTCCGGTGACAACGTCAACTTCTCCAAGACGGAACCTATTGTTTCCGTCACACTGCCCGACGGCGAACGAGCTCAATTTATACAACCTCCTGCTTGCTCTCCCGAACTGGTCAGTCTCACGATCAGAAAACCTTCTTTAAAAATTATTTCCGTTGATGATTTTTATCGATCAGGTTTTTTCAATCATATGAGAAAAGCTGAAGAACAAAATCCGAAAGATGAAGAACTACTAGAAATTTACGAACACCTTCAGGAATACGAAGAAGGAGCGAAAAAAAGAGTTGAATTCTTGAGAAAGGCTGTCCGGTACGGAAAGAACATCGTGATAGCCGGAGAAACCGGGAGTGGAAAAACAACCTTCATGAAGGCGTTGATGCAGGACATTCCCAGAGACGAAAGGATCGTCACGATCGAGGACGTTCCGGAACTGGTTCATGGGCTGCCCTATCATGACAACAAGGTTTGCCTGTTTTACCCCAGCGAAGCAAAACGTAATTCAAACGTAACGGCTGCCTCTCTGATGCGTTCATGTCTGCGAATGAAGCCGGATCGAATTCTATTAGCGGAACTTCGAGGGCCTGAAACATTTGATTTTTTAAATATCTGTCTTTCCGGACACGGCGGCTCGATCACCAGTTGTCATGCAGGCAGCTGTGAGGATGTCTTCAAGTACCTTGCTCTGAAGGTACAGCAAGCTGAAGACGCTAAAACGATGACAACAGAACAAATCAATCGTTACCTCCAAGACGTCATAGATGTGGTTGTCCACATCCATAACGATAAAAAAGGCATCGGACGCCATATCACGGATATTTGGTTTAAGCCAGCCAGGCTCAAATCATAAGGAACCGCCAAATGAGTCAGCCTAGAAATAAAAAAATTATCAAGGTTGCCGTCGGAATCATCGGCTGCCTTCTCTTAGCTGTTTTGTTCTTTGAGATTTCAGGATTTTTATTCCTCAAGATTTTTCGCCTCCCCCTTGAAATATGCCGTCCTTGGACAATATTTCAATACTGGATGATGTATCGGGACAGCAATAGGAGTTTCATCAAGGCGGCTATCCTCGGCTGTCTGCTTGCTCCTTGGCTGATTACCGCAGCCGTTGCAATCGCTATCAAAATTAAAGCCGGAAAAAGAAGTTTACATGGGGATGCGGCTTTTGCCAGCAACACGGAGGTTCAAAAATACGGGCTTATCAATCCGCCGGACGGATTGGATAAAACCATCTTGGTTGGCAAACATAACGGAAGATACCTTAATTACGGCGGAACAGAGTTTGTTCTTTTAGCCGCCCCGACGCGGTCCGGTAAAGGTGTCGGCGTTGTTATTCCGAATTGCCTTAATTACAGCGATAGTCTTGTTATTTTGGACATTAAGGGAGAGAACTTCGATATTACATCCGGATACCGAGCGGCTCACGGTCAGGAAGTTTACCTTTTTGCTCCTTTCGATCCTGAAGGAAAAACTCATCGGTACAACCCGTTGGAATACATTAGTTCCAACGAAGTTGATCGCGTCGGAGATATCGACGCCATTGCCACGGCGCTTTATAACTCTGAGTCAAACGGAGATAAATTCTGGAGCGAAAATGCTAAAGATTTGTTCCGCGGATTATGTCTTTACGTATTAGAAACGCCGGGCATTCCTAAAACTTTGGGACAAATTCTCAGGGAGTCATCAGCAGCAGGATTAAAAGACTCTTTAACAAAAAAACTTAAGGACGCACAAGACGCCGGCCATCCCTATTCCAACCGTTGTATTGAAGCATTAAACAGAGTTTTTAGTAATTCAGAAAATACTCTGTCAGGCATTGTCAGCACGTTCGGAACACCTCTTCTCGGTTTTGCCAATGCTCGGGTTGATCTTGCCACGAGTGCTAACGATTTCGATCTGAGAGACGTTCGTCGAAAGAAAATGAGCATTTACCTCAAGATCGAGCCGAACAAACTTAAGGAAGCCCGGGTACTGGTCAATTTATTTTTTGATCAGCTGCTTAATTTGAACACTAAGAAACTTCCGGAACAAGACAAAAGCCTCAAGTATCAATGTTTGGTTCTGTTAGATGAGATGACTTCAATCGGCAGAGTCCCGATGATCAGTCAGGCAATCGCGTATATGGCTGGTTACAACATGCGTCTGCTGACGATTATTCAAAGCATGACTCAGTTGGCAAGCGCCTACGGGAAAGACGATGCTGAAACGATTAGGGCCAATCACTCTCTACTCATCATGTATGCCCCCAATCCTACTCAACAATCTTTAGCAAACGAGTACAGTGAGATGCTGGGTACACAAACGGTTAAGTCCAAATCAACCTCTAAAGGAAAAGGTTCAACATCAACCAGTGAATCAGATCAAAGACGCTCTCTTCTGCTCCCTCAGGAAATAAAAGGAATCGGAGATAAAAAGGAAATCGTTGTACTCAATAAAGGCTCGGCAAAACCTATTCTTTGTCAAAAAATCCGCTATTACGAAGACCCGAACTTTGAGTGCAGACAACGCTGGGAAACTCCTTTTGTACCTGTGCAGGACGTTGAAACCTTCACAGCGTCATTAGACGAAAGAGTGAACAAGGTATTGGCCACAGAGCTGACAGAAGAAGACTCAAGAAAAATTGCCGGAGTCAACGAGCTTCCGGAAATTCCAAAAGAACTTGCCGAAACGCCGGATTCAGATTGGAGTAATGAGCAAATCCAAAACTATGTTGAAGCTTCTTTTACCAAAATTGCTGCGAATCGGTTCAATCTTTCTGCTATCCAACACGCTCCTAAGTTAGACCTATCTAAGAATCAGCCGCCGGAAAAAATAAACGGTAATACAGACGATGGTGAAACTTCTGAAGATCTGGACAAGACAATCAGCGATTTGTTTGACGGGGTAGATACACCTACTGAAGAACAAGAAAAAGAGACTGCGCAAGAATCGGAAGATATTTCGTTGCAGCCGCCCTCTTTTGATCCAGCACCAGTAAACGAAGAACCTTCCTCGAGCCTCGATAAAAAAACGGAAGGGCCGGAAAAGGAAGATGAAACTTTGGAGGCAATTTTCGAGACTCCAACTGATAAACCGCCCGCTTCCGCGCCTTCTGCCTCTCCTAAAAAGAAACAGACTTCCCCGCTAAAGGACATTCGAAATTTATACCGTCGTAAGAAAACGCAGACAACTTCCGGCGAATTCAAGCGGCATTTTTCCACCCTCAAATAAGGAGTTAACTTATGACAAGCAAATATCAAGATTTTTCTGAATCTCTGGTTGTGTTGGGCGAACCCAAGTGCACCAGTATTGTTCCTACTAAAGGCCCTCATGCCGGAAATGAAACGAAAGTTCTGGAAGTCTTAACCTATCATCCAAACTTTGAAAAGAAGCCGGACGGTTCTTTTGAACGAAAAGAACCTGATTTCTACAAGCTTCAGTATTTCGGTGCAACAGCAGAAAATATGGCAAAACTGCTTCAAAAATCAATGCGCCTGGATGTTCGAGGTTCCTTAACAACTGAAAATTTTGAAAAAGACGGAAAGCAGTATGAGAACAAAGTGATCAAGGCAAAAAGCATCGCCTTATGCCTAAATCAACTGGGAATCGAATCCATAAAATTTAGAGCCCCGGAAAAGAAGGCTGGAAAATCCCAGACCCCTGAACTTGATCGTTAACCTCATCTCCGGAGCGCCATGCGGCGCTCCCTTCTTTGATCCATAAAAATGACAATAAAAGTATTCATTGCTGAAAAACCGTCTGTTGCCAAAGCGATCATCAACGAATTGGGGACTGTAAAAAAACTCAATGGCGCGGTGCTTTGCAAAAACAACATTTACGTAACATGGTGCTTCGGACACCTGTTGGAACAGGCAGAACCGGATGCGTACCTTCCTGAAGACATTCCTGTGGGAAAAAAGGGAAATAAGATTTGGCGTGTTCAAGATCTCCCGATCTTTCCTCAAAAATGGATTCTTCAGCCGAAAAAGGATAAAGGCGTAAAGGCTCAACTCAAAGTCATCAAAGACCTTTTGACAAAAGCCGATATCGTAGTCAATGCGGGAGACCCGGACAGGGAAGGTCAGCTTTTGGTAGACGAAATCCTAGAGCATTTCAAATATAAAAAGACTGTCCAACGCTTTTTAGTATCTGCGCAGGATTCAGCTTCCATCCGAAAGAGCCTTACTAAAATTGAACCGAACAGCAAATATGAAGGCATGAAACTTGCTGCCTTGGGCAGAAGCAGGGCGGATTGGCTTCTTGGAATGAACTTAACAAGAGCGTTGACGCTTAAAAAAACATTGTCCGGAGAAAGAACTCTGATCGCTGTTGGAAGAGTACAGACCCCTACTTTATCGCTTGTAGCAAAACGAGACCAAGATATTAGAAACTTTAAGCCCATTCCATTTTTTACCATCAAATGCACAGTCTCAAACGGCAACACTGATTTTTCTGCCTCGTGGATACCAAAAAACGGACAAAGTGGGTTAGACGAAAAAAGGAGACTGACCGACGGAACGGTCGCAAAGAGTCTCGTCAGCCGCTTACAGAATCAAAAAACGGCAAAGGTTCTATCTTTTTCCAAAGAAATCAAACAGAAAGTTCAGCCAAAAGTTTTTTCTTTAGCAGACATTCAGCTCGAGGCCAGCAGCAAATATGGTTTTTCTGCCCAAGAAACCCTGGATACCTGCCAATCGTTATATGAAACTCACAAGTTAGCGAGCTATCCTCGTTCGGATTGCCAGTATTTACCGGAGTCTCAATGGGAAGAATCTAAAACCGTTTTAACCGCAATTGCTAAAACACTTCCCAAGTTTCTTCCGTTAATTAGGCAATGCAACCTTCAGATTAAATCTGCTGTTTGGAATGATAAAAAAATATCTGCACACCACGGAATTATTCCTACCGGCCAAGCCGGAAGCCTTGAAAAGCTCTCAGACAAAGAACAAAAAATCTATGAGCTGCTATGCCTTCGGTATATCTGCCAGTTCTATCCTCCATACAAGTTCTATTCGACCAATGTGTCTCTAGCCGTTGAAAATGAAACTTTCAGCGCTAAAGGAACAACAACTATCAGTCCGGGATGGAAAGCCGTCATAGCACAAGAAAAAAATGAAAAGGAAGAAGAAATTCCTCTGCTTCAAGAAGGACAACAGCTCACTCTTAAAGATGTAAAACTTCAGCAAGAAAAAACGAAAGCTCCTCCGGCCTTTACAGAGGGAACTCTGATTGCTGCAATGGAGAATATTCATAATGCAGTGGAAGACCCCAAAGACAAAAAATTATTAAAAGACGGAGACGGTATCGGCACGCCGGCAACACGTGCAGCCATCATTACCGAGCTTAAGCGAAAGGGATACCTGGAAACTAAGGGCAAACAAATTCATGCAACAGCTTTAGGTCAGCAACTTCTAACCGTAGTTCCTCCTCTAATTAAAAATCCGGCTCTGACGGCCAGATTCGAAAGAGTCCTAAAACAAGTTGAGAACAAAGAAGTTCTGCTGGAACAATTTTTGGAAATTCAAAAGAAGTTTATTCGTCAAGAAATTGCTTCACTATTTAAAAAGGAATAATTCATGAGTTCAGCTCTTAAAGAATTATTCCCAACAGTTAAAAGGCGCCCTCGTACTCTCCATGTCGAACGCCGAGAGAGAACTTCTGCATCTTTTCTAAGAGTTCTTTCTTCTAAAGATAAAGCCCGGGGAATAGCGAAACGCCTTCCGGAAGCTTTTGTTCATTTTGGAAGCGGAACCATAAAAAATTATGAGCATTTAAGACGAGCCGTATCCTACATTGCGAGAAACGGAAATATCACGTTAGAGAAAGCTGATAAGAGCCTCCTGACTGGGAGAGCAGACTACGACAGTGAGCTTTACAAGTGGAAATTAAGCCAAACGATCCCTGATCAGGGCGGCTCTCTAAGCCATGCCAGAAGGCTTATTCTTTCAATGCCTGCGGGTACGCCGGAAGATAAATTCAAAAACGCGTGCAGAAAATGGGCAAACGACACTCTGTCCGGCTATGAATTTGTACTTGGATTTCACACAGCCTCTACAGACCAAAAAACTAACCAGCCTCACTGTCATATTATCGTTAGTACCATCGGAAAGGATGGTAAGCGAATGCATATTGATAACCAAACTCGTGACGCCATGAGGGAGCATTTTGTCGCTTGTCTTAAAGACTTTGGCATCGAAGCAACTGCCACGCGCCGCTGGTCAAGAGGAAAAGTGCTAAAGGGAGTCCCTATTTCTGAAATACATAATGAAAGAAAATTTGCTTCGAGCCAGGAAAGAGCCAAAGCTCATGCTATCGCTCGAAAAAAAGAACGTCTTAGAGCGAAAGATAAGCAAATACAAAGCGTCATCTCTGCCTTCAAAGAAGGAAGGAACATCGAAGATACTCCCGGCATTACAAAAATCAAAAAAAATCGAGAAAAACTCCTTCAGCTTGTTGGCAAAGCCATCGCTGAACTAGAACAAAGCGGAAACTCTGAAGATTTAAAAATAGCAGCAGGTTTAAAGGACTATTACAAAACGCTTAGCCCTGTTGAATCTTTGAGCCAGCGAACTTTGCGTGAGTTAAGAGAGACCCAAAGGAATAATCAAAAACAGGCGGACCATATCCGGAGGATGCAAGCTATGAAGAAGAGGAAAAACGGATTAGAGCGGTAGTTGATTAGAATTCACTTACCACAAAGAAGAATGTTAAGGCATTGAAAGCCTCAGCCCTGAAACCTACGTCGATCCCTTAATTTTGGGGATTAGAAAAGGATTGCAGCGCAAGCTGTAAGGGCCCCCCAAGGGTGTAGAAACGACAAAGGCCCGGGTACCAACCGAGCCAGAGTTTAACTTCGTGAGGTGAGTAGATGTTGCACACATTTATTTCCTCGTGGGAGATTATCGCACATAATATGGCGAAATGTTCCTGCTCTCATATTCCATCAGGCATGGAAGTACTTATAGATGACTTTTTGGATTATATTTTTATTATCCGTCTATAACTATTTGAATTTATTAGAGTATTATAATGCTCTCACTCGACCAGAATTCCACCCGGGTGTTCAGACGAACATCCGGGTTTTATTTTTTCCCGTAATTCAAATAAATAATCAGAGGAAAGAGGATCAGGCCCGATGCCACAATCACTGCCTGATATCCAAACCAGCCCGAAAGTGCTCCGGCCGCAAACGGCCCTAACGCCATACCGGCGTGTCCTGTTAGAAAATTAAATCCGAACACTTCGCCCTTCTTATCCGGCGGACATTCTGTCGAGATGATCGAATTCACTAAAGGAATTAGGCCGGCGATAGCAAATCCGGCGATGAATCGCCAAACACCGAATTCAAACGGAGTGCGACCTAAGACCTGGGCAGAGATTAAAAGGCCTGCAAAGAACAGAGAGCAGGAAAGCACTTTCAAAAATCCGAACTTCTGCCCCGCTGCTCCGAGAATCGGAGATGCGATCATGATCGAAATCGCGCAAACGGAAAATATCGTCCCCGAAAGCATCATGATGTTGTCCATGCTTCCCTGAAGCTGAGCAATGTAGAGCGGCAGAATTGGCTGAGCTGAGAACAAAGACGCGTGGATCACTGCGCACGCCATCAGCATCTTAAAGATCGCAGGCTGACGAATAACACTCCAGTCGAACCAATTCCTTGAAGTAACTTTAATCGTCCTTGGCTTTTCTTTAATGCAAAAACCAATGAGTAAAGAAATAAGACCCAGAGCGACGGACGCTACGAAGAAAGATTCACGCATTCCGAAATAATCTGCCAGCACACCGCCCACAAATGGTCCCACGACCGCTCCGACTGTCATACCGCCCTGCATCAACCCCATAGACAGACCTGTTTTACGGGCAGGAATTGAGGCAGCTAATAGAGCTAACAAGGCGGGATAAAGACCGGCGCACAAACCTTGGAAAAACCGCGCAGCAAACAGCTGCATCGGGGTCTGAACAATGCCGCACAGTGCATAGCTGATCGTCAGACCGATCGAAGCTCTTAACGCCATGAGTTTGCGGCTTTTACGGTCCGCGAGGACGCCCCAGACGGGGCCAAGCAGTCCGCTCACAAAGAAAGTCACCGCAAAAACTGCACCTGACCACATGTCGACTTCAGAAGCCTTAGCTCCGAGTTCAGAGGATAGATACACCGGCAAAAACGGCGTAATCATCGTGAACGACATATCCATCAAGAATGCGCTGGCGACTAAGATCGTAAGCGTTACTACCCACGGCACGAGAGCCCCTCCTTCTCTTGATCTTTTTAAGGATTATGCGCTCGAAACGGGCAGTTTTAAACATTTCACGAGAACCGAAAAATTTCCTTCGTTATAAATCGGAGTGGTAAAATCTAATGGCAGAATAGTCAAAATATCTCTGGATTCTAAGCTGATGAAACTCGTCACTAAATTTGCTGCGTCCTTAGCCGCTCTTGGCCTTTCTTTTAATGTTCTTGCTGCAGAACTGAATGTTTACGCTTCCATGCCTGAGAAATATGCTTCTCAGGTGCTGGAGCAGTTCACTAAAGACACGGGGATCAAAGTCAACTTCTTAAGACTTTCTTCCGGTGAAGTTCTGTCTCGACTCCAGGCAGAAAAAAGCAATCCTCAAGTCGATGTTCTTCTAGGAGGACCGGCAGACTACCTCGAAGTCGCCAAGAACGAAGGACTGACGGCGCCTTATAAACCTAAAGGCTCTGATTTCATTCCGGCTGAATTTAAGGACCCTCAAAATTATTGGACCGGTATCGGCATCATGCCGCTTGCCTTCATCACGAATAACAACTTTCTTAAAAAGAACAACCTGAAGGCTCCAACTTCCTGGCAGGATTTTCTGAAGCCTGAATACAAGGAAGGTCTTATTCTGGCTGATGCCCGAACCTCCGGCACTGCGACGGAACGCCTCTTTTCTTTAGAAAGAGTATTCGGACGTCAAGATAGTATCGATTTCCAGAAAAAACTTCACAAGAACGTTCAGATGTACACCAAGAGCGGAGCATGGCCTGCCTTGCGTGTCGGTGACGGACTGGCAGCCGCTGCCATGGTTTACTTGCCTGATGCGCTGGACATCCTCCAGTTAGGCTATCCGGTCACGATTTCTTATCCGAAGGAAGGCGTTACTTTCGGCATCGAAGTTGTCTCCCTTTTAAAGGGAGCCAAGCATCCTAAAGAGGCAAAAGAATTTTTAGACTGGGCCACTTCACCTAAGCTTGCTGAATTTCTTATCAAAAACAAGATTAGGTATGTTCCCACACGTACGGACGTCAAAGTTGACGATCCCGTGCTGGACCTAAAGAACATCCGTATGCTCAGCGTCCCCTTATCTGAAAAAGGCCGGCTGCGCGAACAGCTAACGAAAGACTGGATTGATCAGGTCTTACAGGCTAAATAAGACGTTAAATTAGAATTCCGGCGGCTTTTTAAAAAGAAAAACAAGCCGCCTTCAATTTAATAATGGGCGCACTCAATCATGAAAGTAATCGGTCTGACAGGCGGAATTGGGTCCGGCAAAACAACAGTTTCAGACTTGTTTGGCGAATTAGGAATTGATGTTGTGGACGCCGATGTCGTCTCTCGACAATTAACTGCCGTAAACGGCGGAGCAATGCCGGAAATCATTAAACAGTTCGGGCCTGAGGCAGCTTCTCCTGACAGCTCCATGAATCGAAGGTTCATTAGGGAACTGGTGTTTTCTGATCCTGAAGCTAAAACCGTTCTGGAAAATATCTTGCATCCTCTAATCCGCAAGGAATGTCAGCGCCAACTAGACGCTTCACAGTCCCCGTACACAATCTTAAGCGTCCCGCTTCTTATTGAAAGTCCTTTCTGGCGTTCTTCAATTAATCGACTGCTGGTTGTTGAAGCGCCTGAAGCTCTGAGAATCGAAAGAGTCATTCAAAGAAGCAAGCTAACGCCCGAAGGTGTAAAGAAGATTATTTCAACTCAGGCGACAACCGCGCAAAGACTCGATGCTGCAGATGACGTCATTGAAAATATAGGTACTCGCGAGATGCTGAAAGCTTCTGTATTAAAACTTCATTTGATGTACCTTTCCTTGAGTAAGCAAGACTAGAGTTGGCTCTCAGTCAGTTGTATGGAACCCGCTGTCTCGCAGTGAGAGATACAACAGCGTATTTTCTTAGTCTTAACCTTCTGTTTGTGTACAATCGTGAGAGAGAATCCCCTGGTATTTTTGCGTTATTTCTGAGAGATTTTTCGATAGCCGAACGCCTTCGGCGGTAATC
>ERZ838118.2402-NODE-2402-length-20092-cov-3.741129_pt1 | contig 20092 bp, 21 predicted proteins | sample MGYA00519863_ERZ838118 | MGnify/ENA primary metagenome ERZ838118 (study PRJEB31850, sample SAMEA3708827) | human gut metagenome | biome: human gut; feature: human-associated habitat; material: faeces | place: China | collected 2014 ...
GACAAAGCTCATGGAGTGCATGGAGAAGAAACCGGGATATATTTCATTCCCACGCCGCATACTTTCATAGGCCCATTCAATGCAGTCTGGAAACCGTTTGAAGGAGGTCTGGCCATCAGGGATGTGGAAGATATCGCACCAGACGCGTTCCACCGTTGCGGCGATCAGGTCAGATTTGCTGTCAAAATAATTATAGACGGAGCCGACGGAGATATTGCAGGCCTGCGCCACGCTGCGGATGTTGACGGCCGCCCAGCCGTTCTCCTGGATCAGCTTGCGGCTGGTCTCCAAGATGGCCTCTTTGGAAGTGATGACCGTGTTCACGTTTTCACGCCCCTATTCTGAACAATGTTCACTATAGCATCCCACCCTTGATTTGTCAAGACTTTTTTGTGTCAGGTCTCTACCCTGTCAATGGTCGAAATGGACGGCAAAAGCAGCCGTTGACGGGGGCCGCAGGCTGTGCTTTGTCTGTTATCAAGGTGGGACAGCCGCAGGCTGGCTGTCCCACCGCTGTGATATTAGTTTGATTTTTTATCAGCCCGATAAGCTGGGATTACAGGTCCATTAACATTTGCGCAAAATGTTCAATATGTTCAGAGAGATCCTGTTCTCCATAGTAATCGGCAAACAGGACGGTATCTCCGCGACGCAGCACGAGGATGCCGCCGGGCAGAAAAACACGCGGTTCCCCGGTTATCTCATTGACATGAGTTCGCCCTTCGCGTTTGGCGTACAAGCATTCATCGAGAACATCAAACTGCTGATAGTCACCGGAGTTGTTAAATTTCTGCCTGCTCCATTCCTCTGCCCGCATTTCGGCGAGTATATCCAATGGGTAACGAGTGATGATGACCTCCAGATGAGGTACGTCATTTGGGCTGTCATCCTCGTTGAATGCACCATACTGATGAAAATACCAAGATTCCGGGTCGAGTAGCGTTCCACCATGAGAGATATAGTCCATGCTGTAAAACACATCCCGGGAGAGCGGCAGATCTTCTCCCTCAATGTCCGTCAGAGTGATGAAGCCGGAACCTGCTAGATCATAGGGGCGGTAATCTGTTCCCGCAAACAACTGTATGGTATTGATAAAGACCGGAAGCAAAAACGCGAATCCTATCGCCAACAACCAGCCGACTCTTTCGTGTCTCTTTGGAACTGTCCCGCTTTTGATCGCCTTTCGGTAGCACAGTAAATGGAAAAGCCCCAACAAGTACGATAAGTCAATCAGCAACAACCCAAACGCTGTCAGTAGGAACGGGAGCACAGGTCGGTTGGAAAAGGTCTCAACGGGATAATATCTGAGCCATGTCCAATCAATTTCCCATGGGGAGCCGTTTTGATAAAGGCTGAGCAAAAGCACATTTCCGAAGGCAAGCAGTACACCTCCAATCACTTTCTCTTTGAAAAAGCGCTTTAACGCATAATCCTGTGTTTCCGACTCTGTATGTGCCTGCGCCGTCAAGTCGTCAGAGGCAAAGACATAAAAACTTCCACGGAAGATCCCCCAGTAGTGCCAGCCTGCATCTTCGTAAAGCGCATTTAGCTCTGGATCATCATTTACTGCTCCGCGAATCGGCTCTAAATGGATTTGTACCGTTTGTTGCGCTGTCTTTTCAAAAATGGTGAGGGGGCCAGTGGTCATGGAAAAGCGCAGTCCTTTCCCAGCCATAACAGCGAACCAGTTTTCTAACCCTGGAATATCAAAACCGCCAACTGGTGTTATACGGATCACAGTCTTGCTCATAGAAATTCCTCCTCTCCGTCAAGGACACAGGCTTTTAGGCGTGCCAGCTCGTCCTTAAATACTGCTCTGCCTCTCTCAGTCAGCCGATAGCTGCGTTTGCGGCCATCGGTTTGTGTTTCTTCGATCAGGTGCTCATCTTGAAATTTGCCTAACAATGTATAAAGCGTACCGGGACCAAGACGCACCCGTCCATTGGTCTTCTGTTCTACAAATTCTGTGATCTCAATACCACACATTTCACGGTGCAGGAAAGACATCAGCACATAGAACATTGACTCTGTCAGTACCCCTCTATCTTTCATATCGATCATGGCACCTCTCTCTGCAATATCGTCTCACGATATTGCTTTTTCCCATTCTAACATCGCGGCGCGATATTGTCAAGCAGCTCCTCCTGTATATGCGGATATGGAGTTGTGAAATTTAATGTCTTTAAGATTTAGCAGAACAAAAGAAAAAGCCGACACCTACAAAACTGTAAGTGTCGGCTTTGGTTCACCCTGTTATGCGCTTTTATTTTTGCGTTTGTGGAGTAAGCTTGGCATAAGGGCTGCACTCCTGTGTTGCAAAAGTTCAGCGTTTTCAAGAGGTCGAGGCATTTCTTAGTACATGCCGCCCTTACGGACTTGGTTTTCAAAATATCTATGATATACAGCGAATAGTAATGATTTTTCTGCAAAATTGAAGAAAAACGATACTATTTGAAAGAAATAAATGATCTGCTGTATTTGCTCCCTGTTTATAAATCTCCGCAAATCTCCTTAAATTCACGGGCAAAGTGTGTAAGTTGTGTGTAAGCCATGTGTAAGGTGTCGACGTGCCAAAACTCTGTGATTACAAGGCTTGCGCGATCTGCCTGAAGGCCCGTTCGGCAGATTCAAAGTCGCTGTGTGTGTAAACATCCAATGTGACGCTGACTGTGGAATGGCCCATGATATACTGGAGGCTCTTGACATCCAGCATTGCCTGCTGGGCGTTGGTGCAGAAGGTGTGCCGCAGTACATGAGGCGTCACAGTGGGGAGTGTCTTGCCATACAGCTTGACATACTTCTTCTGCATTCCCCGCATATAGTTCTCCAGATGCATGGCTACTTTGGGACGACCATCCTTGTCCAGAAAGAGGAATCCACTGTATCCATCCACCATCATCTCAACCTTCGGTGTTCCACGGTTCAAAAGCACTCGCCGGATCGACATATATACCGAATCTGTCATGGGAATACTTCGAATACCGCTGCTCGTTTTGGGCGGAGCAATGAAATAGGGCTTGTCTGCGGTGCGGCAGAGCTGCTTTCGAATATGGATACAGCGCCGGTCAAGGTCAATATCCGCTTTCGTCAGTCCGTATAATTCGCTGACCCGCATTCCGGTCCCAAGCAGGATCACAATATCGTCATAGTAGTTATCCTTGCCATAGTCACGAAGGAACTGCAAATACCGTTCCTGCTGAGCTTTGGTCAGCGCGCTGCGCACATAGGCGTCATTAGGGATCACATCTGACAGTTTGAACTTGAACGGATTTTTGCGGATCATATCATCATCTACGGCCATTTCAAAAGCCGGGCGGACAACGCTCTGGATAATCCCTATGGTGTTCTGTTTCAAGCCTGCGTCGTGCAGGGCAACGAACCAGCTCTTCCCATCAGAGAGCTTGACAGTCTTGATTTTGCGCTGTCCAAAGGGGTCTGCGTGAATGCGTTTGATTGCTGTCCCATAGGCCCGCATGGAGTTTTCCTTCAAACCACGCCGCAAATTGATATACCGGTCAACCAGTTCGGCGACTGTGATCTCACCACCTGCATAATCGATCCCATCCAACAGGTCACGCTGTATCGTTTCCTCTTTCTGGCGGAGTTCTTCCAGTGTTGGGGCGTACACATAGTACCACTTTTTATCACCATCTCTGCGATAGCGGTAAAAATAGGTGTTGTTGGGACGCTGGCCCTCTCCGGAACGGAAGATGCGTCCCTTATTATCCTTGCGCTTTTCGGACAATTTTTCGCTCCTTTCCGCCGGAAAGCGCTTAACATAGTATGGTCATAGCATACACCACATGAAAGGCTTTTCCAAGCTTAAATTGAATAGGCGGACTCCAAATATTTTTCAAAGGCTTTCCGTTTGATCAGACGCTTGCTCCCATTCCAGAGGACAAACGGGCAATTTTCATCATTGGTCATATCCCGCAGCTTGTTGATGCCGATGCCGAAGTAGGCTGCGGCCTCTTCCAGACTGAGGTTGGCTTTCTCCCACACAGGAACTCGCTCATTCGCCATCTGAATCACCACCTTCCAATGACGCAAATGACGGTAATGACAGTATTTCTCCCTCAGGGGCAGAACCGTCATTTGCGTCATCATCGTCATTCTGCGGTATCCTCAGAAAGCGAAGTTCACGCCGCTCAGAACTGCGAACATTTCGGAATATGATTCCATATTCCCTTGATAGCTGCTCTGTCAGTGCGTTCAGCCTCCTCGTCAGAGTGTTAGGTACCAGTTCTGCGTCCGGGACAATTTGCTGGACACAATACAAGAGCTCCGTTGCAGTTCCGCGCCAACCATCTTTGCCAATAATCTGATCAATGACTGGCAGGAGAGGATCGGGAGGTTCCGGCAATGGCGTATGCTCCATTCTGATCAGATCCCAAACACATCGGCTCCTATCAAAACGCAGCACATATCGCTGGTTTGGCACATCCCTGCCTGTCTGCTCCAAAAGCACATCATTTTTGCCCTGATGCAGAAGAAAAGCGCCGTCCGCAGCGCCCAACAGGCCGTTGGTCCCAGAGATTTGATTGAACAGATTATCATCGCCCTCGTTTTTCCGCGTGTGGTGAACGACAATCAGAGCGATATCATAAGCATCTGCAAATGTCTTTAGCGGCAAAATGGTTTCATAATCATGGCTGTAGCTGTATGACGATCCATCGCTCTCCCGGACCCGCTGAAGCGTGTCTATCACGATCAGCCTCGTGTCCGGGTGTGCAAGAATAAAATCCTGAAACCGCTGTATCAAGGCGTCTCCTTGCTGATTGATCTGAAACAGCAGGTGGAATTCGGAGCCGGACCAGTCTGTTCCGAACATTCTGGCCAAGCGGCTCTGCAGCCGCTCCTGGGTGTCTTCCAAGGCCAGATACAATACGGTGGATTTCCGCGTAGCCAGCCCCAGGAAAGGTATTCCTTCTGCTACGCTCCAGCAGAGCTGGGTCATCAGAAATGATTTCCCTATTTTCGGCGTGCCCGCCAGAATATAGGTCCCGGCAGGCAGCATTCCTTCAACAATCACAGGCTTGGGCAAAAACTGCTTGTCCATCAGTTCACCTGCGGTAATCGGTTCTCGTTCAAACATCGTTGTGATCTCCATTCATCTCAAAATCTAAAAGCCAGCGGTCAGGTATGACGAGTAACCCCGGACCGATCTTGCAGAACTTTTTCAAAATGTCTATCTGACACGCAAAAAATGTGCCTCTGTCCAGGCAGCGCGCTTCCCGTTTTCCTTTGCCCGGGTCATAATGCTCAGACAGCGATTCCAAACTGGACAGATACCCGGGCAGTATGGATGGCTGACACACGCCGTTTTGCAGCAAATGCTGCTGGAAAGCAACCAGGTATGTATCGTCCAAATAAAGCTTCAACAAACGCAGGCCCATATCGTCCATAGTAAAATAGCGGAAGCTGCTGTACTTCGTGAAATGAATCAGACGGCTGCGGGGATTGACTGCGTGGATAATGAGGGACTCCACCAAGTCCCAGCTCTCTCCCAACAGGAGGCTGCTGCCGAGAGTTCGACCACGTCCCAGCGGGGAGGACTCCACATGATCGAGGAACATCCGCTCCGCCTCCTCGGACCAGCGCATATTGCTGTCGCCGAGGTAGTAGAGAGGGGAGTAGGTATACCTGGACACAAGAATTCCGGATAGTCTGGCTCCCTTATTATCCCAGCCGTATTCCCTGGCAAGCTCATAGGCGCTGTAATAGGTGAGCTGGTTGCCCAGCGCGGCATCCTTCTGCCGCCCGGGCTGCCAGACTGCTTCCAGCTTTATAGCAGCCAGCAGGCAGGCCGCTCCCCGGTGGAGCCGCAGTGTTTTCTTCCAGCTCCCGTGACCATTCTCCGGAGCCAGCACATGGGCTCGGACACGCTGTGCCTGTCCCGGGCTTACCCTTTGAAGCTGACCCAAGCCAACCTCTGTCAGGCTCAAGGAACGGACGATCCTGCGCCGGTATCCCTTCATGCGCCGTTCCTTCAGATACCCCTCCTGCACCAACCTTGTAACCAGGCGGCGATTATAGTCGTAGTATCCCGGCAGCTTTCGTACCAGCGATACCGGCACCTCTCCACACAGGCCCACAAACTCCATCAGCTTCACTGCCATACATCCATTCTTCAACTGCATCTCAATATCCTCCATACGTATTCTCACAGCAACAGCACACCCAACAGGCTCACAGCAGCAAACACGAAACACGATTCACAAGGCTGCCGGAGCCTCATACCCGCAGCCCTCAACTGCCATGCGCCCTTCCAACAGGCTGCCTGACTGCACTACTTGCCTATTATCAAAATTCTTACCAACTCACTCCCACCCCCGACCGTTTTTGCACCAGGAAACCCTTGTGCCCCAATGGGTTGGCGGTTTCGCGCAACGCCGAAAATCTGCAAGGGGTTTTCGACATAAATAGGTATGTATTTTTTGGTCTATTCCTGCATAGTTTCGGTGGTGCTGTTCCAGCATTCTGAGTGATTTTTCAACCATTCCGGGAACTGCTCCGGCGGCAAAATCCAGATACGGGTTCCGTCCTGCTCTCCCCGGTGGCTGCACTGGAACGCAGAGCAAAGGGCAGCCGTATCGTTTGTGAGGAAGGCTGCTTCCAGCACATCCTGACAGTGCTTCAGCTCCAGATTGTCGTGGTCAATAAAACGGCGACTGCGGCTGATATCGTAGATGTGCTCATACACCAACACGCAGGCACGGAACTTCGGCTGGTCATGTTCTGGAAATGTCCGGCGAATGGCATCCCGCAGCAGTCCGGAAAGAAACCGGGAGCGGTCAGCGTCATCCCGCCGGGGCATCATCCCCGGAAGGGATGCTGCCAGCCAGCCCTCTGGGGGAATCTCTACAACTGCGGCTTGGCAGTTGTCAGAAAACGAAACTCCCGGAACGGTCTGCGCAGGCTCCAGAACAGCGGCGGCATACTGCCGGAGTTGGATGGCAGCATCTTCTGCAGACCGGACAGCGTCCAGAAGAAGCTGCTCTCTATAGGTATCAGAATGCTTCATCGTCTATCTTCCTTTCAGGTATCGGATAGGGCTTACAGGCATGTCCTGCATATCCCTTCATAATAAATGGAGAAAAAGCGGGATCGTTTATACCCGTCTCAGACAAAATATTTTCTTCTTCGGGCGATTCGCAGCGATTTTCCTTCTTCTCCGTTGGTTAGCATAAGATTTTTACAGGCATATCCTTCACACTCCTTCATAGTAAACGGAGAAATAGAGGGGTAAAATGAAACCCCTTTCAGCAAAAAAATTTCACTTTGAGCGATAACCGGTAATCCTCTCGTAATAAATGTAGAAAACAGGCCTCTATTGACCACCCATGAAATCAGAAAAAATAAAAAAATGCGTTCAACGTAGACTTTAGTAAACACAACAATTGCTGTATTTACATTAGGTCTACGTTGAACGTATTTCTTTTAGAAGATGACGCATAAGGTGGAGTTATGCGCAAACAAGGGTATGTATGAGCGTTCCCAACGGTACCAGTACAACGTCTGGCGTGAGAATGTCCGCTTAGCCGGAACAGAGAAGAGGATGATGTTCCATTCATCCGGCCATTATCTTTTCATCAAAAGTTGAAATTGTGGATGCTTTCAGGCTTCTGGTGACACCGCGCTGTCCCGGTTGTGCTGGATCATGCGGTAGCCCACGCCAATGTGGGTCTGGATATACTCGGGATGGCCGGGGTCGGCCTCCAGCTTTTTGCGGAGCGTGGCCATGAAAACCCGCAGAGAGGGCAGCTCAGCGGCGATGTTTTCAGCAGAACTTCCCCAGATCTCGCTGATGATATAGTTGTGGGTCAGCACCTTGCCGGCATTTTTAGCCAGCAGGCACAGCAGCTTGTACTCGATGGGGGTCAAATGCAGCTCCTGGCCATCCCGATAGGCGCAGCCCGCGGCGTAGTCGATGACAAGACCGCCGTTCTGATAGCGGGCTGCCTCCTCGCTGGTCTTCTGACTGTCATAGCGTACCCGGCGCAGGGCCACCCGCAGCCGGGCCAGCAATTCGTCCACGGAGAAGGGCTTGGTCAGGTAATCGTCCGCACCAGCATCCAAGGCGGCAACTTTGTCACGGTCATCAGAGCGGGCGGACACCACGATGATGGGCATATTGCTCCAGGAGCGGATCTTTTTGATAATGTCGATACCGTCCATGTCCGGAAGGCCCAGATCCAGCAGCATCACGTCCGGCCGGTAAGAAAGAGCGTCCATCACCGCCTGGGCACCGTTCCTGGCCCGACGGAACTGGTAATTCTGGGTCTCCAGTGTGGTGGCAATCAGATTGCCGATGGCTGTGTCATGCATCTCTATACCTTGCGTTATGATATTGACGCATTTCAGAGCATGATGAAATTTATTATCATTTCGTATTCCATTACCATGCTGCTCTACCTGGTTTTCCCAACCTGCCAAGAACTGCGGCCCACTGAGTTTACGAGAGACAATTTTTTTACCCACTTTTTATTCTACTTCTACCAGTTTGATACCAACACAAATGTGTGTCCATCCATTCATGTCATCGGCTCAGTGGCCGTCTGGTGCACATCATGGACTATTAAGCGTTTCCAGACACCGATGTGGAAGGTGGCTTTTAGCGCGGCGGCAGTTTTGATTTGCATTTCTACGGTATTTTTGAAGCAGCATTCGATTGTGGATGTACTTGCTGCCATTCCCATCTGCTTGATTGCGTATTACTTTAGTTTTCGTGGGAGGAATCAATATGCCTGGAGATGATATGCACCGTTTTGTCGCAGCGCTTATGCGATACTGTATTATTTTTGCCGTTGTTCTGGCTGTGCTGTTGGCTGGCGTAGCAGTGCTTTTGATCTGCAGGCCCGGATGGTTGGTGGGGTTTCTGCGGTATGGGTTGGCAGCGGTCTGCATCGCAGGTTGCATTTATATTGTCGCCGCACTGCTTCGTGCCGCTTTCGGCTCCAATCAGTCAAAAAAGTGAACAACCGTGGTTTTGCCGGCCTGTAAGCACTGGGAGCAGCAACGTCAATCAGCAGAGAAGGCCCCGCCCTGTTCAATGCAGGGCGGGGCCTTCTCTGCTGATCGTTGGAGAACCACTGCGTTTTATGGATACTGCTTTTACTCTGCTCAAATAGTGCTCCTGTTTTTTGAAAGTTGTGCTTCCAACGCACTTTTCGCGGCTTCGTTTATTTGCTCCCAGGGAAAACCGTCCCTTCCAAAATGCCCATAATTTGTTGTTTCAGCAAAAATAGGACGGTCCAAGTTCAGATAGTGAATGATAGCGCCGGGACGCAAATCAAAGCTGTTGCGGACCCAATCGCACAAAGTGTCATCCGGGAGTTTGCCCGTCCCGAAAGTATCCACAGAAACAGATACCGGTTCAGAGACTCCAATTGCATATCCCAACTGTATTTCCAACTTTCGGGCCGCCCCGGCTGCCACCGCGGTCTTGGCAATGTGACGGGCCATATAGGCGGCGCTCCGGTCAACTTTTGTGGCGTCTTTGCCGGAAAACGCTCCGCCTCCGTGATGACCGATGCCTCCGTAGGTGTCACAGATGATTTTTCTGCCGGTCAATCCGGTATCCGCCGCAGGTCCGCCCAATACAAAGCGCCCAGTTGGATTGATGTAGTATTTTGTGTTTTCGTCCAATAGTTGGGCGTCGATCACCGGGGTAATTACCTGGGCCCGGATGTCCCTGCGCAGTACATTCATGTCAATGTCCGGATCATGCTGAGCGGAAACTACCACAGTATCCACTCGAATCGGTAACCCGTCTTCATACTCAACAGTGACCTGTGCCTTTCCGTCCGGACGCAGGTAATTCAAAATGCCAGACTTCCGCACTTCTGTCAGGCGGAAGGTCAACTCATGGGCCAAGGTGATCGACAGTGGCATCATCTGGGGCGTTTCGTCGCAGGCATAGCCGAACATCATGCCTTGATCACCGGCACCTACATCCTTGGAGCCGTCTGTGGCTGCATCCACACCCATGGCGATGTCAGGAGACTGCTCGTGGATGGAGCAGGTAAGTTTTACACTTCTGGCATCAAATCCGTATTCAGACCGTGTATAGCCGATTTTCGTAATACAGCGGCGAGCAATCTTTTCAAAATCAGGGGAGGCTTTGCTGGTGATCTCGCCCATAATGTGCATGGCGCCTGGTTCCGCTGTGACCTCCACCGCGCTCCGGGACTTGGGGTCTTCCTTCAGCAACGCATCCAGAATGCTGTCTGCCACAAAATCACAGATTTTGTCGGGATGGCCTTCGGTGACTGATTCGGAAGTCAAAAATTTTCTCATAACTCGCATCTCCTGTTGTATTTTTTCTCTGACAGAGAGGTTCACTTTTGCCGGGTCATGTCCCCTGAGAATCGTCCAGTATGCGTTTTTGCACATGCAGAAATATGAAGATACTCAGGAGAAAAGGAAAGAAGAAAGTCGCGATCCTGTATAGGATCAGAGCAGAGGATGCCTGCGCGTATTCCATATAGTTGGAGAATATCATAATGAAAGCAAACTCTATCGGACCTACGCCGGCCACATTGGGTAAGGCATTTGAGATAAGGAACATGAGCGCGGTCAGCATCTGAACATGCCAAAAGGATGGACTGGATATGCCCAGCATCTTCATGGCAAGATACGGTATGCTGTAAAGGCAGAATAGCTTCAGACTATTCAGCGCCAGGACCTTGCGGATACATGGGCGGTCGCGCAGCAACTGCTGCGATTCCCTGTAAAGCGCAGCTAAATTCTCTTTCCACAGACGCTTGCGGCTGTCCCATTTTCCTGTATCCGGCAGACGACCGATGAGCCATGCCACAAGCCGTTGTACTTTCTCCCAGGTACATGCCAGAATCAGAACGGCTATGATCACAGCGCAAATCCCATATCCCAGCATCATATAACGGGAGAGACTACTGCCTGTGCTGCCCAGCCACCGCCCCTGCAAGAGCAGCATGATGGCGCTATAAATCAGGACAGAACTCTTGTGAAACACATATTCCAGTGTCATCGTACCGACGCCGCTGCCCGCCATTAATCCGCAGCGGTGCAGATAATAGCTTTGAAGGGGAACAGAGCCAACAGCAAATGTTGAAACATTTCCGAAAACGCCAAGGAAAACCACTTCTGCTGCCTGCCGGAACGAAAATTTCGGTAGGCGGCGGCGAACCAGAACGAAACAGGCTGCCGATTCAAACATCTGATAAAGAAAGCCCACGCCCAGCAAAAGCAGCAATCCTTCCGGACTGACAGCTCGGATATTCTGTAAAATCTCTTGATAATGGTCCCGGAAGACCCAGAATACCAGCAGGGACAGCAGCAAGAGCGTTGCTACGCTGATCGCAACTGTTTTCCATCGTTTTTTACCCATAGAAACCCTCTTGACCGCGAAAGTTATTGTCGTCGTATGCAAATGCTCTAATTGCGTGCGGCAGGATAATCAAGCATTGCTTACTAACGGACTACTCATATTTGGATGTGATTTATTGATTGCAAAAATCAATGAAATATGCTAAATTATAGTCAATTTTATTGGAAAAGGGGTGAGCGGCTTGAAGCACACAAAAGACGCCATCTTGGATGCTTTTGGCGAGCTTTTAGCCGAGCGTCCCTTGAATAAGATCACGGTAAAAGATATTGTTGACCGCTGCGGGATTAATCGCAACACATTCTACTATCATTTTGAAGGGATCCCCTCCCTTTTGGAGGAAACTGTCAAAAGCATGGCAGACGAGATCGTGCAGGCACATTCCAAGCTTGGTTCTCCCATGGACTGTATTGCCCCTATTGTTCAATACTGTACAGACCATAAAAAAGCGATCCTGCATATTTACCGTTCCGTTCAGCGCGAGGTGTTCTTGAACTATCTGGACCGCATCGCGATGTACGTTGTCAGCGAATATGTGGACATTGCGACCGCCGGTCTGTTCTCCTCCGAAAGTCAAGAGAAGGAAAAGTTCCTTTTGGTCAAATACTATAAATGCACCCTTGTGGGAGCTCTGTTGGATTGGCTGGACGCGGGGATGGAATACGATCTATTGGCGGCGGCAGAGAGCATCTGCGATTTGCTGGCTGGTTCCGGGAAGCATGCGTTTTTAAGGTGCATGGAAGCAAAAAATGATAAGGACGTAAAGGGAGTGTTGTCAACATAGCACTCCCTTTTTCAGTGCGCAGGAAGTGGAACTGTCGACTGAAATCCTGCGCTTGAGAAAGCGCTTTCGCTGACTGTCCTTGCTAAACTGTGGTATTACGATAACCTCGCGCTGATTCCCGTGCCGAAAGCTCCGGGGCCTATATGGCACCCAATGCTAAAAGTCAGGGGATCATAGTAGACCGTTTCTCCCGGAAATGCGGACTGCACCATCTCCAGCCATTCCTGCCCTTCTTCCTCGTTCAGAAAACTGCCCGCGGCTCCGATTCGGATTGCCTGCCCTTTCCGACGGAACACTTCGGCACTTTTCTGTATTGCCTCAATCTCCTGCTTTTTGCAGTTCTTTGTTCCACGCACTTTTGCATAAGCATCCAGGCGTTCTCCCCGAATGATCAGCAAGGGTTTCATACTCAAAATCATGCTGACAGCGGCAGCGGCAGCCGTGATTCGACCGCCCTTCTTTAGAAATTCCAGCGTTTCCACGCCAACATAAATGACAGAGTCATAGGCAGCCTGTTCCAGCCGACTCTTGATCTCTGCTGCGCTATGACCTAATCGCGCCAGTTCCAGCGCATCCATGACAGAAGCCCGCTGGGTGATGGAGATCCGGTGGTTGTCCACCACTTGGACTTTCCCGCCATAGTCTTCCGCCAGTATTCGCGCAGTCTGGCAGGAACTGCTCAGCCCACTGGACATGGGAATATAGACGAGTTCATCAAAGCCATCCGAGAAAGCTCTGCCCCAGACAGCAAGGACACTGCCTGGCGTCGGCTGGGAGGTGGACATTTCTCTGTGGCTTATCAGGCTCTGATAAAACTGCTCATGGGACAAATTGACACCTTCCAGGTACTCTGTACCGTCTATGATGACCGGCATGGGGACAACATAAACGCCCAGTCTGCTGCCTTCAGCTTCAAAAATTCCGCTGTTGCTGTCCGTTACAATGGCAGTCCTCATATGCTTCTCCTTTACATTCTCACGGAGCCGCCGCAGGAAATCCCCACAGCGGCTCCGTACAGCGTTTACTGTTTCTTTTCTGCCTGGCGTTCAGCCCATAGCTTTTCCGCTTCCGGGGTCCAGTGAGCGGCATACTGGTCGCATTTGCTGCACAGGTGCTCCACAGTCTCCGGTGACATGGGATCGGTGGAGTGGGCGCCGCTGGCGGCCACCATTTGCCGCAGCCGCTCCGGATTCTCCAGCATAGGGCAGGGCCGCAGCATGTTGTCGTTGAAGGGCATATTGTCGTGGTAGGCCATGAAGATTGGGCTTTGCAGGGCCTCCAGCAGCGTGCACTCCCGGATGTTGGCGTTGGAGTAGTGGATGAACACACAGGGGTCCACATCGCCGTTAGCGTTGATGTGGAGATAGCGTTTGCCGCCGGCAATACATCCGCCAACATATTCGGCGTCGTTCTGGAAGTCCATGGCGAACAGGGGCTTGGTAGCCCGCAGATGCCGGATGCGGTGGTACACGGCCTCCCGCTGCTCCGGGTTGGGCAGCAGCTCCGGCGCGGCATCATTGCCTACCGGCATGTAATGGAAATACCAGATGAAGTAGGCGCCCATTTCAATGAGGCTGTCGTAGTATTCCTCGGAGGTGATGGCCTCATAGTTGGCGCTGGTGTAGCAGGAGGAGATGCCGTACAGCAGCTTCTTCCGGTGTAGCAGCTCCATGGCCTTGCGGACCTTCTGATAGGTCCCTTTGCCGCGGCGGCTGTCGGTGGATGCCTCGTCGCCTTCCAGAGAGATGGCAGGGATAAAGTTCTTCACCCGCAGCATCTCGTCGGCAAAGGCCTCATCGATTAGGGTGGCATTGGTAAAGCAGAGGAACACGCAATCCTCATGCTTCTCACAGATCCGGATCAGGTCCTTCTTCCGCACCAGAGGCTCACCGCCGGTATAGATGTACATATAGACGCCCAGCTCTTTGCCCTGCTGAATGATACTGTCAATCTCCTCAAAGGTCAGGTTCAGCTTGTTGCCGTACTCAGCGGCCCAGCAGCCGGTGCAGTGGAGGTTGCAGGCACTGGTGGGGTCCAGAAGAATGGCCCAGGGGATGTTGCAGTTGTATTGTTTCCGGTAGAACTCCTGCTTGTCCCAGCCGATCAGGCTAGCGTTGATGAACAGGTTTACCGCCGCCGTCTTCATGACTTCCGGGTCGATGTCATTGACAACGTGGAGAATAAAGGAGTGGTAGGGATGATCCGGGTTTTCGATGGCTTCCCGGATGGCTTTGCGCTGGGATGCAAACTCTCCATTGGAGAATTTATCCGCCCAGTCCATGATTTTGCTCAGATTCTTTTCCGGGTCCTTATACATGTAGTTAAAAGCCTGTTCCAAACCGAATTTTTTGATTGCAGCAGAAGCATCCATGATAATTTCCTCCCATGTTATGTTATATAATTTTTAATCTTCGTTGATTCCCGGCGAATGACACTTCATCGTTTTTACCGTGAGAATCACGACGCAGTGATTTTTAAGTCCTTCCGCCAATAATGTGCTACCGGCCACAATGTGTGTGGCCAGTTGACTGTGATATGGCTTGACGATCAGCAGGACACTGAAAACAGCGGCGATGATGGACGTTGTCAGAATGACGTTCCAGGTCTCCAGTCCGAATTGTTTGGCGTCCTTGGACGTCTGGATGGAGAGAAGGCTGTCCAGCAGGACAAGCACGCCTAACCCAGCAGACAAATGAGCCATGATCCTTTGATTGCACGATAGTACAATGACACCCAATACCATCAGAAACAGGCCACAGGCGAGATCGTACTGGAAGGCCAGACAATAGAGATCATTGGAAAAATATCCAATCATTTTAATAATTCCGTAGACGATCAGCACTACGCCGCTGGTGATGCAAATCGTAAAGGGAGATATTTCAGGAAGGAACATATAGGCCAGTCCTGCAATGTAAAATACAACGGACATGACGATATATCCATCCCGCGCCAATCTTAGCTTTTTCAATAAGGCCTCCTCCTTTGACTTTTGTTGCCACGATTGTATGCTTTTTTACTTGAGTAGAATATAGACAAAGCAAGCGTCCATGCCTAAAATTTGGGCATGGACGCTTGCTTTGCCTAAAAATGATCTGCTACATAAAATGGCAAGCTGAGACAGAAATGACAATTTTATCTCAGATTGAGGGATTGATGGGAACTCTTTTTAAGTGATACACTTGTATCACTTAAATTGTCTTTTATGGGAGGAATACTCTTTGAAGAATTTACAAAGGATTGCCAAGGGAATCCGAATGATCACCGTTCCGCCAGTGATGGTCCTTTTCTTATCAATCGCACTTTATGCCGGTCATAATACGATATTTCTAAGCAATGCCGATGTTGCTGCCGCCATAATCTTGCTGGGAATCGTTCCAATACTTGCATATCCAATGCAGAAATGGATACCCGGTTTTCAAGATAAAGGGAGAGAGGGACAGAGGAAATTAGCTTTCATTTTCAATATCATAGGATACTTTGCCGCATGGGGCTATGGGCTGTTCACGCATGTCTCCCCGGAACTTCAGATGCTATTTACCGCCTACCTTCTGTCTGTGCTGCTATTATCTGCTACAAATCAGTTTTTGAAAATACGGGCAAGCGGTCATGCATGCAGTACTGTAGCTCCCGTTTTCTTCGCGGGATACTTTTTGGATCTCGGATGGGCGCTGTTATTCCTGGTCATAGCGGCGGCAAGCATCTGGGCATCGGTTTATCTGAAACGGCACCGGCCCAGAGAGATAGCTGTAGGAATCATCGTATTTATCTGTTCTTTCTTTATGGCAGTTCTTTTTTCATAATGGCAATGCCAGCGGAATTCATACCCACGTGGCAGGCAATGCTGCAGGGAAGGTCCACATAGGAAACGGACATTGAGGGAAATTCCGCCTGCACCAGGTCGAGCCACCGCTTTGCCTGTTCCGCACTCTCAAAGGTTCCGGCAGTCTCTACTTGTAATTGCATGTCCGGTACTTCTGCAAAACGTGTTTCTCGATCCTTGTGAATGGCGTCGATCATCTTGGATTCCGCCATGCGCATTCCACGTGCTTTGGCAAACGTATCCAGCTTGTCACCCTGGATTTCCAGAACCGGCTTTAAGTTGAGTACCGTGGCAAAGGCTGCGACCGCAGGCGTGATCCGGCCGCCCTTTTTCAGATATTCCAGAGAATCCACCGTAATATAAATGCTGGCGTCATAGGCGTGGGCCTCCAGATATGTTTTGATATCCTCTGCGCTATGGCCCCGCTGTGCAAGGCGGTATGCGGTGAAAAAGGATTCCTGCTGCGTGACGGAAATGCGGTGGTTGTCCACAACCTGAACCTTTCCATCATATTCCTCAGCAAGCTGTAAGGCTGTAAAGCAGGAACCGCTCAGGCCACTGGACATGGGAATATACACGATTTGGTCATAGCCGTCCGCAAGGATGCCGTCCCAGAGGTCCAGCAACTGCCCCGGTGAAGGTTGGGAAGTAGAGACTTCCTTGTGCTGCTTCATGGCTTCGTAAAGCTGCTGGTTGCTGATTTCGGTTCCCTCCGCATAAGTCTGGCCATCCACCAGCACAGGCATGGGAAGAAGGTACAGTCCGGATTCCCGAAGCATTTCGGGTTTGACACCGCTGTTGGTATCAGTTGCAATCGCAGTTTTCATGTTCTGTTCAGCCTTTCTGTGTTCTCAGTCTTTCCGCTCATCACCCCAGAAAAATAGAGCGATGGTACCGGGGCCGGTATGGCTTCCAATCGTGGTGCCAATGGGGAAAATACGGACAGGGCCGTTCAGGTTAGGAAATTGCTCCTCCACCAGAGACGCAACGGCTTTGGCATCCTCCATGCACAGGGATTGGCAGAGAAAGCACTTGCCGCTGTATGCCGTCCCGTTCTCTGCGTGCTCTGCCATCTTCTCCACGATTCGTTTGATCACATTCCGTTTCCCACGGACCTTTTCCCGCGGGGTCAGATGCCCTGTCTGGTCCATGTTGAGAAGCGGGCAGATATTCAGCATCGTCCCGACCATCCCGGCAGCCTTGGAAATGCGGCCGCCGCGCACATAAAAGGATAGGTCTGTTGAAAAGAACCAGTGGTGCATCCGCAGCTTATTGGCTTCGATCCACTGATAAAGCTCATCCAGGGTTTTCCCAGCGTTCCGCATATCCGCCAGGGTCTCTATCATCAGGCCATAGCCGCTGGATGCGCCAAGGGAATCCACGATATATATTTTCCGCTGTGGATAGCTTTCCGCCAGGATGTTTCTTGCGATACAGGCAGAGTTGTAAGTGCCGGATAATCCGGTGGAGAGGGTGACATGAAGAATGTCCTTGCCCTCCCGGAGCATGGATTCAAAGTGCGCAAGATAGCCTGCAACACCTACCTGTGAAGTCTTTGTTTCCGCGCCGGCAGACATCCGGCGAAACAGTTCTTCCGAAGACATGGACACCCCCATGTCATCCGGGTATTCCACGCCGTCCAGGGAGAAATGGAAACATACATAACGGATGTCCCGCGCCCTCATATGTTCCGGCGTCAAATCCACAGTGGAGCAGCAGCTCAAACAATAATCCGCCATCTTTGATTACCTCCGTTGACAAGGAACCTTGATCTGATAAAATGCGAGACAATCGTATCACGTTCGGCAGAACACATCAATTGCACAAAGCGGGACAAAATCAAGACTTATGTATCAGGTTCTGGAAAGGAGTGGCTATGGACAAGCGAAAAGAAGCGAATATCCGTGTAAAGGCGAATATTACCCACGCACTATTTACACTGATGGAGAAAAAGAGCCTCGCAGATATACACATCTCGGAACTCGTCAGCAAGGCCGGCGTAGCCAGAGCATCCTTTTACCGCAATTATTGTTCTAAGGAGGATGTGCTTGTTACATTGATCCGGGATGTTCTGGAGCAGTTTCGTCAGGAGTCGGACCCAGAGCAGGAAGATTTCTGCTCCTATGGAACCGTGCTCCTGAGCTTTCAGTATTTTCAGAAGTATAAGAAGTATGTTCTGGACCTATACCACTCCGGGTTTCTATCGGTTCTGATGGAGGAACTGAATCGTTTCCATGAGAGTATGGAAGGGGATATGCCGTCTTCCTCTATCGAAAAATACAAGCTATACATTTACATCGGGGCACTGCTTAACACGGCACTCGTATGGCTGTCCTCAGGTGATCAAACGAGCCTGGAAGATATGTCGTTATTCTTTTTTGAATCTGTCGCTCAAACGATCAGAGATTGAGACATAAGAAAAATCTTGGTTGAATGTGAAATGTGAACAGAATCAAGCTGGACGCCCAAGAAAAAATTTAAATACGCTGGAAAGGCAAGCAAATTCTGTGATGGAAAACGAATAAAAAACGGCCGTGGTGCAACCGTTACAGTTAAACCACGACCGTTTACATTCACTTGAACACGCAGTTATATTTTGAATTACACGACATTGCTGTCAAATCCAAAGGCGGCCCGAAAAGCATCCACGCAAAATGGATGCAATCCCTTGCAGAATCAGGAACACACCTACAACAGTAGTCATGGCCACAAGGCTGGCAATGGGCGACAGGAATGAGAAGAAACCGGCACATGCGAGCAGAACGCCGATCGCTGTGAACCAGCCCCAGCCGCGTACTCCAAGACGCTGCAGGTCAAAGGAGTTCACGAATTTGGTTATGCCGGAAAAAATCAGCCACATTCCAAAAATGAACGGCAGGGTAAGCGCCGTAAACCACCCATTGCCAAGAACGAACAGAGACAGCAACACCGTCAGAATTCCGTCCAGCAGGAACCATCCTGACCCAGCCATATAATTATGAGCAGTGGCGAAGATCACAATATCCACGATGCCAGAGAACAGCATCGCAATGCCAAGGATCACCGTCATGCTTGTGAAAGCAGCGCCCGGATCTCTCAGGCAGGCGATACCCGCAATCACAAGCAGAACACCTGCAATGACCCACAACACACGGGAAGTTGTCCGACTCATCATGCATGCCTCCGTTCTTTGCCAACCTTACCTTTTATTCAATCGCAATCGTCGAATTCCTGGGCAATTCTTTCTTTACCTGCTTGGGAAGAGATACTCTCAGGATACCATCCTCAAACTTGGCGGACACATCCCGAGGCTCAATTCCCTCGCCCACAAAGAAGCTGCGGCTGCAGGCGCCGGCGTACCGCTCCTGACGGATGTACTTGCCCTTCTTATCTTCCTGGTCTTTGTCCAATCCCTTGGCGGCGCTGATGGTCAGGTAGCCATCCTTCAGGTCAAGCTGAACTTCATCCTTCTTGAAGCCGGGAAGATCAACATCCAACTCGTAGGTATCGTCGGTTTCCCGCACATCGGTCTTCATCAGGTTTTTGGCGTTCTTCCCATACAACGGATTCCGAATAGAACGCATCGGGATCATAGGAAAGTCGTCATCAAAGAATTCATCAAACAGGTTCTCACCAAAAATACTGGGCATCATAAGTCATTCCTCCATTCATAATCCTTACTGAAATGCCCTGTGTGAGGGGGCTGTTTTGCCCTCCCGCTTGGAACGACTCTGTTATAGTCTCTTACGTTAGCACTGTCAATAGGAGAGTGCTAATGTTAACAGAAATACAAAAGTTCGTTCACATATGATACGATTTCTCGGCCGTCAGGCATTAGAAATGCTGGGGCCGCATGGAATGCCTCGGCACTTTTAGCTCTCGCCTACGAATCAGGAAAGAAAATGATGTTGGTTATACCCCAATTGCAGTGTGTGGAACCATGAAAAATGCTTTTTACGATGAAACCGCAGGCGGCTTGCGCTTTGTGCAGATGGTGGTACAATGGCACTGAAAAAGAAGCTATTCAGGAGGCCGCTTATGTATCAATACAGGATAGGTTCTAACCTGACGCCGCTGTCTGGAAAGCCGGAGCCAGATACCTGCGTCCTTACACTGCTGTCCTCGGAGGAACTGGATCAGA
>ERZ838118.2405-NODE-2405-length-20079-cov-8.111017_pt1 | contig 20079 bp, 19 predicted proteins | sample MGYA00519863_ERZ838118 | MGnify/ENA primary metagenome ERZ838118 (study PRJEB31850, sample SAMEA3708827) | human gut metagenome | biome: human gut; feature: human-associated habitat; material: faeces | place: China | collected 2014 ...
AAAAACATGCTTTGCACACGCGTTGTCACTACCCAAGAGGGCTTTGAAAAAGCCTTGAAAGATAAAGATAAGGTGGATGAGATATGGCTTAAAGGCAGTTATGCGGAAGAGCTCATCAAAAAGTATGATATTGAGACGAAAGAGCGAAAGACCTCGGATGGAAAGCATTGGGGAGTAATGCTTGGTGCATGTGCGGCTACATTTTGGCTGCCCGGTATAGCTGTATTGCCGGCATTGGGCGTTGAGATGGCTGCTGCGGCACGGCTATTGGAAATTGGAGAACCGCTAAAGTATTATGAGCTCGTTGCATGTGAGAAGGGAGCTCTGCTGCTAAAGCGAAAAACTAAAAAGGTGAAGGAAAAAGAGTAAATATGCTTTTTGTGAATGCGAAAGGGCAGGCGGAAAAGAGCCTGAACCGTGAACAGGTCGAATACAGAAAATGCTATCAGGAGGCGCTGAGTAGCGCGGAAGCATTGCTCGACATCCGGCATGAGGCGGTCCAGATTCTGCATGAATGCGAGGCGTATCTTCAGAAGGTCACGGACCATCCCTACAAGTACGACCTGAAAAGCCGCAAGGTCAATAAGGACTTTCAGGAGCTTGAAAAGAAGCTCAAAAATTATAAGGAGCACAAAAGCGGAGCAGGCTTTCTGCTCGGCACCGGCGTCGCAGTGCTGGGGCCGAATGTGATGCTGGCGGCGGCAACAACCTTCGGCACGGCCTCGACCGGCGCAGCTATCAGCTCTCTGGGCGGCGCAGCGGCAGTCAATGCGGCTTTTGCATGGCTGGGCGGCGGCGCACTTACGGCGGGCGGCGCGGGCATCCTGGGCGGTCAGGCACTTCTCGCACTGGCTGGCCCGGTCGGCATTGCGGTGGCTGCGAGCTGCTCTGCGGCAGCGGGACTTTTTACGGCGGCCAACAAGAGAAAAGCACAGCAGGTAGAGGTGGATACTGCGGCGCTCAAGAGCGAGATCACCCTGCTGCGGGGTGTGAAAAAACGAGTAGAGGCCCTGCAGGCTGAGACGGCATCCCTGAACCGACTGGTGAAGAAGGAACTGGATGAGTTGAAAGCCCTGAAAAAGCAGGAGTACAGCAGCTTTTCCGGCACAGAGGCTAAGAAGCTGGCAACGATGATGAACAATGGGCAGTCCCTGAAGGAAAAGGTCGTCGAAATCATTCCGCTGGGCCGGTGACAGGAGGAAAGCAGGATGCAAAAACAGCTGGAAATGTCGCGGTATCACGCTGAGGTGAAAAAACTGGATGCCCGGATGGACTGGTGCGATAAGTACGAGTTCGGTCTGGCGGCGTTCTGCGGTGCGATGGCGGGCTTCATTGATGTCTTTTTTGTGCAGTCGCCGGCAGCAAAGACTTCATTGCTGGGACTCTCGGATGCCGCAGCAGATGAGATGGTGAAGAAGTTTGCGCGGTTCACGGGCTGGAAGCCTAGAGCTGGCAACGAGAACAATGTGGCCTCTGCCATCGGCTATCTGGAGCGGACGTTTCGGGTCAACTACGACCAGAAGAACAGTGTAGAGGTGGGCGGTGCGGTCAAACTCTCGACCAAGAACCACCACATCAAGTCACTGGCACATTCGCCGGACGTGGTAGGCCTGTTCTTCTCCATTCTGGACCAGTTTCAGGGCAAATCGTCCTTCCTCGACAACGGAAAGATCATCCGCGTCGATACCAGCGGAGGGGATTTTGAGCTGAAAGGCGGAAACTTCCCCGCAAAGCTCTTTTCGGGCTTTGCAAACTGGCTGGGCCATATTATGTCGGACGCCGCCGGCAGCACTGGCAGCCGGGGCAATGGAGGTCGCGGCACCGGTGTGCCGATGCCTTTTATGGAGCTGACACAGTTCTGTAAATTTGGCCGGTTCCAGATAGGCAAAGACCGTCAGAACTTCGCCGATCTTATGGTACGGACTTTCCAGAACGGCTACGATGCCCGTTTCGGCGCGGCGACAATGGGACCGGTGCTCTTCCAGCAATTGGCAACCAGTGCGTGCTGGGCCATCAAGCGGCATCTGGTGGATAAGAAGCCTTGGGCGGACTGCGTCCCCTCGGACAACTACGGCAGCTATCGGATGATGCAGCTCGTCTCCAACGGGACGCTCTGCCTCATCGATACGGGCGATGCCGCCCTGAGAAGCGGCGGCAACGCGCTGACCTTCTGCCTGCATTTCAATTTTGCGGCGGCGCTGCGGCTGGCCTATCTGGTGCTGAAGGAGATCGACATCCGGCTGGGCGCTGTGCTGGAAGAGAAACTCAAGAAGTTCTATAATGAGATTTTACGGAGTTCTACCCCGGAGGAACAGGCGTATCTCCGGCAGATGGACTTGCGGCTGCAAAATCATCAGGCCCGACTGGACGAGCTGTACTGCAGTTACTGCGCCAGCGTGGAAGAAGAATACCGGCGCTTTTCCGGTCAGGTAAGGACGATGGACAGCATCTGGACAAGGCAGACAGCAAAGGCGGCGGCTTCTGTCCGGCTGGCTGAATCCAGCGGTGTGAGAAAGGAGAAAATCATCCACTCGACCAAAGAACTGGATGAGCAATTTGGTAATCGGGAACGAAAAGGATTCTTTGGAATCTTTAGAAAGTGAGGAAGATAAAATGGCGGAAAATAATAAGCTCCCGAAGCTGAATATTATGATAGTCGGCAAAACGGGCGTGGGCAAAAGCACCCTGCTCAACAGTCTGTTCGGAGAAAATCTGGCTCTTACGGGCAGTGGTGAGCCTATCACCGAAAAAATCCATAAGTTTGAGACGGAGGGCTTCCCAATTTCCATCTACGATACCCCTGGTATGGAGTTGGATGGAAAGCATTCGGCAGAGAATCTGCTGAATGACATTACCGGACAAATACAGAAGATGATGCAGTGCAATGACACTGAGCAGGCTATCCACTGTGTCCTTTACTGCATTAATGCCGCATCTAGCCGAATCGAAAAGGCAGAGATGGATTTCCTGCAAAAGCTGACGGAAAGCACCAGTCAGTGTAACACGCCGGTTATTCTAGTGCTGACGCAGGCGTTCTCCGAGAAAAAAACAGGAGAGATGACGGCGATGCTCCGAAATATCAGACTTCCGATTCGTGGAATTATCCCCGTTCTGGCACAGAACTACGAAATCGGTGGAGGCTTTCCGACCATAAAGGCTTATGGACTTGACAAGCTTGTCGATGTGATGAGTGATGTGTTGCCGGAGGCAGTGCGGGATACGTTTGTCGCGATTCAAATCGTAAATCTTGACGCCAAACACGCCAGTGCAAAAAAGACCGTCGCCGCAGCAGCCCTTGCGGCCGCAGCAACGGGAGCGGCGCCCATTCCGTTCTCGGATGCGGCACTTTTGGTTCCTGCGCAGGTGGCGATGCTGATGCGCATCACTGCCATTTACCGGATACCTATCCAGAAGGCTGCGCTGACGACCATTGCCACGGCAGCAGTCGGTACAGTGGGAACGACCATTTTGGGAAAGACCATCGTATCCAATGCTCTGAAATTCATCCCAGGCGTTGGCACAGTCGCTGGCGGAGCCATCTCTGCAACAACGGCAGCGGCGCTGACCACTGCACTGGGAAATACATACATCGGTTTGATGACCAAAATCGCAAAGGGTGAGATGAAGACAACGGACCTTTCGACAAAGGAAGGTCAGGAAGCGTTTAAACGGGAATTCAAGGCGCAGATGAAGGCAGGAAAAGGCTGACTGCAACTTAATGGCGTTTGGGGTCGGCATCAAGAGGGTGCAGGCTCTGGAATAATAACACGGGAGGAACTGAAATGGACAAAGATAAGAAAAAATTCTGGAAGAAGCAGCAAAAGAAGCGGGGTGAACATAAACTGCTCATCCCACAAAAGAAGAAAAAAGCAAAAAGCGTTGCTCTGTATCTGGTGGGAAGTGCTGCTGTCACGGTTGGCATGGCGGCTGTGATGCCGAAGGTGATGGGCAAAGTGGGCCAGAAAATCTACACAGAAAGCCTGAAAAAGCAGGGTGACGACGATTGGACGCAGGAAATTCTGAACCGAAGACAGGCGGAAGCGGAAGCTGAGGAGGAAAAGAAAAATGGCTGAGTTCAATATTTACGATGCAGCGCAGGCGGCGCAGATGCTCAAGGATGAGATTCAGGAAAGATACAACGATTTTAACACGCTGAATGTTGTGGTCATCGGCAAGACGGGTGTGGGCAAGAGCACCCTGATCAATACTGTGTTTGGTGACAATGTAGCAGAAGTTGGTATTGGAACGCCTGTTACGCAGGCGATCCGAAAGCTTGAAAAAGAGGGAGTGCCTCTTGCAATCTACGATACTCCGGGTCTGGAACTTCAGGGAGACCATTCTACCGAAAATTTACTGGAAGAGGTCAGCGAGCTCATCAATGAGGGCATCCGGCACAATGACGTCAACCAGGCGATCCACTGCATCTGGTATTGCATCAATACGACTTCGAGTCGCATTGAACCGACAGAGATGGATTTCCTGCGCAAACTGGGAGAAAACACCAAGAGATGCAATGTTCCGGTCATTCTGGTCCTGACGCAGGCATTCTCTAAGAAAAAAACGGAAGAAATGGTCATGGTCATCCGGAAAGCAAATCTCCCAGTTCGTGCGGTCGTTCCCGTTCTGGCACAGGACTATGAAATCAGCGAAGACTTTCCGAAAATCCCGGCGTTCGGCATCGATAAGCTGGTCGAAGTGATGAACAAACTGCTGCCGGATACGGTAAGAGACACCTTTGTGGCACTGCAGATTGTCAGCATCGACCTGAAACGTGCGCGTGCGCGCGCAGTGGTCACAGGTGCTGCTGGTGCAGCTGCCCTGACAGGCGCAGCGCCTATCCCATTCTCGGATGCCGCTATTCTGGTGCCGACGCAGGTGTCTATGCTGGCCGGCATCACGGCTGTTTTTGGCCTTCCGCTGGGAAAATCGGCCCTGACGAGCATCGTCACGGCGACCATCGGCACGGCGGGCACAACGGTCCTAGGTAAAACGGTCGTGGCTAATCTGGTTAAGATGATCCCCGGTGCAGGCACTATTGTCGGCGCGGTGATTTCTGGTACAACGGCAGCTACGCTGACGGGTGCGCTGGGTGAAGCTTATATTGCTATCCTGACTCGAGTTGCCAGCGGTGATATGAGCTTTGCAGAGCTGACCAGCAGCGAAGGCATGAAAGAACTGCGGCGTGAGTTCGAAAAACAGCTGCGGATGAGCAGAAGTTGATATAAATATAACTGAAAGTGTAGAGAAAAGGGTGATATAAAAAGTCCACTGCACTTTCAGGTTATTACAATCCCGGTCGATTGCACATACAATACAAGTATCACTTCACTGAACGGAGGGTACTTGTATTATGGTGGACTACGCCGACATCGGAAAACGCATCCGTGCCTGCCGCCTGGCAAAAGGCATGACGCAGGAGCAGCTGGCCAATGAGGTCGGCGTGGTGGTCACGCACATCAGCCATATCGAAACAGGCAACTCCGTGCCCAGCCTGAAAACGCTCATCGACATCATCAACGCACTGGACTGCTCGGCAGACGAGCTGCTGTGCATTGAGATCAAAAAGGCAAAGCCGGTGTTCGACAGCTGGATGACCGAACAGCTTGCAGATTGCTCTGCCGATGAGGCAAAGATCATCAAAGAAACGGTGGTCAGCCTGAAAAAGTCGCTCCGGAAGGTGTACGGAAAGTCCTCTAAATACAGATATGACTAAAACTTCAAAAAACTGAACGCTAGTTGGTAAGTGTTGAGCGCCTGAAAAGGCACCCATAAAGTAAACGAACCGCCTCGGTTTCCATAGCAGGAAGCCGGGGCGGTTTTTCTATGCAAAGCTATATTATAGAAAAATTATAATGGAAGTATGCCGGATGGACAATATTGGTGTCCAAACAACGCTTTATAATAAAAGCATCAAAATGATTCATTGGAATCATTCCGAACGGAAAAGGTTACGCATCCATTGAGATGGGAGGAAACATCATGAAAGAACGATTTGAAATCTATGATGGCAGTGCAGAAGCTAAAAAAGCCAAAGGAAAATCTAAAAATCTGAGCGGCTTTCATCCGCTGTTTACCGCATCTGCCCGCAGAAGCATCGCGCTGGATGCCTTAAAGATCTAGCTGCTGCTGGGATTTATTGTGGGCGTGGTGACAGGTATTGCAACCGGTGCCGGAGCAGTGTCGGTCCTTTTAGGGCTTCTGATCGCCGCAGTAATCTATTTTGGCTTCCGGGATGATGTCTATAAAAAAGTCTATGGCCCGGAGCATGACAGAGGTCAGCTTCCTTTGCCGGAAGGAATGAGCTGGGAAGAAGCTGTAGACCGCATCCGCCGCGGATTTGCCAACCCGGACGTTGAACAGGTTACGGATACTGCGGATGCCGTGACCTTTTAGACTCACTTCCCTCTGCCTTTGCAAAAAACTCGGAAAGCGTGATCTGAAAAGCATCGCAGATCTTCACATGCGAAGGAATGGACGGGATCGCAAAGGTCTAAAGTCCCCAAGCGTCCAATTTACAACAAAAATGAGACAGGCGACCCACCTTTCGGGAAGCCTGTCTCATTTTTCTGTTGGGGGCTATTTGCATTGCTGAGCAACAGCCCGGTTTGGAAACTCAGTGATCGAAGGAGAACGGGGGATTACTTAAAGGCTGATATCCTTTCCGCCATTGAGCTTGCTGAAGGCCAGCAGGGAAATGACGGTCAGGATGGTCATGATGGTGGACAATGCGGCTGCAGTGCCGTAGTTGCCGCGGATGACCTCGGTATAGATCGCTACCGTCAGGGTCTTGGTTTTGCCGGTATACAGGATGATGGCGGTGGACAGTTCACTGATCATGGTGACCCAGCTCAGGATAGCACCAGAGATGATGCCGGAAGCCATCATGGGAACCGTGATGCGGAAGAATGCCTTCATCTTGGAAGCGCCCAGCGAGATGGCAGCTTCCTCAATGCTCATGGGGATCTGCTGCAGGATAGCCACCGACGAGCGGATGGTATAGGGCAGACGCCGGATGATGAGGGCCACCACCATGATGAGCATGGTGCCGCTGATGAGGAGCGGGGGCTTATTGAAGCCGATGAGCAGTGCGATGCCAAGGACCGTGCCGGGCACGATGTAGGGAATCATCGAGAGGATGTCCACCACGTTGGTCAGGGCATTGCGGCGGCGCACCACCAGATAAGCGATGAGAACAGCCAGCAGCACGATGACGACCAGTGCCAGCAGGGGGATGATGATGGTATTCTGAATGCTGCGACCCAGCTTGCCGATGGCGGTCTGGTAGCTCTGCAGCGAGTAGCCGTCCACAAAGATCTTACCCTGCGTGTTCTTGAACGAGGTGTAGATGACATAGGCCTGCGGCATGATGGCGATGCCCACCACAAGGTAGACGACCAGATGCACCAGAGCGTTGATGCCCTTGCGGGCCTCCCGCTCCTCCACGGGGTGCATACTGTTCAGAGCGAAGGCGTTCTTGTTGGAAACGTACTTCTGGACGAGGAACACCAGCGTGGTGACGACGATAGCGATGACGGCGATAGCGGCTGCAAAGCCGTCGCTGCCGCCCACCTCGTTGATGAACTCAGTGTAAAGGACAACAGGGAAGGTGCGGTAGCCCTCACCGATCAGCATCGGGGTGCCGAAGTCTGCAAAGGATCGCATGAACACCAGCAGAGCCGCAGCCAGCAGGGTGGGCATGATCAGGGGTACGACCACTTTGAAGAAGCAGACAATGCCAGAGCATCCGAGGTTCTCAGCCGCCTCGATGAGGGAGTTGTCGATGTTCTTCAGTGCACCCTTGGCGTAGAGGAACACCAGCGGGAACAGCTGGAGCGTCATGACCAGCACGATGCCGCCGAAGCCGTAGATGTCCGGGATGGTGATGCCGAGGTTTTTGAAGAATGTGGTAATGACACCGCTGCGACCCAGCAGCAGAATCCATGAGTAGGCACCGATGAAGGGAGCCGACATAGATGCCACCACAATGAGGATATTCAGCACCGACTTGCCCTTGATCTTAAAGATCGTGAACAGGTATGCCAGTGGGGTGCCAATGGCGATGGAGAGCACCGTCGCTGTGATGGACACCTTGAAGCTGTTGATCAGGGTATCGAAATAGTAGCTCTTGGAAAAGAACTTCGTGAAATAAGCCAGCGTGAAACCGCCGGTGTCGGGGTCCAGCACAGACTGGCGGATCAGGTATGCCATCGGGTAAAGCAGGAACAGTGCATAGAGTGCGATGGTCCCCAGCGTAATGGCTCCCCAGACATCAAGACGGAACTTATTATTGTTTTTCATAAGCGTCGCTCCTGATGAGATTGGTACCACCGTCCTTGGTAAAGACGTTGATCTTCTCTTTCTTGACCTTCAGCAGCACCTTCTCGCCCTTCTTGAGACCCTCGCCAATGGAGGACTCCTCTACGATCTCCACCGAGTCGCCCTGATCGGTGTCAATGGTGTAGTGGGTGTTGAGACCGAGGTAGGTGCATTCCTGCACGGTGCCGTGGATGCCATCGGTGCCGTCCTTGCAGATAATGAACTCCTCCGGGCGGATGGAACAGCGCACATCCTGCTCGGCAGCCTTGTCCAGAGCGTCGATGTGCTCATGGTAGCCGTCGGCAAAGGTGATGATGCCGTCCTTGACGTGGGCATTCACGATGTTGGTGCGGCCGATAAAGGTGGCAACGAAGACGTTCTTCGGGCGCTGGTAGATGTCGCGGGGAGTGCCAACGTGCTGGATGACGCCGTCCTTCATAACGGCGATACGGTCGCTGATGGCCATTGCCTCTTCCTGATCGTGGGTGACGTACACGGTGGTGATGCCAACGCTTTTCTGGGTGTGGCGGATGACGCTGCGCATCTCGACACGGAGCTTTGCGTCCAGATTGGAAAGGGGCTCGTCCATCAGCAGCACATCCGGCGAGATAACCAGTGCACGAGCCAGTGCGATACGCTGCTGCTGACCGCCGGAAAGCTGGTTGGGCATCCGGTCGGCATACTGCATGATCTGCATCAGGTTCAGAAACTCATCCGTCCGCTTCTTGATCTCGGCCTTGTCCACCTTGCGGTTTTTCAGACCGAATGCCACATTGTCCCGGACGGAGAGGTTCGGGAAGATGGCATAGTTCTGGAACACCATGCCGATGTTGCGCTTGCTGGGGTCCATATCGTTGATGCGCTTCTCGTTGAAGAAGATGTCGCCGCCCTCAATGGAGTTGAAGCCTGCGATCATACGGAGAAGGGTGGTCTTGCCGCAGCCGGAGGGACCCAGCAGGGTGAACAGCTCACCATCTCCGATCTCCAGATTCAGGTCCGGGATGACCGTATTATTCCCGTAGCGCTTTACTGCGTCTTTGACTGATATTCTGCTCATACTAGCCTCCTGCTGCCCTTTGAATTACTTGCTCTGCAGATCGGTGAAGATCTCAGTGTACTTGTCCACCAGCTCCGACTTGTGGGCGCTGACGTAGGGAATGTCCTCTTCGATGACATTGATGTCTGCCATCGGGGTCATGGCATCGTTGGTGGCAGCGTCCTTCATAACAGGACGGTTGGTCAGGGTGCTGCCCCAGATGTTCTGGACTTCCTCGCTCAGGATGAAGTCAATGAACAGCTTGGCATTGTCCATGTTCTTTGCGCCCTTGATGATGGTGGCGGAAGCAGGAAGGAAGACAGTACCTTCCTTCATGTAAACGATCTTGACAGGTGCGCCGTCCAGAACCAGCTGAGCACAGGGATCCTCATAGGACAGACCCACCACATACTCGCCATCGGCAACTCCCTTGTAAACGCCGCTGGAGCTTTCGCAGATCTTGCCGTCCACATTCTCAAACAGGTCGTGGACGTACTGCCATGCCTTATCGTCCTCGTAGCCGCCCATTGCAAGCAGCATATTGGTCAGGTGAGCGAAAGCGGAAGAGGAATTGGAGGGGTCGGCAGTGGCGATTTTACCCTTCAGAGCCGGGTTCAGCAGATCTTCGTAGCCCTCGATCTTGATGTCACCGATGAGGTCGGTGTTGACGATGAGGACGCTGCCGTCCAGCACGTTGCCGGTGATGAAGCCGCACTTGTTCTTGTAGGCGTCGATGACGTTTGCATCGTTGGCGGAAACATACGGCTCCCACAGGTCCTCGTTGGTGTACATCTGCGACCAGGAGCCGCCGAACAGGACATCTGCGTAGGGATCGTTCTTTTCGGACTGGATACGCTTGACCAGTTCGCCGGTGCCGGCCTGAATCAGCTCGACATTGACGCCGTATTTCTCCTCAAACAGAGGAATGGTGGCGTTCAGCAGGCCCTCAGAGTTGGGCGAGTAGATCACGAGGTCGCCGCCGCCCTGTGCAGCAGAACCAGAAGCGGCAGTGGAAGCAGCGGTAGAACCGGCAGAAGAGGTGCTGGCGGAGGAGCCGCCGCAAGCGCTCAGAGCAGCAGAAGCTGCGATAACACCGGTAGCCATCAGGAACGAACGACGAGAAATCTTTTTCATAGTAAAAACCTCCATTTTTTACCTGAAACCTTTCGATAGTCCCATTTTAATGCTTCTAGCACAAAAATAATACTCAAATTGCAGAACAAATGGAAAAAATACCGAACAGTGGCTGTTCGGTATTTTTTCATAGACACTTATTTCAAGGTGCTCTGGTACTCCCGCACCGAGCAGCCTATGTATTTTTTGAAAACGTGGTTAAAATATTTGTACTCACCAATGCCGCACTCCCAGCCGATTTGGGAGATGGGCAGTTTTCCTTTCCGGATGAGTTCCAGAGCGTTCTGAATACGGCAGCGGTTGAGGTAGTCAATGACCGTTGTGCCAAGCTCTTTCTGAAACTTCTGGTTGATGTACCGTTCCGAGTAGTGGAACTGTTCCTGAAGGTCAGCAAGTGTTATCTTGCTCCGGTAATTCTCTTTCAGATAGGCTACGATGCGCAGCACCAGCGGGTCAGTGACCTTATCTTCGCTTAATGGCGGCAGAGCTGTCCGGCTGCGGACGGCCTCTGCCTCGTCCTCCCGCTGTTGGAGGTACTGGTTATCCCCCGCAAGGCGGACAGCCTTCTCCAGCGCAGTACGCATCTCGTCCATGTCGAGAGGCTTGAGCACATAATCCGATACGCCGTTCCGGATAGCCTGCTGGGCGTACTCAAACTCCGAGTAGCCTGTCAGGATGATGGCGATATAGTTGAATTTCTCCCGGGTGTCGGCGATCATCTCAAGACCGTTTTTTACCGGCATGGTAATGTCGGTAATGACGATGTCAGGCTGCAGTTCAGCGATCTTTTCTTCACCTGCTGCCCCGTTCTCTGCCTCGCCCACCACCGAGCAGCCGCACTCCTCCCACGGCACCGAGTAGCGAATGCCCTTGCGGATGATCTCTTCATCTTCTACAAGCAGAACGCGATACATGGTTTACATTCCTCCCAGCCGGAGCTTGAGTTTCACCGTGAAGCCTTCGCCCTCGGTGCTGTCGATGGTCAGTCCGCTGTCACCGCCGTAGCCCAGCCAGATGCGACGGTTGATGTTCTGCAGACCATTGTGCTCGATGTTCACTTCATCCGAGCGCAGAATGTCTCGCAGCTGTTCCAGCATTGTCTCGTCCACGCCTCCACCGTTGTCCTCTACCGTGAAATAGAGCGCATCCTCCCCAAGCCAGCCCCGTACTCTTATATGGATGCAGGGCTTTTTCTGGAATCCATATTTGATGCTGTTTTCCAGCAAGGGCTGTAAAAGCAGCTTCGGGATGATGAACTCCATGCAGGCGTCGTCGATGTCGATCTCGTAGGAGAAATTTGCACCGAAGCGGGTGGACTGGATCACAAGGTAATCCTGGAGATATTTCAGATCATCTTTAACGGTGACATTGTGCTTTGTGTTGTTGATGCTGTAGCGCAGGATGCCGATAAACCGCCCGATCAGCTGCTGGGCTCGCTGGGGGTCTGTCGGGATAAGATAGCGGATATTGTCCAGCGTATTATAAATAAAGTGGGGATTGATCTGCGCCTGAAGATTCTGCATCTCCATCCGGTTGTTCACTTCGGCAAGAGCGATGTTGCGCTGGCTCAGCTCTTGAATGCTGCGAACCATCTTGTTGACCTGATGGGCGATCTCCTCGATCTCATCGCCGGTGTCGATCTCGATGATGTGATCAGGGTCCTCCTTGCGGATGATGCGGATCTCCCGCACGAGGGTGTCCACCGACTTTACCATCTGCTCAGTCATAGCGTGCATAATGCGGGCGAACATTGCCGCCCAACTCAGTCCCAGCAGTACGATCAAGAGCAGACCCACGAAAAGGTAACTGTAATTCGTGGGCGAGTAGATGAAGGAGTAAGCCAACACCGTGCCGTTTTCCAGCGAGCGGCTGCTGCGCAGATAGCGGTTCCCGTTCACTCGCACATACTGCGCCGCATCGGCGGGCAGATACTTGTTGGCGTTCTTCTGGGAGAGGAAGGAGGAGTTTGAACAGGTGATGACATCACCGTTGGATTTGGTGAGGATGGCGTCGTACTGGTACTGGCTGAACAGTTTTGTCCAGTCGTTCTCATTCAGATAAACTGCCGCAGCACCCTGATATTCGCCATCCCGGTAGAGCGGATGGATCATAACGTATTCTGAGCTGTTGGCTCGGAAGTGGTAGACCGTGGTGTAGACGGCCCGCATAAGATGGCAGGCGTTGTCCACGGCGATGCCGTTGAATTCCTGCCGGTGGAGATTCATCTCTCCCTCCGAAAAGGTCGTGAACCGAACATTTCCCTCAGAGTCGGTAAGGATGAGCTGTATCTCCACAAGAGCCGAGACGTTGTAATGGCTGATAAGATAACGCAGGTTGTCCTGATCCTTCCGCAGCTCGGAGAGGAACAGCTCGGTGTGTCCAGCGTCCAGCAGAAAGGCCGACGTGTTATTGTACACCTCATGGAAGGTGGAGGCGACGCTCTCCAGATGGTCTTCCCGCCGGGCATTCTGGTTGAGAGCATTCACAACAGCGATCGCAATGCAGAACAAAAGACATCCCAGCAGCAGGCTTGAGATCAGCTTACGGGAGACGCTCTGCTCCAGCTCCTGCTGAAAGCGGCTCTTTTTGTAGGTGCGATCGTGGTGACGATGATCCATACTTTTTTCGCTCCTGCTCTTCGACAAACTTTGCCATACTTCGATTATAATGCCTTGAATCAGATGAGTCAACGGGCGTGCTGCGGTCATTTTTATTGCATAACACAAAAAACTGCCCGGAACGACCTTATCCTATCGTTCCGGGAAATTTTAGCAGTACATGGAAAAGAACTTTTTACAGCATTTTCACGGTCATAGCCTCGCTGGTGAGGCCCTGCGCGGTGTTGCTATGGGCAGGGTCATCCAGCATATACCGCAGCACCAGAACTTCGCCTACATAGAGGAATGCTGCCTTGATGGGGATGCTGCCGGAGTCCAGCGGGCTTTCCTGTGCGCCGCAGAGAAGGACGACATCTGCGAGCAATGCGCCGGGGGAGTCCTCGTAATGGGTCAGCAGGATGATTTTTGCCCCGGCGGCCTTGGCGGTGCGCAGTGTCTCCATCATGTCGCGGGTCGCGCCGGAGTAGGAGACGAAGAGCACAACGTCGGCCTCGTTCATCAGACTGGCAGTCAGCAGCTGTAAATGGCTGTCGCCTGCGGTGCGGAACTTGGTGGAAAGGCTGGCGAAGCGGGCGCAGATGTCGTTTGCCAGGAGCATACTGCCGCCCTGTCCGAGGCAGAACACCTGCCTGGCCTCCTGCATCAGGTGTACGGCCTCGTCCACGGCCTCGGTAGAGAGGGCGTTCTGGGTGCCGTTGATGGCGGTGAGGAAACGGGCGTATGCGTGCTCGCAAAGTTCTGCGGTGGTGGCACCGGGCTGCAGTTCCCTCTGGCTGGAGGGTGTGCCGGTGGCGTTGGCCTGCGCCAGCGCAATGCGCATCTCATGGTAGCCGTCGAACCCCAAAGCCCGGCAGAACCGGAACACTGTCGCCTCGGCGACGTTGCACTCCCGGGCCAGCGAGGAAATGGAGAGATACTGTGCTTCGTCCGCATGCTGCAGCAGGTAGTCGGCGACCGCGTGGCCGGATCTGGTCAGCTGGTCCTGTCGTTGATGCAGCAATTCCCAAAAATTTGTACCCATGGTCAAGCTCCTTCGAGCGGGCCGCAAGGCCCGCACTATTCCTTATACCTTCTTTTGCCCCCTTCCGCTGCACAGGGAAGGGGGCATCTTTATAAAAAGTATAAAAGAAGTTTGGCCGCTTGACAAGTGTGCCTTTCGCCATAATTCGGAAGAAAAAGCTGTGCAGAGCATCTAAAAATCGGGGAAAAGTATGACTTATTACTGAAAATAAATTTCAAAACTGCGGCGAGAAGAACGAAAATGATTTTCAAACCGAAAATGACAAACTACGCAGAAATGATTACAAAACGGCTACAACTGGCGGCAAAACTGGTGAAAGTGGCCAAAATCTGGCTGGTATCCCAGATATTTGTGCGGAATAGACAAGAAAACTTTCTGAAAATTGTGTATGCGACCGATGGACAAAATGAAAGAAGTTTTCTATAATAAGGCCAGCAAGAGCGGTCAGGGATGAAGGACCGCCGATATGATGATAGGTAAGGAGAACTTATTATGAAGAATGCCATTTCGCGTCGCTCCTTCTTGAAGGCCGTTGGTATTATGAGCGCAGCGGGTGCGCTGGCTGCCTGCGGCGGCAAGTCCGCTTCTACCAGCACGGCGGCTTCTACTGCCGCTTCCACTGCCGCTTCCGGCTCTGCATCCGGCGCAAGCATCAAGCTGTGGACATACCCCATCGGCGGCTGGGGAAAGGACGAGACCGTGCAGGAGCTCATCGCCAGCTTCAACGCAAAGTATCCTGACATTAAAGTGGCCGTTGAGTATCTGGACTACACCAACGGCGACGACCAGGTGAACACCGCCATCGAGGGCGGCAGCGCACCCGACCTCATCATGGAAGGCCCCGAGCGTCTGGTGGCCAACTGGGGCGCAAAGGGTGTCATGGCTCCGCTGAACGATTTGTGGACCGACGACGCTAAGAAGGACATTTACGAGTCCGTCAACTCCGCCTGCCACAACGACAAGGGCGACTACTACGAGTACCCCCTGTGCATGACCGCACACTGCATGGCCGTCAACATGACCAAGGTCAAGGAAGTGGGCGCTGACAAGTATCTCGACACCGATAAGCACACCTGGAGCACCGAAGGCTTCCTGAACACCGTTGACGCTCTGTACAAGGGCGGCTACGAGAATGTGGCAGCCGTCTACTGCGGCGGTCAGGGCGGCGACCAGGGTACCCGTGCTATTATCAATAATATGTACGGCGGCACCTTCACCGACGACGCTCACACCAAGTACACTGCAGACTCTGCCGAGAACATCAAGGCCATCCAGACCCTGTACGACGCCGACGGCATCAACTTCGACGCTTCCATCGCCGGCGGCGACGAGATCACTCTGTTCCGCAACGGCACCCTGCAGATGGCTTTCTGCTGGAACATTGCCCAGCAGCTCAACAGCGACAACAACGACGCCGGCCTGACCAACGACGGCGACGAGATCATGCCCATGGCATTCCCGACTGCAAGCGGCGACCCGAAGCTCTGCGGCGGCATCTGGGGCTTCGGCGTCTTCGATAATGGCGATGAGGCCAAGGTCAAGGCAGCCAAGACCTTCATCGAGTTCATCGCTGCTGACCCTGATCAGGTGAAGGACAGCGTTCTGGCTTCCACCTACTTCCCGGTCCGCGCCAGTGTGGGCGACATCTACGCCGACAACGCCATCATGAGCGAGTACACCAAGTTCATGGCCTATCTGGGCGACTACTACCAGATCACTCCGGGCTGGGCAACTGCCCGCACCGAGTGGTGGAACATGCTCCAGCGTGTAGGCACTGGCGAAGACGTTGCTACTTCCGTTGCAACCTTTGTCCAGAACGCCAACGCAGCCGCAGCCGCCGAAGCCTGAGCTTTTCCGCCTGAGGGCAAATAAGTAATGACTGCCCCTCCCTCGAACATCCCGGCGAGGGAGGGGCTTTTTGTGTGAGACAAGCACCCAATCAGAACGAAAGGTCTGGTGATTTCTTTGGCTGCAAAGACTGCAAGCATCAAAGAGCCGAAGCGCAGCAGCGCACTGGTTCGGCAGGAGACCATCGCTTCCTACCTGTTCCTTCTGCCCAGCCTCATCTTTTTTCTCGGCTTCGTCATTTACCCCATGATACTCTGCGTGGTCACGAGCTTTTTTGACTCGACCATGAACCGTGCCGACGTCTTTGTGGGTTTTGCCAACTACGCAGAGCTGTTCGCAGACCCCATCTTCATCGGCGCTTTGCGCAACACCTTTATCATCGTGGTCGTCTCGGTGCCTGTGACCTGTGCGTTCTCGCTGTGGGTCAGCTCGGCCATCGTCGATTTGCCCGAGTGGGCCACCAGCCTCTTCCGCTGCGTGTTCTATCTGCCGGTGGTCACCGGCTCGGTGGCTGTCACCGTCGTGTGGAAGTGGATGTACAACAACTACTACGGCATCTTCAACTATCTGGGCAAGGCTGTGGGTCTCATCGACAAGAACATCAACTGGCTGGGCGATGAAAAATACGCTCTGGGCTGCATCATCCTCATCCTGCTCACTACTTCTGTCGGCCAGCCCATCGTGCTGTACGTTTCCGCACTGGGCAACGTAGACCAGTCCATCGTGGAAGCCGCTGAAGTGGACGGTGCCACCGATTTCCAGTGCTTCTGGCGCATCAAGTGGCCCGCCATCATGCCCACCACCCTGTACATCCTGGTCATCACGACCATCAACTCCTTCCAGTGCTTCGCACTGATCCAGCTGCTGACCTCCGGCGGCCCCAACCACAGCACCGATACCATCATGTACTACATCTACTACACTGCATTCAAGCTCTACCGCTATGGTTACGGCAACGCAATGGGCGTTGTGCTGGCCGTTATCATCGCCATCCTGTCGGCTGTCCAGTTCAAGTTTGGCAGTCAGGATCATTAAAGGAGGTGCCGGGCAATGACTGCAACTGCAAAAAAACAGAAACCGTTGAAGCGTCACCCCAGCAAGCTGAAAAAGATGAGCGCTTACATGATACTGACCCTCATCCTTATCAGCATCGTGGCCGTGCTGTTCGCGTTCCCGCTGTACTGGATCATCACCGGTTCCTTTAAGACCGGCGCGGCCATCAACTCCACGACCCCCGAGTGGTGGCCCAGCCAGTGGGTGCTGACCAACTACCAGAAACTTTTCGCAGGCAAGAGCGCACCCCTGTGGCAGCTGGCCGTGCCGTTCAGCCACTCTTTCAGCGCGGATGGAGAGCCGATCTATTTCTCCGTCGGCCCGACTGCTCCGGCCGCACTGCGCTGGATGATCAACACCGTGTTCATGGCCGTCATGTCCATGATCCTCACCTGCATCACCGCCGCAATGGCAGGCTATGCGCTGGCAAAAAAGCGCTTCGTCGGCCGCAAGCTGCTCTTCACCCTCATCGTCTGCGCAATGGCCCTGCCCAAGCAGGTCATCCTCATCCCGCTGCTGCGTGAGATGAGCGCACTGAACCTTTATAATACCATCTGGGCCGTCATTTTCCCCATCGTGGGCTGGCCCTTCGGCGTCTTTTTGATGAAGCAGTTCAGTGAGGGCATCCCCACCGAGATGCTGGAAGCGGCCCGTATCGACGGTGCCAGCGAGGCGCGCACCTTCGTCAGCGTCGTGCTCCCGATGGTCAAGCCGGGCATCGGCGCGCTGGCCATCTTTACCTTCATCAACAGCTGGAACGATTACTTCATGCAGCTCATCATGCTGTCCAGCACCAGCAACCTGACGATCTCGCTGGGCATCGCAAAGCTGCAGGCGGAGAACAGCACCGACTTCGGCCTTATCATGGCAGGCGCCGCTCTGGCCGCTGTGCCGATCATCATCATCTTCCTTATCTTCCAGAAGTACTTCACCAAGGGCATCGCAATGGGTGCTGTAAAAGGCTAAAATTTCGACCGCGGCCAGTGGCCGAAACAGGGAGAAATTTTTGGCGCCGCGGTCAGCAGGATGCGAGGCCCGCTCAAGGGCCGAAGCAGACGCTGGGAACCGCAAGAGGGCGCTGCTGCCGTTTCCCGAACGGAGAGCGTGTAGGGCTTGAAGATTCAGGAAACAGGGAGAAATTTTTGGCGCCGCGGTCAGCAGGATGCAAGTGCCGCACCAAGGCACGAAGCAGACGCTGGGAACCGCAAGAGGAAAACTGCTTTGGAAGAGCATTGAGCTTGATGAAAATTATCAGAAAGGATAGATATATATGAAAGACATTACCAAGTATCAGGGCGTTATCCCGGCCTTCTATGCCTGCTACGACGCAGAGGGCAATATCTCCACCGAGGGCGTCAAGGCACTGACCCGCCATCTGATCGCAAAGGGCGTCAAGGGCGTGTATGTGGGCGGCTCCTCCGGTGAGTGCATCTATCAGCACGTCGATGAGCGCAAGGCCGTGCTGGAAGCCGTCATGAGTGAAGCCAAAGGCAAACTGACCGTCATCGCACACGTCGGCTGCAATAACACCGCCGACAGCGTCGAACTGGCCCGCCACGCCGAGAGCGTGGGCGTGGATGCCATTGCATCGATCCCGCCCATCTACTTCCATCTGCCGGAGTATGCCATCGCCAAATATTGGAACGAGATGTCGGCGGCGGCTCCCAACACCGAGTTCGTCATCTACAACATCCCCCAGCTGGCCGGCACCGGCCTGACCATGAGCCTGCTGCGCGAGATGCTCAAGAACCCCAACGTCGTTGCCGTCAAGAACAGCTCCATGCCCACCCAGGACATCCAGATGTTCAAGGATGCCGGCATTGCCGCCCGTGGCGAGGGCAATTTCGTGGTCTTCAACGGCCCAGATGAGCAGTTCGTCTCCGGCCGCGTCATCGGCGCGGACGGCGGCATCGGCGGCACCTATGCCGTTATGCCGGAGCTGTATCTTGCCATGAACGAGCACATCAACAAGGGCGAGATCGAAGCTGCCCGCGCCATTCAGTACGACGCCGACCGCATCATTTATAAGATGTGCGAAGCCCACGGCAACCTCTACGCGGTGCAGAAGGAGATCCTGCGCCGGATGTACGGCCTTGAGCTGGGCGGCGTCCGCGAGCCGATGCCCGGCCTCATCCCGGAAGATGAACCCATCGTCGCCGAAGCACAGGCCATGATCGAAGCCGCCATCGCAAAACTCTGAAAAATCAAAAAGCGCCCCCTCTCCGTCTCTCAATGAGGGGGAGAGGGCAGGCGCTCTTTGTGCTTCTGTTAAAAAAACACTTGGTTAGGAGAAAATCAACATGATCTGCGACGCACTGGAGCACCTGAACCGTTATCGCGGGCTCCACCAGAACCTTGACACCGCCATCGACTATCTTACCGCCTACCATGTGGCCCACGATTTGAGCGATCTGCCGCTGGGCCGCACCGAGGTGGACGGCGAGAACGTCTTCATCAATGTGATGGAGGCCGATTTGAGCCCCGACAGCACCCGCCTTGAATACCACAAAAAGTACGCTGACCTTCAAATCGATTTGACCGGCGGCGAGGGCTGGGGCTATACGAATCTGCCCGGCGAAGAGGCAGGGGAGTTTACGGGAGATATTGGTTTCAGGACCAGTCCGGATGCCGTCAGCGGCACGCTGGGCGAGGGGCGGTTCGTCCTGTTTTTCCCCGGCGAGCTGCACAAGCCCGGCGTGGCACGGCCCGGCTGTGCTCATGTGCGCAAAGTGGTCATCAAAATCAGGATGGAGGATTGATGGATATGGAGAAAGAAAAACTGTTTGAGCAGATCAAAGGCGGCCTCATCGTCTCCTGTCAGGCACTTGAGACAGAGCCTCTTTACACCAAAGAGGGCGGCGTCATGCCCCTGATGGCGAAAGCCGCCGCCATGAGCGGAGCCGTGGGCATCCGCGCCAACACTGTCCGCGACATCACCCAGATCAAACAGGTGGTGGACCTGCCGGTCATCGGCATCATCAAAAAGGATTACCCCGGCACTCCCATGTACATCACCGTCACCATGAAGGAAGTGGACGAGCTGGTGGCCTGCG
>ERZ838118.2417-NODE-2417-length-19991-cov-3.648475_pt1 | contig 19991 bp, 11 predicted proteins | sample MGYA00519863_ERZ838118 | MGnify/ENA primary metagenome ERZ838118 (study PRJEB31850, sample SAMEA3708827) | human gut metagenome | biome: human gut; feature: human-associated habitat; material: faeces | place: China | collected 2014 ...
TTCCCGATAAATTCTAAATCAAAATCGTAAAAACAATATTTTGAAAAAAGACTGCTTCAGGCGGTCTTGTTTTGCTGTCTTAATATAACCGTTTTTGCTTTGCTGTCGGTCGGCTTTGCAAGACGGCTCTTTTTTTTGTCGTTTTTTCGCTGAAAGAGCATCATCTTCTCCGAAAACCGTTATTTTCAATAAAGAAACGATTTTTCTCAACAAAGTAACGGCTTTTCTCAATAATTCAAGTGTTTTTCTCGACACGGTTTTATTTCTGCATATATAATATATATAATATATAATATAATATATCTGTATTGTAATTATATAGTAATGTTCTTATTCAGTAGTGGCTTTAAGCCACACTTGTAAGTAGTAGAAGCAAAACAGAAAAGAAGAGAAAATGCAAAGCGGCATCTTCTTATCTGTCTATAGGTGCTTACACTCCACTCAACTAAAGCAGATGGCTTTAGACTTTATGTCAGTATGTCAGGGGGAATTGCAATTGCAAAAGTTTTGAAAAAGCTCTTGACAAACGAGAAATACTATGGTATCATATGGGTACGATAAAGTTCTTATGCTTTGTTGTTTACGACATTTGATTCTACTTTTCTTGACATCATTTGCGACTTGTCTAATCGCGGTTCTGTAAATCAAAACTTTATCAAGATTGGCATTTCTTTTGCCATTGTTCGGATTTTCAATGTTTTGTTTTATGTGTTTGACTAATCACATTTCCGCGAATCAAAACTTTATCAAGATTGGTGTTTCAAAACAAACCCCCTTGTCATAACGATGACAAAGGGGTTTTCTTTTACCATATTTTCAAGAACGACGACCGTAAAAGTGATGTATGCAAGCAAGTATCACTTTTGTTGTCGCTACGGGTCTTTTCCTGTAAGCCGTAAGCACTAAAACTGCCGAAGAAGCAAACAAAACGAGTTGTATTTTCCTTTAGCTTCTCTTTTACATCCTCAGACATATACCGGTATACATTGTCCGTTATCGTAATTTGGTACATCGCTTTTCCCGTGAGAGGACTTGATAAGACAAGTTCTCTGCCGCTCTCGTCTTCTGTGCGGCTCACAGAGACATCTACGTTTCCGTAATACATAATCAGGTTGCCGGATTCAGAACGCTTTAGAGGGAGCGTGGCGAGCTTCAGCGGCAACCGTTTAAACTCGCTTACGCGGGATTTGGTTTTGGTTCCGCAATATACACTTATAAACTCGTCAATAGCTCGTTCTATGAAAGCTACGTTTCCGCGTTTTAGGTTGCTTTTCAGTTCCGCTTGAGTATATTCTTCTTTCTTCACGTAACAACCGTCTTTGTGAATAGCTGTTTCGGGCATTGAGAAGTGCGGATACTTCAATTCGTTAACATATTCGCATTTTGCTATTTTGCAAAACGGGCAAACCAGAAAGCTCAAGAATTGTTCTTCGTCTTTGCTTCGCAAGTTCCGCAAAACTTCCTTGATTTCTTCTGACGAATAGTTCCTGTTGTCTACAAGACTGTATGCTGTTTCTATTTCCACACTCAAGGTTCCTTTCTCTTTTCTTGTATCCAATTATATTGTTTTCCTGTTCTTTTGCAAGAAATTTTGAAAAAAATCTGACATAGACCTATGAAAAAAATCGTGAAAAAAAGATGACATTGACTCCAATATAAAGCTGCGATATAATAATTATAGTGATAAGTGTGAGAAAAAAATAAACATAAAAAGCTTTTACAGCTTTTATTTTTTTTTACTTGACAAACAAAAAATAATATGGTATGATTTTGGTATAAGATAATTATATTAAAAAATAAAATTGCTTGAAGTGTTCACACTAATACAGTCTCCTTTCTAAGAAACACATAAATGCTGATATTCAATTATTTGAATATCGGCATTTTTTTATTGTTTGCGTGAATTTAGAAGGGAAAACAATAAGTCGGTATATCGACAATCTAAAACAGCCAGTGTTCATTCTCCTTTCATAGCGAAATGCCGACACTCGTGCTTCACAAATAAGTGCGGGTGTCAGTATTTTCGTTCACTTTAGGACAGAAAAAGTTGTCTAAAGGGCAAATTTCTTCAATTCTCTGTCATATATAGGCGGAAGGAGAAAACATATCATCTATCACATTTACAAGGAAGGGGGGGATTCGATGTACCTGAGAAAAAGAAAAAGCATCAAGATAATAAACACACTGCTTGTGATTGCACTTTTAAGTGTTGTCTTGACGGTATCTGTGTACGCTGCAGATGTCAGCGTTTCATATAGCGGAAGTAATGATATATCAATGAGCAGTATCCTTCATTCGGATGTTGTTAAAACTATAAAAAATATATTAGTCACTCTGGTAAATCCAATCGCCTCTGTTTCTATGGGAGCGTCGCTTATCGGTTTAACGCTTTCTTCGTCTCAGAAACAGTCGGAGAGATTACTTAGAGCTGTTAAAGCTATTGTGTGGGCTTTTGCTCTTGCTAATTTAATAGGGCTTATTTTTACTGCCGCAGGCAATATTGTAGGCAGTAACACTTATACGTTCAGCTAATTCCTAATTCGGTTACTACACATTTTACCATGTGTGTTTCATAGACCAAAAAAATTAAGAAAGGAGGAATTCTTGTGAACAAGACTTTAACTTTACAGACTTCACAGGCGACCAAGTTGCGTAAAACAAGCACTCTCGCCGTTGCGTCTGCGTCTGTAGCTTCACTTTGTTCCGTTTTATCTTCAATGGCTTTCGCAGCCGGTGAAGAAATTTCAAATGCGGTAATTAAAGTGTGCAAGGATATAGGCGGTATAATGACGGCGGTACTTAATCCTATCTGTGCTGTTGTAATCGGCATTTGCCTTTTAAGCCTTATCTTTGGCAAAAATTCAAAAAGTGCCGACTCTTCTATTCAGTGGATTAAAAGAGTTGTTATCTGCTTTGTATGCTTTAACTGTATAGGACTGTTCCTTTCTTACGGTACAAGTCTTATGGCAGGTATCGGCGGTCAGAGCAACTGGGGTTGATTGCTTGATTAAGTTTGAGAGTCGTGTGATTCATTGGTACTGAGATTGCACGAACACAACCTGTAGTAAAACTCAGAATTAACGCTGCGTTTGCAGCCTCACAAAAGGTGGGTACTGTTAAGGTCTGCTTGCAAGCGATTGTGAGCAGACCTTTTCTTGTTTTCCAAGACCGAAATTTTCCCCAAAAGGGCAAATTTGCGAAAAATTACTTCATATATTAACAAATCAAAGAAAGGAGGAAAATTCAATGTCAAGTATATGCGTTAACATTCTTTTCAGCGTGATACTCGGATTTGTTACGCCTCTTATATTTTCGGGAGCTTCGGCTGTCATGACTTTTATATTCGACACGTTCACGCGGCCTTTTCAGTTTACTTATGAACAAGGGCAGGGGACAAACTGGTTTGTCGAGATGCTCGGCTCGGACTTGCTTAACATCGTTGTTAAGATAATGATAAGCGCCGGAGTCGTGCTTGCAATTTTTATGCTTGCCGTCAACATCTTCAAACTGTTTTTTGCGGGTTTTTCAAAAAGAGTAGAGTCTCCGATTGCTTTATGTATTCGTGCCGTGATGTCTATATTTCTCTCCTATTGGATTATAGACATAGTGTATAAAGTCGTGTTCCCGATGTTTCAGTGGATGCTTGATAAAGTCAACAATATAACTATTAACACCGGTAAAACAGTCTCTCAGTCAATATCTGATATGTATTCGCTTGTGGAACAAACATCAGCCAGCGATTTTGGCTTGTCCGAAGGCACAAACTTTGTTGATAAACTGGCAGGGGCTATATCGGGAACTTCATACGGTTCAGTCGGAACAATTATAACCGCTATAGTGTTTATTGTCTTTTTCATAAAATCAATTATAGCGTTGTTCAGGCTCATTGCCGAAATGGCTGAAAGATATTTGCTTGTAAACGTGCTTACGGTTTGTTCTCCAATGATTATGCCTACCGTGATAAGCGATAGCACTATGCAGATATTCCTTTCGTGGATACGAATGATGATTGCTAACTGCTTGGTTCTTATTTTCAATTCACTCGGTATGATTATGTTGAACGTCGCTTTTGTAAACGTAGGCTCGGCTTGTACGGCTATAGTCGGAATGAGCGGAAGCGGCAGATGGATGAGACCTATTACCGCTATGGTTGTTTTTGTAGCTTTAATCAAGGTCGTTGAAAAGTTTGATGTATACCTTGCTCAGCTTGCATTTAAGATACAGGCTATAGGAGGCAACGATACAGGACCGACCCTCGGCGGACTTATTGCTCTCGGCGGTAAGGCTAATAAAAATGCCGCTCAAGTGGCTCAGGCAGGAGGCTTGGGTAATTACTTAGGTGAAAAAGCCGGCAATGTGTTAGGCTTCTTCGGCGGCAACAGAAGCGGTTTGGCTAAGAACTTGTCCCAAAACGCAACCGAATACAGAGCAGCAAGCAAAGAAGAGGCAAGACAACTCGGTCACGGTGCTTTAGCCGATAGGCAGAATGAGGACGAGATAAACAAAGAGAATAAACGGCTGAGAAATCAGAAGAATACTCAGGAAACGGACGACAATAGTCCGGACGAAACCAAGCGGGTTCCTACTACTGACGGCGGCGGTGGCGAAGACGAAGGCGGACCGGGCGACAATAGTTCGGAGACCCCCATACAGGTTCCTACCGGCCCCGGCGGTGATTTGGGTCAAAATACTGATACTGGCACCGGCGGTAATGATGGCGGCAATCCGGGCGGTGGCAAGGACGAACCCAATCCTGTTTCTACTACTGGCGAGAATAATAATGGTTTTGTACCTGTACCCGAACGTTCAGGAACATTTGACCTCGACAGACCGGGCGAAAGCGGTACACACGGTCAAGAAGTTGTATCAAACGATGTAGAGCCTTTCCAAAATACAACCCAAGATACAACCACAACTGTAGAGACCGTCGAGCGTAATATTCGTGAGCGCGCCGAAGGCGTTAATGTAGAGAAAACGTTGGACGATAGTTATAAGGACAACAGTCTAAGTGACGCGGATGTTACACGTCGCCAAGAAGAATATAAGCGTAAATTCTACGAACAGAAATCGCAAGAAGAAGAGAAATACGCAAAGGATAATCCGGAATATCCGGAGGATAAATAACACGGAGTCTTGCTCTTTGCGTTAATAGCGTGAGGGGCAAGACTTTTCGCATTTATTCGCACTTATTTTGAAAAAAGAAAGAGGGAAAAACTATGACTATTATAAAAACACATACAGGAAAAATCTATGTTGATACTCGCCGAAAGTTAGAATTTTTGACTGTCGGCGATTACGGAAAAGAAAACAATATTAAGGCTGACTTTTTAGGGCTAAAAAAGGAAATTTGTGGCGTGGAAAACACTCCCGTTGATTTGCAAAAGAAATGGGTCGCAACTATCAGCTCACAAAAGGGCTGTCCGATGAATTGTCAGTTTTGTGATTGCCCGAAATTCGGATTTTTCGGCAATGCGACAGTTGAAGAGTTGGAATTTCAGATAAGAACTATTTTGGAAAATGAAAACATTGACAATACAGAACGCTTTAATGTTCACTTTGCTCGAATGGGAGAACCCACTTTTAATAGGAATGTTATTTACTTTACGACATTTGAACTTGATAAAATCGTAAATTCATATATAACAGCAGATACAATTCACCCTGTTGTTTCTACTATGTTACCAAAACACAATAAAAATTTGGAAGAGTTTTTACTGTGCTGGTGTCATATAAAGAACGAACTTCGTAATGGTGAAGCGGGGTTGCAGTTAAGCATCAACAGTACAGATAACGAACAGCGTAATAAACAGTTCAACAATATGAGCCTTTCATTGGAGGAAATTTCAGAGTTGTCAAAGAAATTACCGATGCCTGTCGGTCGAAAACATACTCTAAATTTTGCTGTCACTAACGATACAATTCTTGATGCAAAAAGACTTACTGAACTTTTCGATAAAGATAAATTCATTGTCAAAATAACACCGATTCACGAAACAAAATCGGCGATTGAAAACGGCTTTGATGTCGGCGATACATATACAGATTACGATGTGTATAAGAAGTTTGAAAGCCCTTTGTTAGAATACGGCTGGGATGTTATTGTTTTCGTTCCAAGTAAAGAAGAGGACGGGGACAGAATAACTTGTGGTAACGCTCTGATTTCAACTGTATCTAAACAGTAAAACACATACATAAAACGCATATATCAAATACGGCAAAAACCAGACAATACGCCGTAAATTCTTTGAGAAAGGAGGAATGATATATGGTTGAAAATAAAAATAACGGTAATAACGGTAAGAACGAACTTGACAGTTCAAAAAGCCTTAACAACTCAAGCAATTCAAATCAGTCTAATCAGTCTAATAATTCCGATTCACTTAACTCAGACGGCTTTAACAATCCGAATGGCAACGAAGATTTCGGTAATGATTTACAGGCTCAAAACAAGCCTATAAATAACGGAAATAGCGGTAAAGAAGGAAACGGAGAAAACAAGGCTCTTGAAGACGGTTTTGACGGTAACGCTTCTCAGACTGCACAAACCGCTAAAGACGCCAAAACCGCAGAAGACAATGCCAAAGACGCCAAGGATACAGCAAAAGACGCTGCGTCCGAAGCAAGCGATGCAGCCGGTGCGGCGGGTAAGGGCAAAGTTATGACCGCTTTTAATGTGACGGACAATCTCAAGGCTTCGGCACAGGAGGCGGAAGCTCAAGATGCGGAACAAAGCATGAAGGACGTAGCCAAGGATACTGTTAAGGCAGCTCCTAAAGTTGCGGCGGATGCGGCTTCGGGAAACGTCCCCGGCATTGTAGCCGATGCTGTTGATTATGCGTCGAAAACACTTCCAAAGCTGGTAAAGATACTTCCGGTGTTGCTTCTGTGTGTATTGCTTATCGGTGCATCTATATTCAGTATGGTCGGGATGTTGCCGTCAGTTATGTACGGAGGTCTTGAAGAAAAAGTTGAGGAACGACAAATCAACAAGGCTCAAAATGTTATCGAAGAGGAATATGAAAAAAGAATATCCGCTGTTGTAAGTGACATTATTAAACAAACTAAAAACGAGGCGGAAATCGGTACTTTTTCGGCGTGGAAACGTATTGTTGCCGGAAAGAACGATAACTACACCGTTACTGTTCAGCGTAAGAATGAAACAGACGCTGTTATTACCGTTAAAAACAACAAAACTTCTACCGGACTTAAAATAACCGTTAATCAAATTTACTTGACGGATTATTCTCCGTTAAAAGCCGATAAGGTAGCTTTGATAAATTCTTACGCTTATAAAGACGCATATAAAGACACTAAAGAATATCTGTCGGGTGAAGCTGTACCCGACGAAACACTCTTTGAGACAACAAGCAATACCAAATGGAGAAGCAAAGACACTTCAGGTCTTAAAAAATGGCTTGAAGATAATATGAACAGCCTTGTTACATACAGTGTAAGCGAAGAGGCTCAAGTAACGGAAGACGGGTTTACGTATAGACAGCTTACGTACTCTGTAAACGGTATCTTTACCGAAGACGATATTTATGCGGCTTATGGCTTCTCAGATGCTCAAAAAGAACAGCTTAAATCATTGAATTTTGCCGGAAATATGTACCTCGCTGCGTGTGATGACACATCTCCGGAAGGCACGGAGAAATTATCATCATCCAACATATACCCGAAGCTTGACGTTTACACAAACCTTGTGGGCGGTAACGACAACCTTATCTGGTCTATGCTTCCGTCAGATTATAAACACTTAATTGCCGATAACGATGAAACAGGCACGGCAACAATTATTCGTGAGTTTATAACCGCTGCAAAAAATCAAGTTGGTTTTGTTGCAGGAGAAAACAACAACAATCCCTACAGCGAATGGAACAACACTAACAGTGCCTACTGGAACGCTGCGTTCCTAAGCTATTGTGCGAACACGGTGGATTCGGTTCTTAATACCGGCACGAAACTGCTTGACAATGTTATACCGAACACAGGCAGCGTCGATTACATGACAGGCTTCTTGTTTAACAATAACTATGTGTGGCATTACAAAAATGATAATTATGTACCCCAAATGGGCGATATTGTAGTTTTGTATGCTCCACAGCAAACTATAAACGCGGATGGCAGCATAACTACTGTTGATACTCCGACAGTGGCGGAAACGTGTCCGGAACTTAACATCTCAGATACAGAACTCAGAGCAACCGCTCTGGGCCTCGTAGAAACGGTTTCGGGCGGAACTGTGACGTTTATATGCGGTGATACGGCAAATCACGCTGTGGAGCGTCTGGCTCTTGATTTGAGCGATTATAAGATAGTGGCTTATGTTACTCCCGATTACGGTAGCATTACAAACGGTACTGACGACTCGCTCATATACGACGGCGAGGTTTTTGATAAGGGTTCTTTTCTTTTCCCCGTTAAAGGAACAGTAACCGTTTCGGCTCTGTATCCTTTGTATCCGAGCGGTACGCCACATTCGGGACTTGACCTTGCTTGTCCTATCAATACGCCTATCGTTGCGGCAAATTCCGGTACTGTTGTAAAGATAGACAACGCTTGCAAAACTACTTACGGTAAGTTTATTAAGATACAATCAGATACGCCATCAGGTACAGTCTACTGTGTATATGCTCATCTTAATCAAATATGCGTAAAAGAAGGCGATACCGTTTCCGCAGGAAGTGTTATTGCTCTCTCAGGTAATACGGGTAACACTACAGGCCCACATCTTCATTTCGGTGTAAAAAACAGTGCCGGAATTAACGTTAATCCTGTTCCTTATCTGGCTAAAAGCTCGGATATTCGTCTTCATGCAACTATTGTCAATTAACAAGAAAGAAAAGAGGTGTTTTTATGACAGAACAAGAAAATCTTTCACCTGCATATGTTATACCACGTAATTACGAAGATAGCTTTATTACTGCCGGCGGACTTTCGTTCAGAAGTATTGGCGAGGGTGCCCTGCTCGCAGCTTTAACAATTCCTATCTTTATTTTCTTGCCTATCAGATTGCTTTACAGAGCTATTCTTATAGCTGTATTCGGCGGTGCGTTGTTTGCTTTCGGCGTTATAGGTATTAAACACTGCTATCTTTCCGAGTTTATAACGAAGTTCTTTAAGTTTAAAAGAAGCTGCCACGTTGTCGAAAGAGACGATAGTCACGTTTTTGACAACCTGATAGCCGAAACTGAAGATGCAGAAACACAAAATGATAACGTAGAAGAAGTCGTCGAGTCGGAAACAGTAGAGACGGTTGTTCTTGATTCGGATTCGTCGATTTCCGAGAAAGAAACCAAAAAGAAGCCCAAAAAGGGCAAAAAATCGAAAAAATAAGTCATATATAAAAAAAGAAAGGAGGTGCTTTTTATGAAAAAACCCGAAACTTCAACTGAAAGAAAAAACGAAAGTGATAAGAGAGGTTTTAAAGAGTTCTGGGCTAACAAATCTACACGATGGGCGTTTTGGGCGTTTATCGCTGTTGTTCTTGTAACTATCGGTGTTTTCATTCTTAATTCAACAGTCAATATTTGATTTGCCGGTTGTCAAGGCTCCTTACTTACAGTTTTGTTTTTTTAAGACTAAAGACGCTGTGCTTTTGCATGGCGTCTTTAGTTTTGTGCATTTGTTCATAAAGTGAACTACTCGGCATTGAAATACCGAGCTTCTTGTTTCAACCACCAACGCTTAATTACATATAAAATGCAATCAAGTCTTACACAGTGTCCGCAAGCGTTAGGTTCGGATAGTTCCTATCCTACCAAGTACAAGGTCTAAGCAGACAATAGTATGCGTAAACCTTCATTTTTTATGTTGATTGCAGCATTGTAATCTCTGTTGATTGTAAGACCACAATCACAGGTTAAATTCAAACAAAAGGGCAAATTTCTTTGATTTTCGGTCATATATAAATGAAAGGAGAACCTCAGAAAAAACAAAAACCGTGTGAAGATAAAGCGTAAATCTCTATTTTATGTGTGCTTTGTCTTGACACAAAATCAAAAATAACTACAATATATCTGAGGTGGTAAAAAACTATGAAAAAATTTAACTTGAAAGAAGCGGTCAAAAACCTTAACGAAAAGCTTAAAAACGACAAGAAGTTTAAAGCTCGTTTTGCTACTCTTACCGTAGCGGGAGTAATCGTTATAGCAACTGCGATAGCCGTTCCTACGGTTGTGCATAACAACAAAATCAAAGCGGAAGAAAATACTACGAATGTTGCCGTGCAGGCTGAACCGGAAACCGAGACTACAACATTGCCCGACGGCGTTGAAACTACCGTCGATGCGGAAGGTCACGTTGTACCCGTAACCGATGAAAGCGGTAACTTTGTTTACACTACCGCTACACCGGAAACAACCATAGCTGCCATTGATAATACAGCAGTCGAAAACAATAACGCAAATAATGATAACGCCGGAGGCAACAAGGGCAGTTCAGGCAATACAGGCAGCTCAAACAATAAAAACACAGGCGGCAATAAAAACACAGGCGGCAATAAAACAAACAGCGGTAACAAAAACAACTCAGGCAATAAGGGCAATTCCGGTGGCTCAAATAGCAGCGGTGGCAGTCAGCAACAGGGTTCTCGTACTGTGACCGAAGCCGATGTCAAGGCTATTGTTGAAGAAGCTAAAGCTTACGCAAGAAATAAATACGGCTTTGTTATAGACTCGTCTTTAACCGAGGTTGGCACTTCTTGGGGTCCAGAGATAGGCATAACCAAAGAGTTCGAACCCGGAGATGACAAGCTATATGCTGAACACTTGCGTGACAGGATTGATAGTACGTATAGGATACAGAAAGCTAACTTTACCGATGAAGAATGGAAAAAAATACAGAGTGAGCATCCGGAAGCTATCGCTCTTAATATTTTCTACAAATATCGTCCTAATGACAGCGCTGAGCCGTATTACATTTATGTTGTTTATTGATATTCTTTGTAGAAAAATACTTGCTTTTCGCGGAAAATAAAGTATAATAAAGTAAAGTGTTATTCGCTCCCAGCGATAACGCTCCTCACGAAGATAAAGCCCTCCCCCAAAAGGGCTTTATTTTTTTATTTCAAAAATGAAAAAAAGTTGACATAGACCTATGAAAAAAATCGTGAAAAAAAGTTGACATTGACTTTAAAGAAATCCATATGTTATAATAAGTACAACAAAAAGTGCGAAAAAACAAAGCACCGAAAAAACAATCAAATAACGAACATTAGACCGTTTCCTTATGGGAGGCGGTTTTTTTATGCCTTTTTTTACATCGAATTTTTGTAAAAAGGGCAAATTTGAAAAAAACCTTTTCATATATAGGTGCAAGCAAAAATCAAATTTTCAAATAAGAGGAGGTATCAATATGCTCTTTGTTCCGAATTTTCCGAATTACGGTACGGGCTTTTCGTAGCACCGCAGCACATATGCAAAAATGCAAAAAATATTACTGTAAGTGTTTAAAAAAACAAAAATTTATACGAAAGGAGAAATCCATTTATGAGCACTACAAGTATTCATTCAAACAATCGAAAACAGACAAAAATCGTAAGAATCGTGTCCGTCTTTCTTGCCGTGCTGATGATGTTGTCGGTAATACCGCTGACTTCATCGGCTATAAGCGACGGAGAAACCGTAAGAGTTACCGGCAGAAACGACTGGATAAGCGGATTTTATTATGACTTTACTTCACATAAAGAGTTAGGCTTGGGCGGTAAACACGGTCAGCATCAAAGACTTAAAGCCAACGGTCAGGTTGCCTATTGCGTTGAGCCGGGCGTACAGGTGCAGGAAGGTAATAAAACAGCAAATTCAATTATTAAAGGCTTGTCAGATAACCAACAGCAGCTTATTAAATACGCCTTTATCTACGGATATAACGGTACTCCGCGATACGGATATTCAGGTGATGTTGAAGAGGTTGCTACACAGGCTATTATGTGGGCTATTGTTAAAGGTCTGTTTAACACCGATAAAACTGAGACGTTCCTCAACTGTGCTTTCGGAGGCAAGACAAGCTCTGCAAATAGAGATGCTTGTAAAGCCGTATATTACAAGATAGAAGCTCAGATGTTGAGCCACACTACGAGGCCGGGATTTACAGCGCCCAGAGAAGGCTTAGCTTATAGCAAAACCATAACTCTCGATTACAACCCGAACACGGGCAGATACGAAAAGAGCATATTTGATGATAACCACGTTGTATCTGGATATACGTTCAGCATGCCGGGCGTTGAGTTTGAAGTTGTGGGCAACTGGCTTAACATATTCACAACAAATGAGTTTGACGGTTCGGAAGTAGTTACAGGTGAAAGAACCAACAACTCGTTTTCAAATCCGTTGCCTCAGCTTACGGCTATGTACTGCGTTGGTCCGGGTCAGACTACGGCAACGGCAGTATCAAGAAACGACCCTGTTAATGCGTATTTCTCTCTCAAAACAGAGGGCAGAGGAAAAATACAGATAAACAAACATGCCGAACAAGGCGATAGTCAGGGAATGGTATTCAATATAAGCGGTAACGGCATCAATATGGATGTAACGATAAACAGCGGAAACGGATATGACGGATATGTTGTTATAGACGATTTGCGCCCCGGTACATACACAGTTACAGAAAAGGCAACGGGTGAAAAGTATTATGTAGAACCTGATTATCAGTATACAACCGTTACGCCGAACAACACTTCAAATGTTTGGTTTTCAAACAATCTTAAACGCGGCAACATTGAAGTCAGAAAGAATGCCGAAGACGGTATTAAGTCAGGATACCAATTTAACATATCCGGTACAGCAATTGACGGCGAAACAATAAACGAAACAATCACTACAAACGCTGAGGGTGTTGCTACCAAAGAAGGCTTACCTATAGGTACATACACGGTAAAAGAACTTAACTGTCCTTCCTATATGGTAGTGCCGTCAGACCAGACTGTTACCGTTAAATATAACGAAACCTCTTCCGTAACCTTTGATAACAAATACAAACGCGGAGATTTGGTTCTTTCAAAAACGGACGCGGAAACAGGCGATATAATACTTGCTGATGATGCTGTATTCGCAGTAAGCGAATATAACAAAAACACAAACGAATATGATTTCGTGTGCAACTTGTCTCATTCGTCTACACTTGACAACGACAGATACGGTTGTACCGACGGTTATTATGTCAACAAATTACCCGTAACGGAAAAGAATGACGGAAAGTACAGAGTAACCGAAAAAACAGCTCCTACCGGATATGTAACAGACGGTAGGTCTTATGACGTTGTAATATCAAATGACGGCGATGTTATTAAGGTAAACGACGGTACTGTAGTTAACAAAATTCAGAGAGCACAGATTAACCTTACTAAAACCGACAAAGAAACCAACAAAGCTCTTAGCAATGCTGTTTTTGATATATATGCAAGAGAAGACATAATTGCTAACGGTGTTACAATGTTTAAAGCCGGAACAAAAGTCGGTACATTAACGACCGGCGAAAACGGGAAAGCTCTTTCAAATGCGCTTTATCTCGGCGAATATTATCTCAAGGAAGTCAGTGCTCCTACGGGATATGTCCTTAACAAAGACAATCACAATGTTTCATTGAAATACGACGGACAGAAAGCTGAAGTATACATTCAATCTGAAACAGTTTCAAATATGCCGCAGAAAGGCATTATTGAAATTTCAAAGATTGATGCTGAAACCGACCGCCCGATTATAAAAGGTGCTGTATACGGTGTTTACGCAAGCACTGACATAGTTGTAAACGGCGATGTTAAGTACAAGAAAGACCAGCTCGTAGATAAAGTCTCTACAGATAACGGTAAAGGTGCCAGCAAGAAATTGTATCTCGGAACATATTATGTCAAAGAATTGACGGCTCCGGAAGGATACAACAAGAACAACAACGTATACTATGTTCCCCTGATGTATCAAGGTCAGGATGTAAGCATCTTTACGTTTAAAGTTACCGACAAAGATGTATCTCAGAAGGGCAGAATAACAGTAACTAAGACCGATTCGGAAACGAATAAAACTGTCAAAGACCTTACCACAGAATTTGAAGTATATGCTAAATCCGACATAATCGTAAACGGTGAGATTTTATATAGTGCCGGTCAGCTTGTAACAACAATAATGACTAAAGACGGTGTGGCTTCAACGGAAAATCTTCCTCTCGGTGATTATTTCGTTAAGGAAAAGACAGCTCCCGTCGGTTATTCCGTTAACACAGAAAGACATGATGTAAGCCTTACGTATGATGCGGAAAAGGAAACTGTATATGCAGAAACCACAGTCTCTAATGCACCGCAGAAAGCTACAATAACAGTTCTTAAAGCAGATAAGGAAACGAATATCCCTGTGGAAAACGCCGTCTATGTTATTAAGGCTGCCGATACTATTAAGGTAAATGGAAAGACCGTATACAGAAAGGGCGAGAAGGTAGCCGAATTGACTACCGACAAAAACGGTAAAGCCACAAGCGAACCTTTGTATATAGGACAGTATATCGTTACCGAGAAATCAGCTCCAAAGCCTTACGTAAGGGACAAGAACAGCTATACGGTTGACATTACGCCCGTAGACCAGAACATTACTCTGTATAACAAGAACTGTGAGGTCACAAACCTTGCGCAAAAAGCTACTATCAAGCTTACAAAAACCGACAAGGAAACAAACAAAGCTTTGAAGGGTGCAACTTTCAATATTGTTGCAGCAGATGACATAACAGTTAACGGTGATGTTAAATATCACAAGAACGACATAGTAACGTCGTTTACCACCGATGAAAACGGTGTTGCAATATCACCCGAACTCTATCTCGGTTCATACAAACTTATTGAAACAACTGCTCCTAACGGATACGTATTAAATACGGATGAAGTATTGGCAAACCTTGAATATCAAGGTCAGGAAGTCGAAGTGTTCCAGAACAGCTACACAGCGCAGAATGCTCCGCAGAAAGCCAACATTGAAATTACCAAATCCGACGTTGAAACCGAAAAACCGATTAAAGGTGCTGTATACGATATATTCGCTGCGGAAGACGTAGTTGTTAACGGCGAAGTTAAATATACCAAAGACCAATTGGTCGATACCGTAACTACCGACGAAAACGGTAAGGCGGTTACAAAATATCTTTATCTCGGCAACTATTATATTGTTGAAAAAACCGCGCCTTACGGTTATGTTATTAACAATACCAAACAGAATATATCATTGACATACAAAGGCCAGAATGTAGTTACATTTACCGACTATGCAAGCTTTGAGAACGTCGCTCAAAAGGGTGTTATCGAAGTACGCAAGACAGGCGAAGTGTTAAGCAGCGTTGAAAAGAATGAAGATAAGAACGGTAAAATATACACTCCCGTATATGCCGTAAAAGGTCTCAAGAACGCCGTATATGACATTATTGCTAACGAAGATATTTATACTTCTGACGGTACAAAACGTGCTTCTGAGGGCGAAATTGTCGATACTGTGAAGACAAATAGTGAAGGTGTTGCAAAGAGCAAAGAACTTTATCTCGGCTCATATAAAATCGTTGAAAAAACAGCACCTTACGGTATGACCCTTAACAATATTCCGCAGTATGTTACACTCTCGTATGCAGGACAGAACGAAAACATTGTATCTGACTCCGTATCGTTTACAAACGAAAGACAGAAGGCTACCGTTACAGTTGACAAGCTTCTTGAAAAAGATGACCTTTACAACATAGGTAACGCAGACGAAATAACAAATGTTAAGTTTGGTCTCTATGCGAACGAGAACATTCTTGCCGACGATAACACGGTTCTTCCGAAAGACGGACTTATAGAAATCGCTTCGGCGGACAAAGACGGACATATAATATTTAACAGCGATATTCCTCTTGGTAAATACTATGTCAAAGAAGTATCGACAGACAAGCATTATATACCGTCCGATGTTAAGTATCCTGTAGAGTTCAATTATGCCGGTCAATCCGTTCTTGCCGTTACCGTAACAGCCAATGACGGTAATGCCGTGGAAAACGACATTATTCGCGGCAAGATATTGGGACATAAGGTGGACGATGACGGCAATTCCGTCGCAAATGCTACAATGGGATTGTTCTCAACAACCACAACCGAATTTACTAAAGACACGGCGTATCTTGTAAGCAAGACCGATGAAAACGGTGCATTTGTGTTTGATAATGTTCCTTACGGAGACTATATCGTAAGAGAAATTGAAGCTCCTGAGGGCTTCGTATTAAGCGAAAAGTCTACCCCGGTATCTGTTACGGATAATGCTCAAACTGTTGAAATCAAAGTTCTGAACAGCATTATAACCGGAAATGTAACCGTTACAAAGGTTGATAAAGAATATAAGGATAAAAACATTGCCGGCGCGGTATTTGACATATACCTCGACGTAAACGCCAACGAAACTTATGATGAGGGTGTTGATACGTATTACGGAACAATGACAGATAATCACGACGGCACATACATAGCCGAAGGGTTGCGTTATAACGGATATTTCCTTCACGAAAAAACAGCCCCTGAAGGGTTTGTGGCGGACGACGAATATTATTATTTTGAAATAAGAAATAATAACGAGACTGTTACTGTTTCAAATAATGACGAAAATACGTTCGAAGACCGTCCTATAATCGGCACTGTTGAAATTACAAAGACCGATGTAGCTACAGGTGCTCTTATTCCGAACGCAGGGTTCAGAATTTATGACGCCGACGGCAATGTCGTTGCCGAAGGGTATACCGATGAAAACGGTGTAGCAACATTCACATTAAGATATGGTAAATACACGTATCAAGAGTTTGATGCTGCTCCCGGTTATATTCTTGATGAAACGCCGCATGAGTTTGAGATTAAAGAAGACGGCGAAATCGTTAAAGCTGATATGACTAATGAGGCAATACCAGCCGTTGAAATACCTCAAACCGGTACAGCCGGAAAAGCAATCGGTGCTTTCACAGGACTTTCAGCTCTTAGCGTTATCGGAGTTTATTTTGTTAAAAAGAAAAAGTCCGAAGCGTAAGTAAGAGTAAGCAGTATTCAAAACAAATCAAAAGTTAAGAAGGTCAATGCCGATTGGCGTTGGCTTTCTTTTTTGTAAAAAGGGCAAATTTGCCGAAAAATATTCCATATATTGTTGTAATAACATGATTTTTTTAGGCGGTGGTAAAATTGAAAAAAAACAACAATGTAATGAGCTTTGAAGACGTTATCGGGAACGTCGAAATCAAAGACAACGTTATTATAACGCCGGATAAGAGGTATGTAACAATCGTTGAAATTGCCCCCATTAACTTCGACTACAAGACGGCGTTGGATAAGGAAAAAATAATTGATGGCTTTGCTCAGCTGACTAAGATAGGCCCGGTAACGATGCAGATAAAAAGTCTTTCGCGCCGTGCTGACGTAAACAAGTATATAAACGTTTTGAATCACGACTTTGCTCTCGAAAAAGACTCTCATTTAAAGCCATATCAAGATGATTATATGCGGCTTATAAAACGCTTGGGAGTTTATTCGGGTTTATCTCGTCGCTTTTTCATAGTTCTTGAAGCCTGCGGCAATGACCCAGAAAAGATAAAATCCTTTGATGACGCTGTTTATTATCTTGACAAGGCTAAACAAACCATAAGGCGTTTTATTCGCAACTGCGGAAATGCTGTTATTCGACACGGAGACGAAAAGAACTTCCTGATTAACACACTTTATGAGTTTGCCAACAAAAACAAAACAATATACGACCTTAAAGAACGCAAACAAGCGTTCTACGATGAAGCAAAGCGCATTACGGATAATGACGAAGAACTGCTTGATAACTTTGATGTTCCCGTTTCTACACTTGTTTCACCTGAGAAAATAGAGTTCTACAGCGAATATTGTGTTGTGGACAGGACGTATTATTCGTTCCTGTACATTCCCTCTAAGGAGTACCCAAGCAGAATTTCTTACGCTTGGCTTACAGGGATAATATGCGGCGCAGAAGGTATAGATGTTGATATTTTTGTCGATAAAAAAGACTCTAAATCAATGAAGAATAAATTGCGTACCAAGATACGTATTAACAAGGCTCGGATGAATACTATGAAAAACACCGAGGGCGAAAACTATGAGGAAATCGGCAAGTCTATTCAGTCGAGCGCATACATAAGAAACAGATTAAACAGCGGCGAGGACTTTTTTTATGTCACAACAATGTTCACTCTTTCCGCTTCTTCTTTAGAAGAGTTGTATGAAAAAAATTCAGCTGTTAAAGATATGTTCGGAGCCATTGATGTTGACTTGAATGAGTGCGAATACAAAATTAAAGAAGCTTTTTCTTCTTACATGCCGCTTAATACTCTTGACCCATACATATACAGTAAGGGCAAGAGGAACATGACAACATCGGGACTTAGTGCCTTCTATCCATTTAATTCGTTTGAGGTATCCGACACAGACGGAATTCTTCTTGGCATCAGTGATAACAAAACTATGCTCGTGATTGATAATTTTGACACTTCAAAATACTCAAACGCAAATATTACGCTTTTAGGTACTTCCGGTGCAGGAAAAACATTTACCTTACAGACAATGTGTCTTCGTTTTAGGCTTAAAGGTGTACAAACTTTTGTTATTGCCCCGATTAAGGGTGACGAATATGAACGAGGTTGTAAAGAAGTTAATGGCGAATTCCTTACTATTTCTTCGGGGTCAAAAACACGAATAAACATTATGGAAATTCGACCAAGCGCAGATGAGAACGCAAAGAAATTGGGCTATTCATCTAAAAGAGAAAGACAATCAATCCTCAGTAGCAAAATCGACTCTTTGCTTACCTTCTTCTCGTTGGCGATAGGCGATATGTCAGGAGAGGAGAGAACCTTTCTTGACGATGCTATCTTAAAGACATATTCGCTTAAAGGTATTACAAAAGATAACAGCTCTCTTATAGATACAACAAAAACTGTTGTAGACGAACAGGGAAATCCTGTTTCAAATGTAGTATATAAAGAAATGCCGATTTTGGAGGATTTATATAATGTGCTTTCTCAACAAAAGGGTACAGAGCGACTTGCAAATATCTTGTTGAGATTTGTTACAGGTTCGGCAAGTGCTTTTAACGGTCAAACAAATGTTGACCTCAGTAATAAATATATCATATTTGACCTTAACGATTTGTCAGACGAGTTAAAGCCTTTGGGTATGTTTGTTGCTCTTGAGTTTATTATGGATACTGTTAGGCAAGATAAGACACAGAAAAAGGTTGTCGCAATAGACGAGGCTTGGATGTTGCTCAACAAAAATCCTCTCGCAGCCGAATTTGTCGTTACTGTATTTAAGACTATTCGTGGTATGGGTGGTTCAGGTATAGCGGCAACACAGGATATTGAGGACTTCTTTGCTCTTGAAGGTGGTAAATACGGTAAAGCTGTATTAAACAACAGCCGTATTAAAATGATACTTCGCCTTGATGATGATGAAGCAAAAATCGTTAAAGAACATTTCAACCTTACACACAACGAACTGAAAACAATAACAAACTTTTCAAGAGGTCAAGTGTTAGTTAAAGCAAATGAAAACACTTTCACGGTTAATATCAAGGACTCAAGAAAGGAAACTCTACTTATAACATCTGACTCGAAACTTCTTCGTAAACTTGCTAACGGCGAAACGATTACACAAGATGACTTGGCTGCGTAAAATAATTGCGAAAAATGAAAAAAAGTTGACATTGACACGTGAAAAAAATCGTGAAAAAAAGACGACATTGATTTTTCAAACACAGCCTGTTATAATAAATATAACAAAAAGTGCGAAAACAATATGAAACCGTTTCCCATTTCGGGAAGCGGTTTTTTGTGTCCTTTTTTACATCGGATTTTCGTAAAAAAGGGCAAATTTTCTCGTGTTTTCGTCATATATATTCGAAAGGAGAAATTTTTTATGGAGACCAAAAAAAGAAAAAAAGTTATGGTTGCATGTTGTATTTGCTGTGGGCTGGTTGCTTTAACAATAGGGGCAG
>ERZ838118.2420-NODE-2420-length-19980-cov-5.160201_pt1 | contig 19980 bp, 25 predicted proteins | sample MGYA00519863_ERZ838118 | MGnify/ENA primary metagenome ERZ838118 (study PRJEB31850, sample SAMEA3708827) | human gut metagenome | biome: human gut; feature: human-associated habitat; material: faeces | place: China | collected 2014 ...
AGCATATTTTGTTGAAGTTTCTTTATATTTTATTTTATCTAGCACAACAAGTTAATTTAAACAAAATATATGGGTATAGTTGTTCTGTAGCTTATATGCTCTATAATAATTTACCAGAGGATCAACGAAATAAAATTACTTTTAAGTCATTAGGTGAAGGAAGTCATCAGTTTACAGCTGAAAAAGTTCAAATAAAAGAGCCAACATGCACTGAAAAAGGTATTAAGGCATATAGATGTGAAATTTGTGGAGCTACCAAAGATGAAGAAGAACTTCCTGCATATGGTCATAAGTGGAATAACGGAGTAATAACTAAACAAGCAACAGAAACAGAGGAAGGTGTGAGAACCTATACGTGTAGGCGATGCAATGAGACAAAGACAGAACCTATTCCGAAATTGTCTGCTATAAATTTACAAATTGATGAAAATGAACAATATTGGAATGGACATTACCAGTATCGTTTTTGGTGCACATCTAACAAAGATGTTACATATTACGTAGAATGTGTAAAAAAAGATAGTGGTCAACCTGTATATGATGACACAAAACAAGATGGAAAGATTAAAGAAAACGGTGGAAGATGGATAAATGTAGATATTACAGATGAAGATGCTGTGGACATTTACATTTTTGCGACTAATACAAATGGTAACTATGTATATAAGAAAGTAACACCAAATTATGATAATCGTCCTCAGAAACCTGTTTATCAGGTAGGAGATAATGTTACCGCTTCTGTTGATGGTGATACTTTGATTTTAGCAGGTACAGGTAGTACATATAATAATGGTAACTGGTATAATGACAATAAAAATAATATCAAGCATATTATTGTAAGAAATGGTGTTACATCTATAGGAAATTGGTTTTTTGAAAGATTTGATTCTGTAAATACAATTAAGCTACCTACAACATTAACATCTATAGGAAGTTCAGCATTTTACGGATGTTATTCTCTACAAAATATAGTGATTCCAGAGGGAGTAACAGAGATTGGAAATTATCTTTTCAGTGAGTGCAGTAGTTTGAAAAGTATTTCTTTTCCGTCAACATTAAATACAATACCAGATTTAGGTGGTATAGGTGAAGATGATGGACTTAATATAGAAAATGTTATTATAAATAAAGGTATTAAGAAAATTGGAAATAATGCATTTGCGAATTTGAAGAATTTGAAAAATATTACAATACCAGATTCGGTTACAAGTATTGGTGAATATGCATTTAGAGATTGTACAGAATTAACAAATCTTCTATTGCCGGATTCTATAATAGAAATTGAAGGATGTGCATTTAGTAATTGTACATCACTTGATAAAATTGTATTACCAAATAACCTTACATCGTTAGGTAATGACGTATTTGAATATTGCAATGCTGAAATAACTTTTCCTTCAGGTTTGGAACGCATACCAGAATTAGGAATGAATGCCACAAGAAAAGTAAACATTCCTGAAGGTGTGAAAATAATAGGAGAAGATGCATTTTGGGCTTGTAGTAATTTGAAAGAAATAACATTACCATCAACAATTACAAGTATAGAAAGTGGCGCATTTTTTAATACATCTATATCTGGATTTAATTATCCTCAGAATATTGATAGCATACCTATAAATGCATTTTGTGGAACAAAATTAACGGAATTTTCAGTACCCCCAAAAGTAACAGAAATTAATGATGATGCTTTTTATAATTGTACAGATTTAGTAAAAATTTCAATTCCAGAATCTGTTAAATATATTGGAACTGATGTATTTAAAAATTGTCGTAATCTTACTATTTATGGATACAAGGACAGTGCAGCGGAATCATATGCGAAAGCAAATAACATTAAATTTATATCAGCAGATTACAAGGTAATATTCAAGGATAATGGACGTACTCAGAAAACAGAATACGTATTAGAAGGTGAAAACGCAACACCACCATCCCTAAAAGAAAAGCCAGGCTATACCCTTTCATGGGATGCTGATTATACCAATATCCAAGAAGATATGGTAATCAATGCAGTATGGACAAAGAAAGACAACGGTGGCGGTAACACCACAATCATTGTAAGTCCATCAGAAACAAATAAATATACCGTTACATTTAAAGATCGTGGCAAGATTGTTAAGACAGAAAAAGTAAAATCTGGTGATGCAGCAGAGTACCCATATATCAATAGAAATGGATATGAATTATCATGGGATAAGGATTTCTCAAAAGTTACTTCAAATATTACAGTTAATGCAGTTTGGACAGTAATCAAGCCTAATAAGGTTACAAGTTTAACAGCAGAAGTCCAGAAGAACTCTATTGATCTGTCATGGGATAGAACAGAGAACACAGATTATTATCTGGTATATCGTAAAGCTACATCAGATACACAGTACAAGCAGATTAAAAAGACAACAAAGATTCTCTGGACAGATGAAGATGTAGAACCAGGAACAGAATATTCTTACAAAGTAGTGGGTGTTTGTTCTGTAGATGGCAAGAAATATCAGGGTGCAGATTCTGATATAGTTACTGCTAAGATTGGTACACCGCAGATTGGAGATGTATATTCTGTTGGTGATCTCAAATATAAAGTCACAGGCGCAAAAGAAGTAAGTGTTATTGGTCTGGCAAAAGAAGAAGTAGAGATTAAGATTCCATCAGCAGTATCTATCAGTGGTAAAGCTTATAAAGTAACATCTGTTCAGGCAAAAGCTTTCTATCAGAATGAAGATATTGTAAGTATTGCAATTGGTAACAATGTAACCTATGTCGGTAAATATGCATTCTACCAGTGTCCGAATCTGGAAGCCGTTAAGTTTGGCAAGAGAGTAGCAGTTATCAGCACATGTGCATTTACTCAGTGTCCAAATCTTGAGAATGTGACATTACCATCCAGTATAAGAAGGATTGGTGCAAAAGCATTCTACCAGTGTACATCTATTAAAGTCTTAAAGATTAATGGTTCTGTTCTGGAATATGTTGGAAAGAAAGGTTTGGCAGTCAATAAGACGGTAACATTGAGACTTCCGAAGAAAGTGTACACCAAATATAGGAAGTTGATTAAGGCAAGTGGTGTATATTCTAAGACAAAGTTTGTGAAGTATTAATGTGAATATGTAGAAAGGAAAGGGGCTGGGCTGAAAGGTTTAGCCCCTCTATAAAAATATGAATAAAATAAAGGAGTAAAGATTAAATGTCGATTATTTGTGAAAAATCCGAAATAAATAAGTTAATATCAGATATCCAGCAGTATTATATAAATGAATTTAATGAAAAAACGATAAATGATGTTAGGGTACTATGTAGTGATAATATGCGAGAAGATGCAACATTATTTGGAGCCCCAGAAGGAAAAGTGGGATATGGAACATATATTATGCCAAATTGTGTGACTGATAAAAGTATTGCATTGATAGATGAAGATCTGTTTTATAGAGAGTGTCCTGCTATAGGAACGATTTTTCATGAATTAACACATGCAAGTGATTTTAATAAATTTTGTCATGAATATTGCGGTGCTGATTGGAATCAAGTATCCAAACACAAATTATATATAATATTTTCTTTGTGGAGTGAATTTCATGCAAAATTAATTGGAATTATTTATTATCGGAAATATATGCCAATAGTTGATCCTACATATAAATATAGTAAAAACAGAGTTGCGAAAGAATTGACTAATTGTATGTATGAAATATATTGTAGCGAATTAGAAGAAGCTTATAAAGAAGATCCCAAGTTATCATATTTATTTTCTTATTTTGGGCGTTATTGTGCATGTGAATTATATGCGCCGGAATATTTTAAAGATGGTTGTAAATTTTCACCGTATGTTTTTAAATATAGAAGTGATGCAGAAGAAATATATCATTTACTGTTTGAAGGACAAACGTATGAAAGAGCAAAAGAAAATTTTGAAAAGTTATATGATATATTGAATTGAGTGTAATTGCAGCAGAGTTCGGAACATTCAAATTTTACCTGTATCATGAAAATGGAACACATCCGTCCCCTACCGACATAAGCACTTTTTCTCAAAATGTAAACCACCCGGGGGTATGTCTCCGCTATGTCCTGGTACTTCACACACTTCCAGAGCAGACAGCAGAGACAGCACAACACAGCACCAGAGAACACACAACACAATAAACAGTATTCCATCATGTGACTGCCAGAACGCAAAAAGCTTATAAGCTTCTGACCATCCTACCAGACAGCATGGAGAAATAGCAAAGCCCCATATAGCTTATGGAGATGGACAGAGAACACCAGACAGAAACAACAGCGGATCACAGGAGAAGATACAGAAGTATAACCGTCCAGAGATGGACACGACAACATACAACACACTTAATATAAAAAGGCTAGGAGAATCACACACATAATTCTCTTAGCCTTATTTTTTTCTGTACTGGATAGTATTACAAATAATAATATATAATAAATATCAGGCAGTAAGAAACGCAACAATACAATCGGAATAATATAACAGAATCACCAGACACAACACCAAACATAACAGCACCAGAAAACAAAAATCCTCACAGAGACAGCACAGAACATTCACAGCAATACAATAGAAAGCTACGCCCCAGATAACAGAAAGCAGACACAGAGATAGCGCACAGATACAGGAGAGCAACAGACAACAGCAGATATCAAATTGCTTTATGATCTGGCACACTGGCAGAGAATCATATAGACACTTGCTCAAGGTTCTGTTATTGCTCTGTTACTCAGTCAATGTGTCAAATGCGCTATGCTTCATTCAGTCACACATCATCATATATCTGACATACTGATATATACTATTACACATAATACATATACTATACACTGCACTGTACGATACATACTATATACACTATATATACCATACCTGCACACACTGTTATATATGATACAGTACAGTGCATATATACTCATACGCTCATATACTCTGATGCTACCACACCACAACCACATGATCTGTTATTACTCCATAAAGACATAAACATCATACTTGTATATACATCACCTTCTGCCATGCCTTATATTATAATCTATCATACATATAATAAGATTCAGAAGCAGGATAGACAACAGCAGACATACGGCAGAAGGACATAAAAAAGAAGCGGTATATTTCAACCGCTCCTGTATCATTCACCAAGGATATAATTGACTGCTTTTTCTGCCTTACTGCTTGCAGATACGATAAACTTGTTATCATTTTTCAAGGCTTTTAACCAACCTTGAATATATGCTGTTGAGTTCTTAAAGGTCTGTGGTGTTTCAATTCCTAACATGTTCATCATGAATGCACTAGATAATTCTGCACAAAGTTCTTCACGGCTATATGTTGGTGATCCAAAGCTTACAATCTCATTTGTTTCAAATCTGTTAAGCCTACTCTTGTATCCTGTGCTGTGTGCCAGTTCATGAAATGTTGTGCTGTAATATTCATTGATATTTTCATATTGTTCTTTCATTGGGACAACTACTCTATCATTAGATGGATTGTAAATGGCTTTATTGCTTGGCAGTTCATTGAAGTCAAGATGTTCACGATTCACATACATTGTTATGATCTTGTCTGCTTCTTCTATTGGCTCAACCTCTTTAAATGGTACTTCCAAAGGTTCTACACCTTCAACCTGTGAGATGTGAAAGACGTTATAATATTTCAATACAGGTATCTTTCTAACTTCCTTTTCTCCTGTCTCTTCGTTTGTTTCTTCTTTCTGGTATATTTTCCAGAATACAACGATTTCTGATTTCTCACCTTTTTTAATATGTCCACCTAACTCTGACCACTGTTTAAATGTTGCATATTCTCCAGAATATTTTAAAAGAATCTGATTGATAATGCTGTAAGGTTTCTTTGTAATTCTGTTGTATGCTCCTGATCTAACTCCTGTCCAAGGACGTTTCCAAGGGATGTTTCCTTTTTCCAGTTCTGCAATAATTCTATCTGTTACCATTTCATATACATTTGCTTTTGTTGTCATAACTAATAACCTCCATCTTTTGTGCATCTTTTGTTTGGTTCTGTTCTTTTTGATAAGGTTATTATATACCCTAAATCTAGTGATAGCCAATGTACAGTATCACTAGATTTAGGTATGTTTTTTATATAAAATGTAACAATATTTAGGGTATAAAAAAAGAAAGAACACATATAAATATGTTCTTTCCTATTTCTTTGCACCTCGTTCTGATGTGTCTGAATATCCTTCTAAGTCTTTCACACATTCAAGTAAATCACCTGGTTGACAATCTAATAGCTTACACATTTTGTCTAAAACCTTCATATCTATAGATTCACCATTTAAACCATTGTTTTTAAATATTTTTGTAATGGTTGCTGATCCCAGTATTTTTTCTTGTTTTAATTTATATTGAGAAAAACCATTTTCTTTTAATTTAAGAACTAACTTTTCATAACTAATCATGCGCTTCACCTCTATATAATTTTACCATATGTTTATATAAAAATCAACTATACCCTAAACGTTGTGCAGAGTGAATAAAACGTGTGCCAAACCATACCCTAAAAATTGTGATATTTGTCAATAGACATCACTATGTCTAGGGTATATAATAAACTCATCAAATGAAACACAGCAACACACAAGAGCAACAGCGAAGGGTGAAAATGAAGTAGCGAAAGTACACCAGAGACACCAACATAACATTGGATAAGGGTAAGCAAAGATACATAAAGTTATCGAGATTGGTTTAAGACCTGCCAAGGCTGATGCTCCTATAAAAAGAAAATCAAATCTCAGGAGGATAAAGATATGTGTAGAACAATGAAAGAATTAGAAAAAGTCGTAGCAGATTACAGAAGTCTTAAAGCAATGAAAGAGCAGTTAGACGCAGAACTGAAAGACCTTGAAAGAGAAATCATCGGTTACATGGATACAAATGAAAAGATTTCTGAGGCAGGTAACGACTTCACAATTAAGCTTTCAACCTGTGAAAGAAGAACACTTGACAGTAAGAGACTTGAAGCAGATTTAGGAAGCCTTGCAGAGTATCAGAGAGTAAGCCAGTACAGAAGATTATATGTTAAATAAAGTGGTCATAGCCACTATAAATAGGGCTTTAAGCTATGAGCGTTACCCGTCAAATTTGACGGGCAGGTAGTCATAAAAAATACACATAAAAAGGAGATTAAAAATCATGTTAAACAAACTTTTCAACAGAGCAGACAGAGCAACAACCTATTACGTATTAGAGGCATATTTCCACGATACAGTAAACTGCACCTTTAACCGCAATCTGTTTTTCGCTACATTGTTAGATCACAAGAGATTTACAGGTTGTAAAAACATCAAAAAAGCAATTACAAATGTAGTTAATATCTGCATGGCTCATATGGGCTACACTTGCAAATGTAACTACAGAGAAGTAGCAAGATACCTCAAAAGATACGGTATTGATGTAAATGCTTTAGCATTCTAAGGAGGACAACACACAATGATGTATTCAGAGTTTATTGAAATCAGCAATTTTACAGAACAGTATATTTCTTTTGCAGAGTATACAACTTACATTGAGCCAATCTACATGGCAGCAGATCAGATCCCAACAAAGCAGGAGTTCATAGCAATGCTGAGAGATGCTTTTAAGTCTCTTGTAAATCCTGTAGTTGAGAAAGCTATTCATAGCTTATCACTCAATGACAAGATTACATATCTTGAGTGTGATTCTCAGCAGGTACAGGAGTATCTGACAAGAATCGACTTTGAAGCTCGTAAACTTGCATATCAGTATTTAAAACTGATGCTTACATTATAAATTACATTCGCTGTCCTATCGGCAATACGGGGAGAAAGAGGACGAAACATGAAAGTAAAATCAATCAAGACAGTAGAGGTAAAAGAGATCGGAGCTATTAATCTGAATAACATTGAAGCAGTCAATGGGAATCTTCTGGTACATATTCCAATTTCACATGCAAATGAAGGTTTAGAAGATCTTGTGAATAAGTTGTACAAAGACTTTCTTGAGAAGCATCCAGACGTTGACGAAGAAGAAATCTGTGTTGATGTGAATGTACAGTATACTTTCGGTGGATGGATGACAGGGATTAATTCAGATTTCATTCTTGACATTTATCTCTGGCAGGAATCAAACGAGGATGTAGTAGAAGATTACGATGACATTCCACTTTATTTAGGCGAAGAGGGAACCCGTACAGTAAAGAAACTTATCTGGGATGCACTTGGCAAAATGCTTCTGAACATCTAATCATATGGCTGTGCTATCGGTATGACGGGCAAGGAGGACATACAGAAGTGAAAGATAATAAGAAACTTAGAAGAATCACATTGATACTTCTCATTGTAAAGCTTGTATGTGACGTTATATCACTGATTAGCTATCAGAGAAAAGATAAATCACAGGAGGAAAATAACCATGATTAAATATGCAATGATTAAAGCTATTCTTTCAGCACTTGCAGTTACTACACCAGTAGCAGAGACAACCTATCTTGATACAGGTATTTACTGTTCTGATACTCAGTCAGTAGTTGATTCTGAAGGCGAAGAGTGGGGCTATGATGTAGAACTTCCAGACGGTACACCTGTAATTATTACATTTGATTCCAAGAATACGGACAGCCGTTATGATGATGTGATAACAGGACTGACAGAGATGGATGCTGATGATATCACAAATATGATTGATATGGATAGCGTTACAAACATTCAAGTAACAGATACAGGAGCCTTAATCACATTAAATTCTGGTGATGGATATTACTGGGAAAGATAACCTAACTAAGTAATAATAAACATCCAACAGGGAGGACGGAAACCATGAGAAGAACAGAAACAGTGATGACCTATGACCAGTGGGAGCGCAGATTTAAGAGACAAGTAAAAAGATATGTCAAGAGGAAATTAAATAGAGTATTTATGTATCTGGTTACGTTCTTCCTGATCACAATGCCTATCTGGATGTTTATAGATTACATTTTGAGAGGGTATTGAAATATATTCCTTCTGGAACATTGGAAAGGAAACAGATATGAGAAAGCTTACATGTAAAAATGGAAATATTGTTTATGTTGGAACGCAAGAGGAAGTCAGAATAATACATCATGCCATGTATCGTGCATGGCTGAAAGATAAAATTCAGATAACACCAACAGGTTATTTTACATATGAACGTATTCGCATTGAAGGATTCAATCTGATTCAGGGGATATTACTTGATAAGAGAGAAGGATATTTTGACCCTATATCATTTGATGAAATAATGGAAATGTTCATCAATGGAAAATTCAGAACCTATTAACCATCAATGGAAATAAATCAGAAAGGAAGCGTGAGCAGAATGCGTAAGAAAGACAATACGGAACTGGAAAATACAAAAGCCACGGGGACATTTGTAGTGGAAACAGATCATGGTATTGTAACTAATATTGGATATAGTGCCATCATGCAGCCGAATGTTAAATTCAGCGGAAAACCTATGAAATGGTTTGATGACACTAAATTGTTAAAGAAGAAGTAAAACGGAAAGCGGTCATTTTTGACCGTTATTCGTTCAAACAACACAACATAAGGGATGGGAAAATATAAGAGCGTGAACACAGGAGATTATAAGGCTATGGCATCAGTGGAAACAAAGCAGAAGGAAAGTAATGTGAAGAAATGTAAGATAACAAGAATGGAAAGAGTGATGGAAAATGAAACAATCCTGTAAGTATATAAATAAATGGGACAAGGATAAAAGAAATCTGAATAGTTTCTTTCACTTCAATGACGGAAACTATGCGGAAATAGATGAGAGCGTAGAAAGTTTTGACTTTAGACGATGGCTCAAGGAAACAGACATATGTAAAGGAATCTGATAAAGATTATTGCAACATGGCAGCAGAGAACATATAGGGGGAATAATTGGCGGTATTCTCCTGCATAAGTATATCATACGGAGAGGAAAATTATCATGGTAGGTTCAGAGGAAAAAAAATCGTTGAAGATTTTGTAAAAACAATTGCAAACATTAATATAATAACAACACCTTTAGGAATGCTTGAAGTTACATCAGCAGAAATGGATGAAGATAATTCGATGGAATTTTACATCAATGTTTCTGGTACATGTCCAGAATGGTCTGATGCTATTAAACAAGCAATTGAGACAGGAAAACTTGCACATGAAGAAGTCAAGAGATATGGATGGACTTGGAGCAGTGCAGGAGTAGATACTTTGACACGGTTACATGTGCTTATTAATTCTGAGTGGAAAATAAGGACAGGCTTGGAGGTATATTTCCAGGATAAGGAAAAAGATTATCTATTTGGCACAGTATATTTTAATATCCATGTTACAAATGATGTTGAATTAAAGGAAATTATTGTTGATGCAATCAGAAGCAGATTGTTTCAGTAAATCAGATAGACAGCAGAGAAGTATATACATATGGGAGAATGCTTGACCGTATTCTCCCTGTACATAAACAGGAGGATTATAGAAATGAAAGTAAAATATCCAGAATACAAAGAGTTAAAGAAAGTTTCGGCTTTTGACTGGTTAGCACAAACGAATATGAAGACACCAGAGCCAACACAGATAATTCGCATTGATATGTTTAACAAGCACAGAAATTTATGCCTTTCTAATGATATGCGGAAAACAATACTACAAATGGTAAAGGAACATGAGAAAAAAGATCTTTCCAACATAACCATTAATGCAGAGTTACAGAAAGTATTTGGTAAGAACGAGGAAACAAAGAAGTGGGAAACATATTATATTCTTGTTGTAACGATTGACCGCAATACTAAGAAAAAACAGAAAATAAAACTTGAAGCGCATAATGTAAAAGGTTCTGGACAGTTCTATCAACTTTTTAGGAAATATATGAATACGGAATTGTCAAAGATTCTTCTCAAGTAAAGGATGGAGGTGCAGCAGACAGTGGCTTACATAATGACAAATGGAATTTATTATATTTTCGTTCAAGGAAAATCTATTAAAAAAGTTTTAGATGTAGCAAAAGCAACAGTGTTTCAGAATTATGATGATGCAGTGGGAACTATATCTAATCATAAAGGGAAATGTAAAAGTTATCGGATATATGACGTAACGGATCTTGCATCTGCTGATTTTGATGAAATAAATCAACAAAAGCAACAAAAGAAACAACAAAAAAAACAATCAAGAAGAACGTACACACAGAAAGAGCGTTCAATCATTTACAAGAAAGATAATTGTAAATGCTATCTCTGCGGAAAAGAACTTTTGTATTCAGAAATGACATTAGATCATGTAATTCCGCTTGCAAAGGGTGGAAAAGACGGTATAGAGAATTTGCGATGTTGTTGCGCAAAATGTAATCAATGGAAAGCAGATAGCTACTCAGGTGATTTTGAGAATAAGATAAGCAACATATATATGCACCAGATGAATGATAAGATTGGAAACAAGTTCATATGGAGATTTGTAAAAAGATATTTGGATAAGCAAATGACAGAGTTATACAGTAGAGCATAGGGCTAAACAATTCATAGTATAATAGTAGGAATTAAAAGGTATAGATATCATGAATTAATTCATGCTAAACCAGTAGGAAATAAACTATTCCTTGTGATATTTGATAGTATTGCAGGGAATAGTTTACTACATATGGTGTTCGATAACTTTGGAATATTCAATAAACACAAGGGTATTACGGATTCATATGGTATATAGATATAAGATATTATGTAAACTTCGAGAATAGTCAGTAATAACAAGGGATTATAAGATAATTCATAGTAAAATAGCAGGAATAAATAAAGCGAAAAGACTACCTTCATTGAAAATGCAATGAAGAACGAAATTAAATACGAACTATTTTTTGTGATTTTGACATGGTGCAGGAAAATAGAAAAAGTGCTGAAAAGCCTTGATATATAAGGCTATCTGAGATTTTGGAGTTTATAAGAAATAGTTTGATAATCAAAGTAAATATTAGGAATTAGTGTTCGTGATTAAAATATTTTGTGTTATAGGAGAGTGAGACTGCACAATATATAGTATATATAGCGTAATTGGACACAATATATAGCATATAGAGCACAAACACAATACAATATATAGTATACCAGAAACAAACAACACACAACATACAGCACATAAAACACAAACATCATCCCTGCTGCAACATCAACACATTATTATTCCTGTTTATAATGATTGTTACCAAGTGACAACTACTTTACGGCAATTTTGCCACAATGTTAAACGGATCATTCCATACTGGGTGAGGTTCTAGCAGACCCTACCCTAAGTAGGTAAGGTTCATATGAACCTACCCTTATATATTCATTCAGAAAATTGCCATTACCGAAAAGTATAGACTTATATATGAGAAACAGGCAAAAGAGAATCAAAGATTATCTGGTATTGAGTATGGTAATGGAGGTACAAAGGTTGTGACGAAATCATCACAACCTATAGAACAAATCGCAAATAATAAACAAAGGAACCCTACGGTTAGAAAACTTTTATCGGATGTAGCAGGTGTATCAGAAGATACTTATGCTAAAGGTGCAAAGATCCTCAACTCAGACAACGAAAAACTAAAACAAGAAGTTCTCTCAGGTGAAAAGAGCATCAACGCAGGATATAAAGAATTAACTGGAAAGAAAGAGAATCAGTATATATAACCGTTCCCAAAAAGGAAACGCTCATACAGTTCACAGAAATACTATAGTAGTCATTCTGTAAACAGAACAAATAATAATCATAGCATCTCCAAAAGAGAAGAATCTATATAGAAGAACTTATTAACCATAACACAACAGAACAGGAGAATACAAAATATGAGATTAATAAAAGATACCGTAAAATTAAGTAACAAAATCATCACCAGTAAATCATTATCCCACAATGCTGTATTGGCATATACGGGTTTACGAATGTTAATGCTTCGAGATTCCTATGTGAGATCAGGATTATCATATGATATATGCACTTCTTCAGGAGCTATTGCATATGAGTTAGGAATCCAGGAACCCGATAAATATATGTTTGATGCAATTAAACAAGGCTTGATGGAGTTAGCAGAGAATCAGATGATTAAAAGCACACCATGTGTAAATGATTATATCATTGATACATATAATTTATGCTTAGATATTAAAGAACCATATGTGAAAGTTGATACAGCATCAATCAATTTGTTAATGGATTCGGATGAACAAGGAAGAAGAAAAATACCATTGCTTAGATATTACATTGTTCTTATCAGTGTAGGCGGTTACAGTGCAGAAGTAAGAAAAAAGCTTACTCACAAATATGTTGGATCATTAGCACAAATTACTTGTGAAATGACTTGCCATAGGTACAATCAATTACTGGAAAGCATTGGAATTATTCAAAAAGAAGATGATAGAAAAATAGCAATGGTTAATTTCTTGATAAATTGCTGAGTGTTGAGTAACTGATTTTCAGTAGTGGACATTTTGTCCAGTACTGGATTTCAGTATGTGACGTTTTGTCATGTACTGAAACAGTTATTACACTGTATGGAAAAACCATAACAGGTTATCGTCATTAACAACGAAAACTACAATGGCATTCGTCCTGATGAAGAATATATATACCGTTACCCATTAAAGGTAAACGCTCTTCATAAGGAAGAACACAACCAATAACACCACATTGTAATAAGGAAAGGAAACAGAACTATGAAAGATTCTATTATAATATTTTCCGCTACAAGAGCAAGAGAATTACTAAGAGCAGGATTCCAGATTATTGATATCAAGCCTGATCGTAAAGATAAAACACACATGAGATCAGTATTTGTTTTTCAGTATGATGAGAGAATACAACAATATCTGAAGGAAATGTATATGTAAATATCAAAATAAATTAAAAGAAAAATATCAAAGTTTTACTCGTTAGAGTATGTAAAATATTATCTTTTACTTATTATTATCTTCTACTTATAAGTCTTACAAATGTATTGATTTTTATATGGGGTTTGTTAGTGGGGTTACTAACAAACCAAATCAAAAAAGTATGACTTTTGTTAGTCTAGGAAAATCTTAAAAAATACCCACAAACTACAATTCAATAAAAGGAGCACAAACGGATGAAGAATGTAGTATTTTTAAACAAAGAAATCGTAACCAGTCAAGACTTATCTCATAATGCTGTTTTAACTTATGTAGGACTTCGCATAATTATGAGTCGTGATATGCTTGGAGTTGATGGAGATTCTGCTATTGATGTTGTATCACCGGTAAGAATAGCATATCAATTGAATAAATCAGAAGAAATAGAAAAATCGTTTATAGATGTTATTAAGCAAGGCATAGAAGATCTTGCGGAGAGTCATCTGATTACGAAAAAAATATCCATAAAGATTATCTGATAGATTTTACTCTATTAAATCTTGATACAAGCAAGGATTATTTTATTAAAATGGAACGGTCAGAAGTGGAAGCTATTATGTCTTCTAATGAACAGATTAGAAAGAAGGTTCCATTGCTGAGATATTTTCTTGCAATTATCAGTACATTCAATCATTCCGATTATATGGGAGAAATGTCTGGTAAGGTTGGCGGTATGTCAATAGATTATATAGCAAAGCAAGCTTGTATCAATAATCAGATGACTTGCATCCGCTACAATGAAACCTTAGAGAAGTTACATCTGATCTATGTCTATCGTAGTAATGATAAAATCAAATTTGACGATAGCTTGAAGCAAATCAATAATTGCTACAGTAGATATAAGGATCGTGACCTGTGTATCAAATTCGCAACAGATTATGAGAATCTATACGGACATGCTCATAGTGTTATAAAAACAAAGAAACGTAAAGATGAAGCGGATAACAATAGGCGGTATGCTGCATATTACGTGCGAGCTGTGAAATCAGCATAGCTGATTTCCCCTAGCGAGCGGAAGAAATTCTGCAAACTTTGGTAAGCTGATAACAATACAGTAGGAAAAGCCTATCAGGTAAGGTCTAACCAACCGCCTGTACCGAGTCCTTGGAACTGAAGTGGTAACACCAGGTTTAAGCGTAGGACAGGGAGCAACAGAGCCGAAACGAAAGTGAAGTGATTGAGCTGGGAAATTAGTATGAGGTTGGAAATGGTCGATGTGTTGTATTACACAGTAGACAACACTGCTGTAACCGCTACGGTGAGGTTATGGCGGCATCCCCCAGTCTGAGAGCTTGGCGAGGTTGATGATAAGTATGTTATCGGAACAGCTGAGGTCCTGTCATTTCCTCGTAAGAGGTATGGAAACCAAAACAAAGAAATGCGTCAGGAATCCAAATGAATGGCAGGAAGTCCGACACAGCCATAGTATCGAAGAGGCCTGTGAAAACAGATGGAGAAAAGGGCTGTGCACTTTATAGCTTCAAGTAATAAGAAACTATGCAGACGAAAGAGAGCTGATGGACATGGTAAACGAGTTGCTTGGAATACAGTACAATATCGCAAAAGCAAACAGAACAGACAGAAAGGTTCAAAATCTAGCGTCATATATCAATGAAAATACACTAAGGGCAATCCATAAAACGATGGATAAAAGAAAGGCGTATGGAATTGATAAGGTGACAAAAGAGGATTATGAACGAAATCTGGAGGAAAATCTTGCGAACCTTGTAAGACGGATGAAGAGTGGAAGTTATCGCCCAAATCCAACAAGGCGGGTCTATATCCCGAAAGAAACAAAAGGCAAAATGAGACCACTGGGAATCTCGTGTTATGAAGATAAACTGGTGGAAAATGCGATTGCACAGATACTGGAGCAGATTTATGAACCGAAGTTTTATAATGAGAGCTTTGGTTTCCGTCCAAACAGGAACTGTCATCAGGCGGTGAGGGAAATCATAGAGATGGTACAGTATCGGAAGACGAACTATGTGGTGGAAGCAGATATCAGAGGATTCTTTGATAATGTAGACCATGAATGGCTGATGAAGATGCTGTCACATGACATAGCAGACAGAAGATTTCTTGAGATAATTGAGAAGTTTCTGAAAGCGGGAATCATGGAAGATGGCAAATTTCTTGACAGTGAACGTGGAACCCCACAAGGAAATGGAGCCAGCCCAATACTTGCAAATATATATCTGCATTATGTACTGGACAACTGGTTTGATGTAATCGTAAAGAGACAGTGTAAGGGTGAATGTTATCTGATTCGCTACTGTGATGATTTTGTCTGCTGTTTTCAGAATCCATACGAAGCGCAGATATTCCGGCAGAGACTGGAAGAGCGCTTTAGAAAATATGGGTTGGAACTGGCGGAGGAAAAGACGAAGATTTTGGAATTTGGGAGGTTTGCCAGGCAAAACCGAAAAGCAAGAGGAGAAAGAAAACCAGATACCTTTGACTTCCTTGGTTTCACGTTTTATTGCGGAATGGACGGAAAGAAGCAGTTTTTCCGTTGTAGGGTAAAGACCAGTAAGAAGAAGTACCGAAGCAAAATCAAGGCAATGAAGGAATGGATAAAGATTCACAGAACAATGCCATTAGAGCAGATATTCAAAACAGTCAATGCGAAACTGCGGGGACACTACCAGTATTATGGAGTGACCGACAATATAAAGGAAGTGAAGAACTTTCTGGTGCAGACAAAATGGTTATTGTTTAAGTGGCTCAACCGGAGAAGTCAGAAAAGAAGCTATACAAAAGAAGCTTTCTTTAATGGTTTGCTTAGGACATTTCCGTTACTTGAACCAAGTATCAGAGTGAGTTTGTTTTACAGATAGAGTATGAAAATATAGAGTGAAAAGCCGTATGCGTTAATAGCGCACGTACGGTTTTGAGTAGGGATATGGGGAGTAATCCCCATATCTACTAGAGAATCAGATATGTAGGGGAACTGAATATCCTATTGAAATAGTGCGTCAAGTTAAAAAATACATCCATAATAAGAATACATACCTACAATCTGAAATTGATAATAAATATACTCCAAAGTGTACTACACCATTATCATATAGTGAGCGAGAATATGTTGAAAAATTAAAATCTCAATTCAGGGATGAAGCACCGATTGATAAGCTTCTGGAATCGTTGGGAGTCACAGCGGAACAATGGGAAGAACCTGATGTGATGGGATTTTAAGGGTAGGTTCAAATTTCTGTCGGTTTAGAAACGCATCAGACAACGGAAAAATGCGATAAATTCATTGTTTAAAAACCGAAGTCAGTTGTTTAGAAACAGGAACGGAAGTAATATTTAGTTTACTTCTATAGACAGGACGGAGGGCTTTTTCATAAGACTTCCGTTATCCTGCTTATAATAACGGAAGGGAACTAATACAGTCATCCGTATAACCATAACCATCCCTCACAGAATCAATTCTATGCTGAAAATCCTTATATATAACCTTAAATTTCCAACGAAAACCATCTACCCTAACAACTTTACCCTTAAAGCATTATCGTTGAAATTTGATGGTTAGTTCATTAATATATTGTGTAGAAACGAGTATAAGATGTCTGCTGCCAATGCAGATATTTATATAAGGATGGAAAAGATATAATTCTTGAAATAATGCATAGTATTGACAATGCATTGCATAAGCTATATAATGATAATATAAATAGATTAGAAAGCAGGTGGATTTATGGCAAATGTATCAATTAGAATGGATGATAATTTAAAGAAACAAGCAGAAGATCTTTTCAATGATTTAGGTATGAATCTGACAACTGCATTCACAATTTTTGTAAAACAGGCAATCAGAGAACAGGGAATACCGTTTGAGATTACCAGAGAAATACCAAACAGTGAAACAATATCAGCAATTAATGAAGTGCAGCAGATGAAACAGAATCCTTCTCTTGGAAAAGCATATACAGATGTGGACAAGATGATGGAGGAATTATTAGCATGAAATATACGGTTAAGCCGACCAGTAAGTTTCAAAAAGACTTAAAACGTATTCAGAAACGTGGATACGATATGAGATTAATGACTGATATCATCAAAAAATTGGCAAATGGTGAAATATTACCGCCGAAGAATCGAGATCATAATCTTTCAGGAAATTATAGTAATTGCAGAGAATGTCATATTGCTCCTGATTGGTTGTTGATTTATGAAGTCTATGAAGATGAACTATTCCTATATTTGACAAGAACTGGAAGTCATAGTGATTTGTTTTGATTAAAATAATAGGACTATAACAATATGAACGAATATTTTCCAACAGTAGTACAGGTGATACCATTGGATAATTTTCATGTACAGGTATTCTTTGATGACGGTAAGATTGTAGACTATGATGCTACAAAAGATTTGAAAGCAGAAATATTTAAGCCATTAAGAGATATTGATGCATTTAAAGAAGCTTGTACCGTTATGAATGGTACTCTTGCATGGGATCTTTCTGGCAACAGAGATGAATCCAGTTGTATTGACATTGATCCATTTACTGTATATGAGTTAGAATCCATTAATAATCTGATTGCTTGAATAATGTGATCAAAATTTAATATGAGACAGTATGAAAGCCCTCGGGAGTTAATCCAGGGGGCTTTCTGATTCTTCAGGTATATTGAATTTTTTAAAAAATAGTTGTTTTATTTCATATAACATATTGGTAAGTTTGAGTTGGGTAGTATTTACAATATCTTTTGTTGCATCATTTTGAGGAAGTGTAAGTTCCACCTTATATGAAATTTTTGAAATTACAGTAAATAATGTTAAGAACTGTTTGGCTTTAGAGTAAATTTTTTTTAAGTCGATATTAGGAGTATCAGAATAATCATAAGCCAGTTGAACATATCTATAAACAGCAAAAATATACTGTTCTATGTCTGATAAAATGGATTTTAGTTCTTCGTATGAGCCAAAGTCAAAATTGGCAAGCCTATAATTAATAGAAAAATTATTTCCATCTTCTGTAAAAAAACTATATACGCTTGCTTTGGCATTAAATAATTTAAAATTGTTTTTTGTAGTGGTAATTAATTCTCTGAATTCTTCCCTATATTGTTGTGCATGTTTTCCTTCTTCATCCGCTGGATATTCAGAAAAAATATCTATTTTTAAAAATTCAGAAATAAGTGAAGGAAGCCGGACATAATTTTCTTTAATAGAATAAATAGATCTAATAGTTTCTGCTTGCTGCTTTAAAGTTAAATAAGGAAATTCTTTTGACATTGATTCTAAAAGTGTAGAAATAGCAGTTTTTAATTCCTTGATATTTCTTTGCATCGAAGTTTCATCGTTACAAATATAGTAACTATTGAAATATTCTTCTGAGTAAGAATCAATTATTGAAAGTTTATATTTAGTTTGTAAAACTTCACATGGTATAGAATTACCATCATCAAGTTGAACTATTGCATGTGGATGTAAATACTTCAAAATATATTGTTCAGTATCTATATGTTCTTCTTTAGCAAAAGAATCAAAAATAAGTAATAGATTTTCTTTAGATATATTTTTAGTTCGATGATTTTCTATGTTAGGAATCCAAGATTTATTTTTCCCTAATTTTTCAGATAGTTCATAAGCAGTAAGATGGTGTTCTTTTCTTTTTTTTACAATCAAATCTATATAATCTTGCGTAAGTTTTATTTTTTCTGCAAACATGGCATCACCTCATATGTACAAAATACTTATTATATTATACATACAAAAATAAAATATGTAAATAAGAACATATTTTCTACATAAATATGTATAAAAGTATTGACATCATCAATTATGAGTGATATGATGGGACTATCAAATGAAGGAGAACATTAAGAATGAGATCACGAAGTAGACCAAACAAAAAAAGAAGCCCCAGAGTTCCTACACACTGAGACTTCTAATAAAATGAAACGAGTTTCCTAGGCTCGTTTCTATGTAACTGTACAGACCCACAAAAGAATCTATACTTTATCTAAGCACACTAAGTATAGCATTAAATTCCTTACGATGCAAGTTTCTTTCGTGGCAAGTCTGCCAAATTTTCCATATATGTTACTGTTCAAGGGTTAGCTGGACTTAAGAAGACCGATGGTGTAAACTGGTAA
>ERZ838118.2429-NODE-2429-length-19919-cov-3.555226_pt1 | contig 19919 bp, 15 predicted proteins | sample MGYA00519863_ERZ838118 | MGnify/ENA primary metagenome ERZ838118 (study PRJEB31850, sample SAMEA3708827) | human gut metagenome | biome: human gut; feature: human-associated habitat; material: faeces | place: China | collected 2014 ...
CTGAGATTAAAGCAGGCAAAGAAAAACTGACAGAAAGTGCTCAGAAGCTTTTCACAAAGATGTATGAGCAGGCTGGCGCAGCAGCAGGAGCTCAGGGAGCTGGTCCTCAGCCAGGAGCTAATGCAGGAGCAGGCCCGGCACCAGAAGGATTCCAGGGCGACGATGTCGTAGACGGAGATTACAAAGAAGTTTAATCCGTAAGATAAGATGAGAAACTGCAAGGCGGCATTATACCGTCTTGCAGATTTCATGTATCATAAATAAAAATAGTTTTTTATGACATAAAAAGCCTCCGGTTAGGTGAACTGCATGTGCAAAGAAGATGTTGCAGAGAGCCGGCGCGGGCATGAGAATGTGCCAGGGTACATTCTGTATTAAAATACTTTGAGAAATATCTAAGTGAGGTAGGATTATGGCAGAGGCAAAAAGGGATTATTATGAGATCCTGGGCGTATCACGAGATGCGGATGATGCGACTCTGAAAAAAGCATACAGAGCTTTGGCGAAAAAATATCACCCGGATATGAATCCGGGTGATAAAGAAGCAGAGGTAAAGTTCAAAGAAGCCTCTGAAGCCTATGCTGTTTTGAGTGATCCGGATAAGAGAAGACAATATGATCAGTTTGGTCATGCTGCTTTTGACGGCGGTGCCGGTGGCGGCGGATTTGATTTCTCAGGCATGGATTTTGGAGATATCTTTGGAGATATCTTCGGTGATTTCTTTGGCGGTGGCGGCAACAGACGTACCAACAATGGACCGATGAAAGGGCAGAATGTCCGTGCAAGAGTCAATATCAAGTTTGAAGAGGCAGCATTTGGTTGTGAAAAAGAGATCGAACTGGTATTAAAAGATGAGTGTGCAACTTGTCATGGATCCGGTGCAAAGCCTGGAACCACAAAGGATACCTGTCCGAAGTGTGGCGGTAAGGGAAAGATCGTAGTTACACAGCAATCATTCTTTGGAACCGTACAGAATGTAACGTCTTGTCCGGAATGTCAGGGAACAGGGCAGATCATCAAAGAAAAATGTAGTGATTGCCATGGTACCGGATACATTTCCCGTAAAAAGAGAATTTCTGTATCTATTCCTGCTGGTATTGATAACGGTCAGAGTGTTCGTATCCGTGAAAAGGGAGAGCCGGGCATCAACGGAGGACCTAGAGGAGACCTTTTGGTTGAGGTTCGTGTGGCCCCGCATGCGATCTTCCAGAGAAGCGAATACGATATTTATTCTTCTGCCCCGATCTCATTTGCACAGGCAGCACTGGGCGGTGAAGTCATGATCGATACCTTGGACGGAAAGGTCGTATATGAAGTGAAGCCCGGCACACAGACCGATACCAGAATCCGCTTGCGTGGAAAAGGTATTCCGTCTTTGCGTAATAAGAATATGCGTGGTGACCATTATGTTACTTTAGTGGTACAGGTTCCGACTTCTCTTAGTCATGAAGCAAAAGAAACTTTGCGTAAGTTTGATGATGAGACAGGAAAGACCTTGAAAGCCGGAGGAACAGCGGTTAAGGAAGAAAAGAAGAAAAAAGGATTTATGGGCAAACTTAAGGATGCCGTAGACGATTTATAAAATGCGAAGAAGCGATGGCTTGGTATAGAAATATATCCCATCGCATTTTTGCGTATAAGAGAAAGAGGATAACATACATGAAAGTTTGGATTACAAGACATGGGCAGACAGATCTCAACAAAAAGCAGTTGATGCAGGGCGTTTATGACGAACCACTGAACGAAACAGGAATTGCGCAGGCAGAGGAAACACGGAAAAAGATTGGTGATATGAAGTTTGATGCCGTTTACTGCAGCCCATTGAAGCGAGCAAAGAAAACAGCCATGATCATCGGAGGTGTATCCGAAGAGGAATTGATCGTGGATCCGCGTATCATCGAGGTAAACTTTGGAAAATACGAAAAAAAGAGTTATAAAAAATTAGGACCATTTATGACCTTATACTGGATGCTTCCGGAAATCATACCGGCACCTAAGACGGTGGAGCCTGTTTCATCTATGGTGAAAAGAAGTCGTTCTTTTATCGAAGATCTCAAAAAAGAGGACTATGAAAACGTGCTTGTGGTCTGTCACGGTGGCATTATCCGGGCTCTTTGTGGAGTTCTTGAAAACCGTAGAAATGGAATCAAGTGGAGACCAAGACCACAAAATTGTGAAATTAGAAAATACGAGTTGTAGTTTGTAGGGACGTTCCTTTTGCCACAAGGAGCGTCCCTTTTGGCATACCGACAGGTGCAGAGCGGCATCTTCTATTGATTTCGGTATTCTTTCGGCGTCATACCGGTCAATTTCTTAAATACATTCTGAAAATACCCCTGGGAGGAAAAGCCTAAATAGGTTGCTATCTCTAAAATAGAGCGATCAGTCGTTTTTAAAAGAGACTTCGCTTTTTCGATTTTTTGTTCTTGAATATACTGTGACAAGGTCATACCGGTTTCTTTTTTGAATTTGGTTGACAGATAACTGCGACTTAAAAAAAGATCCTGAGCCATCTGATCAACGGAGAAATCTTCGGTCAGATGCTCTCGGATGTAGGATGTGACAGATCGCATGAATTTATCATAGCGTTTTCCTTTTTTAATATCCCGAACCAGACTTGTATAATCAATTACCATATGATATTGCAGATTCATGACCTGTTCCGGGTTATCGTAATTCTCTGCGTGTTGGATATATTTATCGCTGAGTGTCAGGGATTCCTCAACCGGGAGCCCGCCGTCAATCGCAGCGCGTGAAAGCAGGGTTGCGGAGGTGATAAAGATATTTTTGACCTGGCGTAAATAGGTTGGTGCAATTTTTCCGGCGCGACCCGGATCGGTATGTGCGATGAGGGTTTGCAGATTTTCTATATCTCCTTCCTTTACACAGGCAAGCATAGCGCATTCAAAATCGTGTGTTGTATGAGCATAGGATACCGTATCATCCATGTAGTCGCCAATATGGTTGTGAGCCCATGTTATGTCATTAAATGCATCGTTAAATGAGGAATGGGGGATAGAGGCATCGCTATTATTTGTTAATGTATACGCTTGGTTCTGGCTGGAAATTTTGGCATTACTATCGTAGATTTTTATATTTGCTAAATTGAGTTTAACATCACTGATGTAGTAGTATATCAGACAAAGTTCATGAAGTAGCATTTCTACAGGTAGTGGAGTAATGCTTTGCATAAGTTGCTGGTATTGTTCCATGTAATTCATTCGGAGATCAAGGGAAAACATGAATTCGCGGATTTGTTTTTTTGACGGTGTAATCTGGAAAGTCGGCCCTAAGATGAGCGTATAATCCTGATGTTTTACAATACCATAAAAATGTTCGTAGGGAGAGATGAAATAGTTTACATTGCCATCAATCGCAAGCAGGGTATCGAGGTAGGGGCTGGCAGGGTCTTTGGGAAAATGAGAAGGATCATAGTAATGTATGAGTTTATTTTCTTTATATACTCTGACAGCAACAGACGATAGAGAGGAGATATTGCTGGCAATAAAATCGTAGTCTATCTGGCGCATGATTTTCTCCTAACCAATATGATGATATAAAATTACAATGATTAAAACAATCTTACAAGAAATAACAAAAAAAATCAATTATATTATAAGATAGTTAAAAGTGTGTAGTAAAGGAGACCAGAATGAATAGAGAAATATTTAATCCATATCTACCTGGGTGAGAGTATATTCTGGATGGAGAACCACATGTTTTTGGTGATTGGATATATGTATATGGAAGCCATGATCGTGCAGGCGGTACGGATTACTGCCAAAACGATTATGTTGTATGGTCTGCGCCATTAGAGGAATTATCTGAATGGAAATATGGAGGGATAATATACAAAAATTTGATCCATCAATATTGGTAGATAATGACGGAAGAATTTGGCTTTATTCTGGCAGTAGTCAGACGACAGTGAAAAATACGGGGCATCCAATGGTAGGATGCTTTGTGATGGAATTAGAAACAGACATGCCAGCAAAGGAGTGAAATTATGGGAAATAATAAGCAACCGGTAGATTTAGATAAGAAACAGCCGCTTAAGGATATCTACCGGAGGAATCAGTACAAAATAGATGACAGATTTGTTCTTAGGGATGGAAAGACACATAAGTGTGCAATCCTTTGCCCGGGTGGGGGATATACATTAGTTTGTTCTTTTATTGAAGGGACGCCGATTGCACGCAAACTCAATGCCATGGATATATCTGTATTTATCGTATACTATCGAGTGCGAAAAAAAGCCATATATCCAAATCCGCAGGATGATCTGGCGAGGGCTGTCAGGGAAATCAGTGCAAAAGCGGACGAGTATCATGTGGATATGACAGATTATTCTGTCTGGGGAGCGTCAGCAGGTGGTCATCTGGCGGGCAGTTTTGGAACAACAGTTATGGGATATGCCAGATATCAACTTCCCAAACCGGGAGCAATTGTGCTTTCATATCCAGTCATCACTTTGGAAAAAGATCTGACGCATCAGGGAACAAGACAGAATCATATTGGAAAAAAAGCAGACGAGAAAACAGCAAGAAAATATAGTGTGCAGACCAATGTTGATGCTGCTTATCCACCGACGTATATTTGGTGTGGTGATGCAGATGGTACAGTTTCACCAGAGAATACAAAGATGATGGAACAGGCGCTGGAGAGAAATCATATTGCACATCAATGTGAGATCTTTCCAGGGGTAGATCATGGCGTAGGACCAGCGACAGGAACAGCAGCAGAAAATTGGATCGAACATGCAGTAACATTTTGGAAGGAGAATATGAGATGAAAAAACAAGCCTATAACCCGTATTTACCATTGGATACCTATATTCCAGATGGAGAACCTCATGTTTTTGGAGATCGCCTTTATATTTATGGATCCCATGATGCGGAAAATGGTACAGAATTTTGTGTGCTGGATTATGAGTGCTTTTCTGCACTGGTAGATGATCTGGCAGACTGGCGCAGTGAGGGGATTATTTACCGGGCTGACCAGGATCCAGGAAGAAACGAGAAAGATAAGTATATGTATGCGCCGGATGTTGTACAGGGCAAGGATGGACGGTATTATCTCTACTATGCCATGAGTGGCGGACATTTTACGGGACCACTTCATGTGGCGGTCTGCGATACACCGGCAGGCAAATATGAGTATTATGGTGAGGTAAGAAATCAGGATGGCTCAACCTTTGATCGCTGTATTACCTTTGATCCGGGGCTTTTGAATGATAATGGCAGAATTTATCTCTATTATGGCTGGGCTATCGGAACCGGAACGCAGAGACTGCCAAAATGGATCAATGGGTTTATCAATTATAGTTGTAAACATTTTGTGGCAGGGAAACTGTTTGAAAAGTCAAAAGCTCAGATGGCAAGAGAACCACAGGGCATTCAGGGCGGCAATGTTGTTGAACTTGCAGATGATATGCTAACGGTCATTTCAGAGCCAAAACGTCTTGCACCGGGACAGTTTGATGCTGTTGGAACACAGTGGGAAGATCATGCTTTCTTTGAGGCATCATCCATGCGCAAAATTGGCGATACCTACTATTACATATATTCCTCTCAGGTCAATCATGAACTATGCTATGCAACCAGTAAATATCCGGATCGTGACTTTACCTATCGGGGAGTTATTATATCCAATGGAGACATCGGCTATCAGGGGCGCAGATTGGAGGACAGGACGGCCATGACCGGAAATGACCATGGAAGTCTGGTATGTGTCAAAGGGCAATGGTATATTTTTTATCACAGACACACCAATAAGACCTGTTACAGCAGACAAGGCTGTGCAGAAAAGGTGGAGATTCTTGCAGACGGCAGCATCCCACAGGTGGAGATGACTTCTGCCGGATTGAATGATGGTTCACTGGCTGCAGAGGGGGCTTATCCTGCGGCAATCTGCTGTAATCTCTATAATGCTAAGATTCAAAAGAAAGGCCATACCCCGGTGATGGGAAATAATGGACGTATGCCATATGTGACCTGTCGGGATGATGAGCGTTTTGTAGCAGATTTATGTGATAACGCCGTGATGGGATTTAAGTATTTTGCCTTTGATGGAGAAGTGACTCTGACGGTTACCTATCGCGGCCAAGGCAGTCTTATCGTGTATGATGAGACAAAAACGCTTGGAGAATTGACACTTGTACCATCCCCAAAATGGAGTCAGGCATCGGTAGAGATAAACACAACAGGGACACATGCTTTGTATCTGAAGACAAAAGGAGATACCATGTGTGACATTCTTACTATTCAATTTTCCTAGAGTATCATAGGACAAAAGTAGATTACAAAAAACAGAACGATATTACAAGAAAAACAAAAAGATGGTTTGTATAATGCCTATAGAATGAAGGATTTCTATAGGCATTTCTTGTTATAGGAAGATTTTGAAGGGTAGAAAAGGAGAGGGACAAATGAAAGAAATCAGAGCAAGAGTTTTGGATGCGAAAATATTTGATAGTCGCATCAAATCTCCAGATATGGAGAAAAAAGAAAAGTGGGTAGGATATTTGATCGGACCTGCGGGAGCACTGCTTTTAAATGCAGTTTTGGGATCTTATCTGAATGTATATTACACAGATGTATTGAAACTTACGACGGTATGGGGTGGCATGTTTTTGATGGTTTTCCCGATCATTTCAAAAGTGATCGATGCCATTACCAATGTCATAATGGGGTATTTGATTGACCATACGCGTACCAAACAGGGAAAGGCAAGACCGTATTTGCTTTTGGCGGCAGTGTTACTTCCGATTACAGGCATATTGTTATTCGTTGTGCCGGAATCCAATCAGACATTGGAAGTGTTCTGGGTTATGCTTTCCTACAACTTATTTTATTCATTTGCATACACGATTTACAATATGAGCCACAATCTGATGGTTCCGCTTTCCACTAGAAATTCGGAACAAAGAGGTGTGCTTGCTGTATTTAATAATGTGGCAACCATTATGATTACCGGTATTCTTGTAGCACTGATCTTTCCGATGCTGATTTTACCAAAACTGGGAGTAGATAAGAGCAGTTGGATCACCATGTCTGTTATTTTATCTATTATTGCTTTGCCATTGACCTTATTAGAGTATTATCACACCAAAGAGCGTGTTACAGAAGAAAATGCAGATAACGACGAGGAAAATACCGTAACATTCAAGGAACAGATGAAGGCGGTGTTTACAGATCGTTATATGTTCTGCCTGCTTTTATATTTTTTGGTTTATACCATTGGCGGAACTATGAAGAATATTTCGCTGGTTTATTATTGCAACTATGTTCTGGGATCCTACAATGATGGAATTACGCAGACAATGGTTTCTGTCATTGGCGGTATTCCTATGGGAATCGGCATTTTTGCAGTATGGCCTTTGGCAAAGAAGTTTGGAAAGAGAAATCTGACATCAGCAGGTTTTGTATTATATGGTATCGGAAGTGCAATCTGCTGTCTTGCACCTACCAATATGACAATTGTGCTGGTAGGACAATTTATCAAAAATATGGGTGGTCTGCCATGTGCTTATGTTTTTATGGCATTGATGGCAGATATATATGATCACCTGGAGTGGAAGAATGGTTTCCGTGTAGATGGGGCAGCGATGTCTATCTATTCTATTATCACGGTTACGATGACGGGTGTATGTACCGGAATCTTTAACCTACTTTTGTCAAAAGCAGGGTATGTTGCACCGAGTCTGGTAGATGGTGTAACAGTAGCAGCGCAGCAGCCGGATTCTGTGAAAAATATGCTGGTATTTTGTTTTGTAGGATTAGAAGTTATTACTGCAGTTATTGTGATCGTCCTTCTTTCTTTTGTAAATGTGGAAAAAGGATTACAGGAAAAACAGGATGAGATTGCTGCCCGCAGAGAAGCAAAAAAGTCAGAATGATAGAAATTGTTAAAAATTAGAAAAACCGGATACGGGGAAATAGAGAGGCAGAGAAGGCCTATGAAGGCAGTAAACTTAAAAGTAGAATACATGAGAAATCCGATCGGTATCGATTATGCGTGCCCTCGTCTTAGTTGGAATTTTTCCGAGGGATCAAAGCAAAGTGCCTATCAGATTCTGGCGAGGGATGAGGATGGGGATATGATGTGGGACTCCGGGAAAGTCGAAAGCCAGCAGATGCATCTGATTCCCTGGGGAGGAGCAAATTTAAAAAGCCGTTCGGAGGTTTTTTGGAAGGTCACAATCTGGGATGAAAAAGACGAAGCGGAGACATCAGATACAGCACATTTTGAATTGGGACTCTTAGAAAAAAATGATTGGAGCGCAGAGTGGATTACCGGAGATTATGTTCCAAACAAAAAAGAACGCTATCCGGTGGATTGTTTCAAAAGAAGTTTTGTGGTAAAAGACGGTCATAAGATCAAAAAAGCCCGCGCCTATATGAGTGCCTGTGGTCTATATGAGGGGCGTATCAATGGAAAAAAGATAGGGGATTTTATCCTTGCACCGGGCATTACCGACTATAGAAAAAGGATCCAGTATCAGACAGTGGATGTGACCGATTTACTGAAAGAAGGAGATAACGAACTTTTCTTCATGCTGGCAGACGGCTGGTATCGTGGATCTGTTGGTGCCTGGGGTATGCGGAATTATTATGGAAGTGAAACGAAACTTCTGGCGCAGATAGAAATTACCTATGAGGATGGAGAAGTGGCGGTCATTGCAACAGACGACACTTTTTCCTGGACGCAGGATGGACCAATCCGTTTTGCAGACAATAAGGACGGCGAGATCTACGATGCCGGAAGGGAAGATTTTGCCAAGGCTGTCTGGAAAAAAGCAAAAGTGACATCGCACAAGATATGGCCGACGGCTTCCAACAATTTTCCATTGATCGAGCAGGAGCGGCTGATGAATCCCAAACTGATCGTGACGCCATCCGGGAAAAAGGTGCTGGATTTTGGACAGAATATCGCTGGAATTCTTGCCTTTACGGTGAAAAATGCCAAGGCCGGTCAACGGATTTTTCTTCGTTTTGGGGAACTGATGAAAGACGGCGAATTTACCCAGAAGAATATCCAGTGTGCGAGAGGAGAGTTTAAGACGCCTTTGCAGCAGGTGGAATATTTCTGCAAGGAAGGAAGAAACGAATATAAGACGACCTTTGCCATTTTTGGTTATCAGTACATAGAAGTTGAGGCAGATTGTCCGATCGATCCGACCAATTTTAAGGCAATCGCTGTCTATTCCGATTTTGAGACGACCTTTACCTTTGATTCTTCCAATGCGCTTTTAAATCAGTTTGTCAAAAATACCCTCTGGTCGCTCAAGAATAATTCAGCCGATCTGCCGACAGATTGTCCGACCAGAGAACGTCATGGCTGGTCCGGAGACGCGCAGATTTTTGTCAATACGGCTTCCTACATGGTAAACTATGCGCCGTTTGCCTTGAAATACGAAAATGATCTTTGCGACTGGCAAGATAAATCCGGCAATTTTCCACAGATTGCACCGGAAGGAGGCACGGATTTTTATATGCGTGTGATGAATGGATCTGTCGGTTGGTCGGATGCCGGTATTCTGATTCCTTATCGTCTATGGAAGATGTTTGGGGATGATCGCATGATCAGCGATTACTATGATAATATGAGGCGTTATGCAAAATACATGATCGGTCGCACTGGAAAAACAGAACCTTTTATTTCAGAGCACACAGGCCTGTCCGCGAAAGAAAAAAAATATCTCTATAATTACGGACAGCATTATGGGGAGTGGGCAGAACCCAAGGATGTCAAGACGATGACCTGGAAGGATTTCGCCACTTCGCGTCCGGAGGAGGCAACGGCATATTTATCCTACGTCATGGGGCTGATGACAGAGATTGCATCCTATCTGGGCAAAACAGAGGATATTCCGCTTTATGAGGAATATCGTGACGGCGCCAAGCGTACTTATCAAAAACTTGTACACCTGCCAAAGTATTCTTTGGATACGGATCGTCAGGCGAGACTGGTAAGGCCCCTCTATTTTGGATTGATGGATGAGAAGGATACTGTTTATGCTAAAAAACGTCTGATACAGGCTTTAGAGCATTATCATTGGCGCGTTGGTACGGGCTTTTTGTCTACACCGTTTATTTTATATGTTCTTGAAAAAATTGATCCAGAGTATGCCTACCGGCTGTTAGAAAACGAGGAAAAACCAGGATGGCTTTGTATGCCAAAGGCAGGTGCAACGACCATCTGGGAAGACTGGGAGGGTCCAAATTCAGATAACGGAAAGGGCGGCGGCATTGCATCACTGAACCATTACTCAAAGGGTGCCGTCTGTGAGTGGGTTTTTGAGAAAATGTGTGGAATCAAAGTCGCAGGAGAGAATCGTTTTAAGATCGCACCTGTGCCGGGCGGACATTTCAGCCATGCCGGTATGACTTATGACAGCGTCTACGGTAAGGTGGGATGCTCTTGGAAAAAGTACGCGGATGGAACGTATGCCTATCACATTCTTGTTCCACCCAATACAACGGCGGAGGTGAGCCTGCCGGGCTGCAAGGCGCAGACGCTTCCTGCCGGGGAATATGATCTGTGATTTATGAAAAAACTTAAAATCAATCTAAAAAAATAACAAAAAAGCGAATTTCCTATCGTGGGAATTCGCTATTTTACGTTATACTGTAAACAGAATAAAAGAGCCAAAAGGGACACTCCATGTGACAAAAGGAACGTCCCTACCGGACACTACCGGACAAGGAGGATACAAAAAATGAGTAAATTTCCACAGGGATTTATGGTAGGTGCTTCTACCGCAGCACACCAGGTAGAAGGTAACAATATTCACAGTGATTACTGGGTACAGGAGAATGTAGAACATTCACAGTTCGTCGAGCCATCCGGCGATGCAGTCGATCATTACAACCGCTATGAAGAAGACATCAGGATGATGGCAGAAGCAGGACTGACGGCATATCGTTTTTCCATCGAGTGGGCAAGGATCGAGCCAAAGAAAGGCGAGTTTGATGACAAGGAGATCGAGCATTATCGCAAGGTCATCGCCTGCTGCAAGGAAAACGGCATCGAGCCGATCGTGACCATGCATCACTTTACTTCTCCGGCATGGCTCATTTCCATGGGCGGCTGGGAAAATGAAGAAGTCGTTGATCTCTTTGCGAATTATGTAAAATATGTCGTAGAACGTCTGGGAAGCGAACTTAACTATATTTGCACCATCAACGAGGCAAACATGCGCTTACAGTTGGCTGCCATCATGAAAAAGTACATGGGCAGCATGGGCGGCGGAGCAAAAGATGCATCAAATGCAGATACCATGAAGAAAATGGCTGAGGCTCCAAAGCAGGATGCACCAAAGGAAGGCGATGTGCAGGTTGGACTCAACCTTGGACAGGGCATGAATACCATGATGATGGGCATGATGGAATGTGCAAAGGCATTTGGCTTGCAGGATCCAAGAGGCATCCATACTTTTGTTTCCATGTGCACACCACAAGGGGATATTCTGGTCATGAAGGCGCATCAGGCAGCCAAGAAGGTCATCAAGGAATTATATCCGGACATCAAGGTCGGTATCACTTTATCTTTGCATGATATGCAGCCGGAAGCAGGCGGCGAAGATGCAGCAGCAAAAGAATGGGATGAAGAATTCCGTCATTATCTTCCATATATTGCAGATGATGATTTCTTTGGCGCACAGTCTTACACCAGACAGTGCTTTGATGCTGAGGGCAACAAATATACACCGGACGGCGTGGAATTGACCCAGATGGGATATGAGTTCTATCCACAGGCGATCGCCAACGTTGTCCGTGCAGTGGCAAAGGATTTCAAGGGCGATATTATCGTTACCGAAAATGGTATCGCAACTGCAGACGACAGCCGTCGTCAGGAATATATCAAAACAGCAACGGCAGGTCTTCAGGAGTGTATCGCAGACGGTATTCCACTCAAGGGCTATATGCACTGGTCACTCATGGATAACTTTGAGTGGCAGAAAGGTTTCTCTATGCAGTTCGGTCTGATTGCAGTAGACCGCAGCAATATGAAGCGTACCGCAAAAGAAAGTCTTTATCTTCTTGGAAGTATGGCAACAAAATAAATAAGACCATTAGGAAAAATCCTCTTGCAGATTTCTGCAAGTGGATTTTTTTCGACCTGTGTAAAATAGTGAGGACAATTTTGCTGAAAAGGCAAAGAAAATCAGAAATTATGCATAATTTTCAGAGACATCTTGTGTGATATGTCGAAAAAGTGCTATGATGGAAAAAGTAAAGGAGGAACGGAGTCCTATGAAAAAGAAAAAACAACAGAGGAAAAGAGGAATCGCCGAGGAGATACAGGTCAGTATCTTGTCAAAGGTAGTCATCGTATTTGTTATCGTTGCGGCAGTGGTTACCTTTATGGTGGGCAACATCAGTCTGAGTGCCCAGAAGAACGACCTGGAGATGCAATCCAAAGCAGCAGCATACCATTTGGAGATATTCTTTGAGGAATACACGACGGTCGTAGAACAGATGGCACTGAACACAGATGTGCAGACTTTATTGGAGGAGACCGGACCGGGAGCCAATATTACAGAGTCAGAGCGTTATGCAACCGTATTCAATTCTATGAAAAAGACCGCGGCAGCAGACAGTGACAACATTCAGGCAGTCTGGGTCGGCGATATTGATGCCAATGTTCTGACACAGTCAGACGGCTATACCAGTGGCAGTGATTTTGAGATCACAGAGCGTGCATGGTATAAGGCAGTAGAAGAAGAAAAGACCATCCTTACGGATGCTTATGTAGATGCCAGCACAGGCAATGTGATCCTGAGTGCGGCTACTCCGGTATATGACCAGAGCGGACAAAATATCATCGGTGTTGCAGGTGTGGATGTGGCACTGGATCATATCAATGAACTTTTACCGGAATACAAGATCGGAAACAATGGATTTGTTATCCTGGCTACTTCTGAAGGCAATGTGATCTATCATCCGAACACGGACAACCAGCAGAAGAGTTTGAGCGAGTTGAATGCAGATAAGACCTTGATCCAGGCAGTTGAGGGAGGTAAAGATACTTCTGTACATTATTCCGCAGATGGAAAGAGCAAATACGGTTATGTCGGAAGAATTGGTTCGACCGATTATCTGACCATTTCCTGCTTACCGGCAAGTGAATATTTTGCAAGTCTGATCCGTTGTATCATCATTGTATTGTTGCTTGTCATTGCAGGTATTGTCGTTATCATCATCACGATCCGTCATCTGGCAACCCAGTTGACTAAGCCGATCGTTGCTTTGAATGATGTGGCACAGGAACTGGCAGAAGGCAATCTGGATGTGACTCTTGATATCGCATCTGAAAATGAGATCGGGGAACTTGCAGATTCTATTCAAAAGACAGTAGATCGTCTGAAAGAATATATCAATTACATCGATGAGATTTCTTCGGTATTGGATCGACTGGCAGATGGTAAGTTGAAGTTTACCTTGAAGTATGATTATTCAGGAGAGTTTGCAAAGGTTAAGACCGCCCTGCTTCATATCTCAGGATCCTTTGAGCAGATGATCAAAGATATCATTGACAGTTCTACGCAGGTATCTATCGGTGCGGATGAACTTTCCAAGGCTGCACAGAATATCGCAGAGGGTGCTATGACGCAGGCTGCATCTGTGCAGGAACTTGTTGCAACAACCGAATCTGTATCACAGCAGGTAGAGGAAAATACCGAGGATGCGCAGAAGTCTGCAACAGAGACATCCCGTGTTACCCATATGATGCAGGATAGCAGAGAACAGATGAATCAGATGATGGAGGCAATGAACAAGATCACGGAGACATCCAATGAGGTTGTCAGCATCATCAAGACGATCGAAGATATTGCAGACCAGACCAACCTTTTGGCACTCAATGCTTCTATTGAGGCTGCCAGAGCCGGAGAGGCAGGCAAGGGTTTTGCAGTCGTTGCATCTGAGATCGGATCTCTTGCGGATGACAGTTCTAAGGCTGCAAATAATACCAGGGATCTGATCGAGATCTCCTTGCAGCAGATTGATCGTGGTTCCAGTCTGGCACAGAATGTTGTGCAGTCTATGCAGGATGTACTGGATGCCGTTGAAGAAGTCAATGGCATGATCGGTAAGAGTGCAGAGAACAACGAAGCACAGAACCAGAGCATGGAGCAGATCCGTGTCGGCATTGAAGATATTTCCAAGGGCGTTGAGGACAATTCCGCATCTGCCGAGGAGACATCAGCAACTTCTCAGGAGTTGGCAGCACAGGCGGCTACATTGGAGGAACTGGTTAAGAGATTTGATCTTAAGGATCATGGTAGAGCAGAATAAAAGAACTTTAGTAAAATGCGGTTGCCCGGTGTGGTGACCGCATTTTTTGCGCGTATTCACGCATTGTCAAAACGGGCAATCCATGGTACAATACATTAGTTTAGCAAGGCTATATGTTATAGAAAATGGAGAATAGATATGCGGTGGAATAAATACACGATAAATACAAGAACGGATGCAGAGGAATTGGTCTGTGCCATGCTATCGGAACTGGGCATTACCAGTGTAGAGATCGACAACCTTATCCCGGTTCCGGATGCGGACAGACAGGGCGGTGTATTTGAAGAACTGCAACCGGATCTGCCGGAGGACGATGGATCTTCACGCATTAGTTTTTATCTGGAAGAAGATGAGGCAGACGCATCCGAGATCTTGGAAAAAGTAAGACAGGCTTTGGACGATATGTCAACGTATGCCCAGATCGGCGAGGGTACGATCACGACTGAAATCTCAGACGAGGCGGATTGGCGTGACAACTGGAAAGCCTATTTTTCTTCTTTTTCCATTGGCAATATTTTTATTAAACCTACCTGGGAAGACATGCCGGAGGACAAATCGGACATGACACTTGTGGAGATCGATCCGGGCGTATCCTTTGGTACGGGAAAGCACGAGAGTACCCAACTGGTGATTCGCCAGTTACAAAAATACCTGCAAGAAGGCGATCAGGTCCTTGATGTAGGATGTGGCAGTGGTATCCTTTCTATCGTGGCATTAAAACTCGGCGCACAGCATGTGGTAGGCACAGATATTGATGAGGATTGCATTGCATCCTCTTATGATAATTTTGCAGTCAATCACTTAGACAAGTCTCTGGGCGATTTTTATGTAGGAAATCTCATTGATGATGAGGCATTGCAGGATAAGGTGGGAAAGGAAAAGTATGATGTCGTGGTAGCCAATATTTTGGCAGACATCATTATCCCGATGGCTCCGGCACTGGCAGCAAGCATGAAGCCGGGGGCAAAACTGATCACTTCCGGTATTATTGATTTCAAGGAGCAGGAAGTAGCGGATGCGCTGATTGCGGCAGGACTACAGGTGGTAGAAAGCAATGCGCAGGGAGAATGGCGCAACATCACGGCTTGTAAATAGAGCCGATGTTATGAGAATAAGGAGTTAGGATGCAACAGATTTTTGTGGATCAGTCGGTCAAGATCGATGATACATTTATGGTAGAGGGCGAGGATGCCAGACATTTGCTACAGGTGCTCCGTATGCGCCAGGGAGAGCAGCTTCGTGTCAGCACGCATGAGGGTGACAATTATCTGTGTCAGATAGAGTCGGCGGACAAAGGACAGGTCACGCTTCGGGTCTTGGAAGAAGTGGCATCCACCGAATTAGAAAAACGTATTTATCTTTTTCAGGCAGTGCCAAAGGGTGACCGCATGGAAACGGTGATCGAAAAGGCGGTGGAACTTGGTGTTTATGAGATCATCCCGGTGGAGATGAAATATTGTGTGGTAAAACTGGATGCCAAGAAAAAGGCTGCGCGCCTCAAACGTTATCAGGCGATCGCAGAATCTGCGGCAAAGCAGTCCAAACGCAGCCGCATCCCGGTTGTACATGATTTCATGACTTACCGTGATGCCATGGCTTACGCAAAAGAGTGTGATCTATGTCTGGTGCCTTATGAATGTGCTAAGGGCATGGAGGCGACAAAAGATGCTCTGACAAAGATCCGGGATGCAAAGACGATCAGCATCATGATTGGACCGGAAGGTGGATTTGCAAAAGAAGAGATTGATGCAGTAAAAGATTGCATGCAGGTCGTCTCTTTGGGAAGCAGGATCCTGCGCACCGACACAGCGGCGATCACGACCATGTCCATGGTCATGCTTGCGACAGAAATGCAATAAAATGCCTGTGGATTCTGGCAGGTATATGAATAAACTAAGAGTAATAGAATGATAGAATAGGAAAAAAGATGGAAGCATATTTAGACAACGCAGCGACCACGCAGTGCTCACAGGAAGCAGCAAATCTGATGATGCGCCTGCTCCGGGTGGATTACGGCAATCCATCCTCTCTGCATAACCGTGGTATGGAAGCAGAAAACTATGTAAAAGAAGCAAGAAAACGCATAGCACAGACGCTTAAAGTAAACGAGAAAGAGATTTATTTTACCTCCGGGGGGAGCGAGAGTAATAATCTGGCGATCGTGGGAAGTGCGCTTGCCAATAAAAGATCCGGCATGCATGTGATCACGACGGCGATCGAACATCCTTCGGTGGCAAATCCTTTTGCCTATTTGGAAGAACAGGGATTTGCCGTTACTTATCTGCCGGTGGATGCTTATGGCTGTATTTCCTTACAGGATCTAAAAGATGCCATGTGTAGCGATACCATTCTGGTATCCATCATGCATGTAAATAATGAGATCGGAGCCGTACAGCCGGTGGAGGAAGCGGCGCGTCTGATCAAGCAGACCAATCCAAACTGTCTCTTTCATGTGGATGCCATCCAGTCTTATGGCAAATTCCGCATTTATCCGAAGCGCATGGGAATCGATCTTTTATCCGTCAGTGGGCACAAGATCCACGGACCAAAGGGCAGCGGATTTTTATTTGTAAGAGATAAGGTCAAGGTGCATCCATTGATCCTTGGCGGTGGTCAGGAGAGAGGACTCCGTTCCGGTACGGAAAATGTACCGGCAATCGCAGGTCTGGGGCAGGCAGCCATGGAGATCTATCAGAATTTTGATGCCAAGATCATGCAAATGTATCGTCTGCGTGATTATTTTATCGCAGAAGTAGAAAAGATTGACGGCGTCAGTGTCAATGGTCACAAGGATCACAGTAACGCACCGCATATCGTCAGTGTCAGCGTATCCGGTGTGCGCAGTGAAGTGCTCCTGCATGCCCTTGAGGACAGAGAGATCTATGTCTCTGCCGGAAGCGCATGTTCTTCCAACAAGCCGGCGGTCAGCAGGACTTTGCAGTCGATCGGATTGAAACGCGAGTTGTTGGAGTCTACGGTACGGTTCAGTTTTTCCGTACACACGACAAAGGAAGAAATTGATTATGCGTTGGAGGCTATGGCAGAACTGGTTCCAATGCTGGCAAAATACAGAAGAAGTTAAAAAGGAGAAAATTATGTATAAGGCATTTTTGATCAAATATGCAGAGATCGGTATCAAGGGCAAGAACCGCCATCTTTTTGAGGATGCACTGGTGCGCCAGATCTGTTATGCTCTGCGCAGTGTGGATGGCACTTTTCATGTGCACAAGCAGCAGGGACGTGTGTTTGTGGAAACCGAAGGTGACTATGATTATGAGGAGACCATAGAAGCACTCAGCCATGTGTTTGGTATCACAGGCATCTGTCCGGCTGTCATGGTCGAGGACGAGGGCTTTGATAAATTGGCAGAACAGGTTGTTTCCTATATGGATCAGATCTACCCGGATAAGCACATGACCTTTAAGGTAAAGGCACGTCGTGCCAGAAAGAATTATCCGATGGATTCCATGGAACTCAATGCAGCCTTGGGCGAAAAGATTCTGGATGCGTTCCCGGATATGAGCGTGGATGTGCACGATCCGAATGTGATGCTTTATGTGGAAATCCGTGAGCAGATCAGTTTTTATTCCGAGGAGATCCCGGGACCGGGCGGTATGCCGGTCGGCACAGGCGGAAAGGCAATGCTCCTTTTATCCGGTGGTATCGACAGTCCGGTTGCAGGCTATATGATCTCCAAACGTGGTGTTGCCATTGATGCGACTTATTTCCATGCACCGCCTTACACTTCCGAGCGTGCAAAGCAAAAGGTCGTTGATCTGGCAAAGGAGATTTCAGCCTATACGGGTCCGATCGATCTGCATGTGGTCAACTTCACAGATATCCAGTTGGCTATCTATGAAAAATGCCCGCATGAGGAATTGACGATCATTATGCGCAGATACATGATGAAGATCGCAGAACATTTTGCAAAAGAAGATGGCTGTTTAGGATTGATCACAGGCGAGAGTATCGGACAGGTGGCATCCCAGACCATGCAGTCTTTGATGGCGACCAACGAAGTGTGTACCATGCCGGTATATCGTCCGCTGATCGGATTTGACAAGCAGGAGATCGTAGAGGTGTCCGAGAAGATCGGTACTTATGAGACATCCATCCTGCCGTATGAAGATTGCTGTACGATCTTTGTGGCAAAGCATCCGGTGACAAAGCCGAATGTGAATGTGATCAAAAAGTCAGAGGAGAAACTGGCGGATGTGATCGACGATCTGATGGATCAGGCGATCAGTACCGTCGAGACGATCCATGTAGAAGCATAGAAAAAAGCATCCTGCTATATGCAGGATGCTTTTAAAAGTAGTCAAATGAATTATTTGATAATGTATGGCTCAAGTGCTGCCATAACTTCTGTCGTGTCTTCATCGGTATGGATGGTAAGATCGATCGGCTTAGAGAGGTCTAAACTGAAGATACCCATGATAGACTTGGCATCGATCACGTATCTGCCGGAGATGAGGTCGAAATCGAAATCATACTGGCTGATCGTATTTACGAAAGATTTAACTTTATCAATTGAATTTAAAGAAATCACAACTTTTTGCATGTCATATGCCTCCTTCAATGTATTGATTTTATACGCTTATCGTAATTCATTGCATGGGAAAAGTCAATGAAAAACATGCACAAAAGGAACGGGTGATCTTAGCAGGGAAAAGGACAATGACAACAAGAAAAAGAGCCGCGCTTCACAATTTGGGGTGCAAGGTAAATGCATATGAGACGGACGCGATGCAGGAGTTATTGGAGCATGCCGGATATGAGATCGTAGCCTTTACAGATGTGGCAGATGTGTATGTGATCAATACCTGTTCGGTAACGAATATGGCAGACCGCAAGTCACGCCAGATGATCCACCGGGCAAAAAAGAAAAATCCCCACGCTATTGTCGTGGCGGCAGGCTGCTATGTGCAGACAAGCACAGAAGAAGTCTTGGCAGATCTGGCAGTGGATATCGTCATCGGCAACAACCAGAAAAATCATCTGGTGGAGCGCATCGCAGAATTTGAAGCCAAAAACCCAACCAGTCTTGCAGGGGGCGCCGAGAAATCGGCAGATGCCGGAGCGGTGGAAGAAAAGGTCGTCGACTGCGTGGACATCAATCAGGATGGGCAGGATTATGAGTATTTTCTGGTCAATAAGACTGCCGAACATACCAGAGCCTTCATCAAGGTGCAGGATGGCTGCAATCAGTTCTGTTCTTATTGCATTATCCCTTATGCCAGAGGACGTGTGCGTAGCCGCGCGATCGAGGACGTGGTAAAGGAAGTGGAAGGGCTTGCAAAAAGCGGCTACCGCGAAGTGGTTCTGACCGGGATCCATCTGAGTTCCTATGGTCTGATAGAAAATTATAACAGTGGATTTGAGCACAATCACTTATTGGAATTGATTGAAGCGGTTGCAAAAGTGCAGGGCATTGATCGCATCCGTCTGGGTTCTTTGGAGCCGCAGATCATCACGGATGCATTTGCGTCCCGCCTGGCAAAGGTGGACAAGATCTGTCCGCATTTTCATCTTTCTTTACAGAGTGGATGCGATGCGACCTTAAAGCGCATGAACCGCAAATATACGGCGGCAGAGTATGAGGCAGGATGTGCCATGCTT
>ERZ838118.2434-NODE-2434-length-19890-cov-3.372221_pt1 | contig 19890 bp, 18 predicted proteins | sample MGYA00519863_ERZ838118 | MGnify/ENA primary metagenome ERZ838118 (study PRJEB31850, sample SAMEA3708827) | human gut metagenome | biome: human gut; feature: human-associated habitat; material: faeces | place: China | collected 2014 ...
CCGAGACGGTCGGCGGGGGAGTTCTTCTGGCTTTCCCTTTTGAAACGGAGCAATTCTCAATGGCTGAAGATAGATACCCTTCTCTTTTTCCCCAACTTGCGATTGAACGCAGTAGAGAAATCCGCCTGTGGATCGTGGATTGGGCCAGACCAGATGCTTTCTGGGATTTGCAAAAAGCCAGAATTTCTTTTTGAGTTATGGACGCTACTTGCTTGGTTCCTAGGGATTGGAGCAGAGGTCTGGCGTGATAGAGATCCTGCTTGATTGTTATCGGACGTTTTGAGCACAGGCTGAAGTGGTGATCGAACAGTTCCCGGATGGTGATGCTTTTGCGGATGGGTTTGGTTTGCGTGAACCGTTCCTTCTCTTTTTGGGATATGGTCCTCTGGATTTCGGAGAACGAAAGAGCAGACTCTTCAGATGCGCATTCGTGATGAAAAGTTGCACCTCGTACTTTCCACGTCACTATCCATTTTTTCTGGCGCATGGAATAACGGATTGTTGCCATAATCTTCCCTCCAAGGGGGAAATACTGTGACTACGCTCCACCCGTCAAAATTCGCATATGGTTTGCCTCGCCTGTCATCCCCCGGAACGTAAGGCACAACAATCCCTTTTTGTCTTCCTACCAGTGTATCCGGAACTGGTCGGGGTTGTAGGCAGCCGAGTGCCCGATTACCGGGGACGTTTTCTGCGCGGCCTCCAGTCCGGGTATAGCGTCGGACAGACCGTGGCCAACTCTCTCAAGAGCCACAACCATACGCAGCCGACGCACACGCACAGTTTCAGCGGGCAGCTCGTCAGCACGGCCCTGAGCGGCACGGCGGCGGGGCAATCCTTCTCTTCTGCGGCAAATCTCGGAGTCAGCGGATGGGCTGCCGGACAATCCATCACGAGCGGAGGAGCGGGTGGACAAACATATCAGGCAGTACAAAGCTCAGGGGGAACATGGATTTCCATCAGCCAAACTGGAAATGATTCGGGAATCGCTGGAGGCAGAGTTTCTATTCAACGAACGACTGAAGAAGCACTAAAAGGTACTAGTCCTTTTGGCGATAGAAATACTTTGGTTGCTCCCGGTGTCTATGAATCCAGATCCGGAGGGGGTGTTGCAGGGTTCACTGTAGGTGGTTCTTCCACAGTAGCCGCAACGACTTCAGGAGGTGCGATCTGGGGCAGCACAGGCGGTGGAAGCATTTCCGGTACGGCCAGTGGCACAGTAAGCGGAACGACCAATGCCAGCGGCGTTTCTGGGGCACTTCGAAATGGAAGTGTAAGCGGAAGTATCGGTGCAGGTGGGGGAACACCTACCGATTATACGGGAGGAGCAGAGACAGCTCCTGATCATATCTATGTGCGCTGTCTTATTCGCGCAAAACCATAAATAGGTATTTATATAATTATATATTTATATAAGATAAGGTAACGCCAAAGTAAATTCTTCCCTGGCGTTGCCTTATTTTATTATCCACCTGTATTTCAAAGTTATCTTGCTCTGATAAGATACCGAACAGCACGGTTCACCGGGCGGACTTCACCGACCACAGGAGTAACACGCGACACATCAAAACTGTAGCGTATCTGGTTATAGGCATCGCCTTCTTGTACACCTGCATTCCCGGCAGGCCAAAACGCTCCACTTGATCCCCCTTGGGTATCGTGTCCAGACCAATCACCGCCTACAAAGGTTCCCCAAATCGTCCTGATTCCATCTCCCTGAAGCTGGCCAAGTGCCGCGCTGGAATGCGTCACGGTGCCGTAATGTGTACTCGTCTGTGAACCTTGGCCGCGCAGGAATATCCCCCGGTAATCGGGTACCCGGCTGCCTATAACCCCGACCAGTTCCGGGTATACTGCGCTGGATATGGATTGCCCGTTACATTCCAGCCAGTTATCTCTATCAGAAGGCCATGAGTTGGAAGGCCAAGTAATCACCGTTCCAACGGGGTTCGAAGCCCCCACGCTTTTGACAGAAATTGTTGTAGGATTAAAACTGGTTCCATCAGCAGCCACCCCTGGCAAGGCCAGCCCAAAACACAAAAGAAAGAGCAAGAGCAGTCTTTTCATGATGTTCTCCCTAGTTGCCCGCATGTTGTCGGAAGAGCGAGTGCATGGTAGTCACAGTCTCTTCGATGAAGCCCATCTTCAGGAGGAAGTCCGTGTCGGGAACGGCGTCTTCTTCTTTCTGTCTACGGATGCGCGGTGTCTTCAGGCCGCTGAAGCTAAAATCCGCGTTCAGAGTAAAAACGGACACCAGTTCATCTTCCGGCATTGAGGAAAGCCTGATTTTGAGGCTGGTAAGCAAGAGCCCGGACTCCAGTCCGACTTCGCGCTGTTCGGCGCATCTGTTACTGAGACTGAAGGCCCATCCGTCCGGGAAAGCGTAGCCTTTCCCTGTTCAGCTATGGAGTAGGTCTTTCCGTTGAGGGAAAGCGTCATACTTTCGGCGTAAATATTGCTCATGAGATCTTCGAGCGGGTGTTCGGAGTCCGATGCGGACAATGTACTTGGGGACATGCGCTTCATTTCGCCGCCGAAGGCTTTTTTCGCGTAATTCTCGAACAGCTCAAGGGTAGATTTGGAGGTGCCGGCAACATAAACGAGTCCGTTTGACGTATCGATGGCGACATCGTTCATAAAGGGGCGGGGTTCTGTTTTTGAAAAGAGCCGGGACTTGCAAAGGTCTTTGAGTTTCTTCTTTCGGGAGCTGGAAAGGAACGTCTTGCCTTGCCTCTGGGGGGGGCCCGCGTCATTTCCGCAAGATGTTTTTTGAGAATGGCCGAAGGTATCTTTCCGGTGTCGATACGAAAGCCAAAGCTCATGTATTGGCCCTTTTCGAGAATCGAAGTCTCCAGATCGGCAAACATGTCATCTTCAGGGACGAAGCCATAGACTTTTTCGTCAGGGGTATTGTCGATGGACCGGAAGGCGAATCCGGGGTCATGTCGATGAGGGACTGGCCGAGCGGCGTGGACACAAGGGATTTGCCGCTGGCTGCGATGAATCCACGGCCCTTGAGGGTTTCAAGGATACTCGCCCGTGTCGCTTCCGTCCCGATGCCTTCATTTTCCTTTAAAACGGCCTTGGCCTTGGCGTCGGAAACGAAGCGGTGGATGCTGGCTATCGCCTCGATCAGTGAACCTTCCGAAAACCTGGAAGGCGGCGTGGTCTTCTTTTTGAGGGCGTCCACGTCGGCGCAGAGTACGGCGTCATTGTTGCCGACGGACGGCAGGACTGTTCGGCCTCTTTCTTTTTGGCGTCCTCATCGTCCTCTTCAGCCGCGAAACCGGTCCAGCCCGGCTCGATGATCATCCGGCCACGGGCTTCCCATGCCGTTTCCACGATGGTGGCCAGAATCTTCTGGGCCTCGTAGAGCATGGGGGGATAGAACTGGAGAAAGTACTGGACGGCGATCATCAGGTACAGCTCCTTTTCCTGCGCCGTGAGGCTCCGGGGCTCTTCGCCAGTGGGGATAATCGCGTGGTGGGCCGTGATCTTCTTCGTATCCCAGACGGGGCCTCTCAAGGCGGAATCGGCCTTGGCGGTCACGGCCTCAAGACCGGAAACGCCGGAAAGGGCGGTAATGATCCGGGCGGCATCACTGAACTGCTCTTCGGGCAGATAGCGGCAGTCGGTACGCGGATACGTCGTCAGCTTCTTTTCATAGAGCGACTGCGCGGTATCCAGAACCTGTTGCGCGGTCATGCCGAGCTTGGAGGAAGCGGCCTTCTGAAGCGAGGAAAGGCAATGCGGCAGAGGGACTGGCTTTTTCTTCTTCTCGCGTGTGACGGAGGTGATGATGCCGTTTTTGCCGCGCACGGCATCCATGATGCCTTGGGCGGTGGCCCCATCGACGAGACGGCCTTCACTGTCCAGTCCGGGTTGTGTTTCCGAAGGCTTGAAGATGGCTGAGAACGTCCCCGCATCGTGCTGGAGCCTTTCCTGAAGGACGAGATAATCAATGGGGGTGAAGGCTGCGATTTCCCGATCCCGGTTGACGACAAGGGCAAGGGTGGGCGTCTGGACGCGCCCCATCGACAACACGCCATCCCGTCCCGACTCCCTGCCCCGGAGCGTCATGGCGCGGGTTGCGTTCATGCCTATGAGCCAGTCGGCCTGTGAGCGGGCGCGGGCGGAATCTCTGAGGTTGGCGTAATCCCGGTTGTCCTTCAGCGTTGCCAGAGCTTTTTGGATCGAGCGGGAGTCCAGGGATGCAAGCCAGATGCGCTGGACCGGGCCGGAGTAGCGGAAGTGTTCGAGGACTTCATCCACGAGGAGTTGGCCTTCCCTGTCCGGGTCGCCCGTGTTGACGACCGTAGCGGCCTCACCGAGCAGATTGCTGATTACCTGAAGTTGAGCGCGGGTGCTTTCCTTGGGCTTGAGCCGCCACTCACGGGGAATCATGGGTAGGGAGCTTCTTCGCCACAGCTTCCATGCTTCATCATAATCATCGGGATCATACTGTTCCAGCAAATGCCCGAAGCACCAGGTCACGGCGTCGTTCCCACAGACTATATACCCCTGACAAGTCTGCGTGACGCCGAGTTCAGCGGCAATGGCTTTGCCGAGTGACGGTTTTTCGGCAATGAAGAGACGTTGGATCATGGACTCCTCTCAATTCAAAAGGTTGCGATACATTCCGAAACGGCGTTTGAAGGGATTCAGCAGGGCCGGGAGCAGACCTTCTTCCAGTTCTTCGGCCTGAAAGTCGGCGTTGAAGCCCTTCCTGCGGTGGTTTTCAATGCACAGGGTGTTCCCATAGAAAGACATGCTCCATCCTTTGGCGTCGTCATTGCGGGTGACTTCCTGTGAGTTGGGGAACGCCGCGCACCATGTGGGAAGAAGTTTTTTGAGCCTGTAAAAGAGGTTCGTCATGCGGGCGTCCGTTTGGACCTCTGTGAGATGAACGCCGTGCAGAAATGGAGAGGGTTGCGAATAGAGGAAGAACTTTGCGATGCAGGCGCGGTGGCATCCGTCTTCCGCGACGTAGCCTTTGCCCTCATGAAAGCAGAAGCTCATGAAGGGGGCACGGAATCGTTCGAGGTTCAGGTAATATTCGGGATTCACCGTAAACAGCCTGATGTTTTTCCGCATCTTTTCGCCCTTATCGAGGAGCTCCCTCCATGTCATGCCGGGATAGTTGGGATTGACTGTCACATAGATCAGGCCGGTATTTACCGAAGCCGACAAGCAACGGCTTATTGAGCGGAGGAAGGGTGCCGGACGTAGCGATTCGATACAGCTATCGGCAAAGGCGGGTACTGTATCAAAAAGTTCTTTGATTTGTTCGTCAGTCATGGCCGTCCCTTGTGGCTACTCATCAATCCAGTGGCCACCGTTGAGCCGTTCGCCAACGTAGTTGACGCCGACCTTCCATGTGTACTCATGGCCAGCGTAGGTCCGGTAGTAGGAGGGCAAGGCGTCATCAATGATCCAGACCCATTTGGTGCGGCAGCGTGGGGTATTCTCACGGTCTTCTTGGCCCATGCGCCGCCAGACGTCATCTGGAATGCATTCCTCAACGGGGGATTGCTTTCTGAGCTGACGGTTCAGAAGATCAGCGGTGCAGCGTTCAGCGCCGTCTCAGTCTCATGCGTAGGTTCGAACAGTACAGCATGGCTCCAGCGAAATTGTGAGTGCAGCGGATTACCAGCGGGCGGATCGACGTGATCATGCTGTGGGCAGGCCGCAGCGGTGGCGAGTACATTATGCCTGCCTTGTGGCCTTCAACGCCGGGAATCTGAAAGCTGTGGCCGTCATGGCCAGAGAGAAGTATGCGAAGCGTGAAATCATTCTCTGTGCCGATAACGACACGGAGACACAAGGGAATCCCGGCAGGAAAGCGGCTTCCAGAGCGGCGCAGGTCGTGGGCGGCAAGCTGGCTGTCTGCCCGGCTCACGAAGGCAGGGCGACGGATTTCAACGACCTGCACCGGCTGCGTTCCCTTGAGGCCGTCCGTGCCGTTGTAGAAACAACACGAAAACAGGATGACGACTGCCCCATGCCGGAAGGCTTTTTTCTGGTGAAGGAAGGCAGACGCGCCGGGTTGTACAAGCTGGAGACCAGACCGGACGGAGACAGTCAGGAAATCCGGCTTGGCCCGCCGCTTCTGGTCAAAGGCATGACACGGGGAGCGGACGGCAACGAATGGGGACTAATGCTGGAATGGATTGACCCGGACGGGAAAAAACACGCTTGGGCCATGCCCGTGGAAGTGTTGTTCCGGCAGGGAAGCGACTGGTACAGCACACTGGCCTCCGGCGGCTGGTTCGGCAATCCCTCCACCCGGTCAAAGCTGGCGGCATTTCTGTCCACGGTCCGCCCCCTTCGACGGATACGCTGTGTTTTGCGCACGGGTTGGCATGATGCCGTCTATGTGCTTCCCGGTTCTGTTTACGGCGAAACGGAAGAAGATGTAGCTCTTCAATCTTCACAGCATACCGGACTGTATCGCACCGCCGGGACGCTGAAAGGTTGGCGGGAGATAGCGGAGTTGTGCGTCGGCAACTCCCGTCTGAGCTTTGCCTTGTGCGCGGCCTTTGCCGGGCCGTTGCTTCGTCTTGCCGGTCTGGAAGGCGGCGGCTTCAGTTTTGAGGGCGGCTCATCCTCCGGCAAGACCACGGCCTTGCAAATAGCCGCTTCCGTCTGGGGCGGCCCTGAGCATGTCCGAAGCTGGCGGGCTACGGACAACGGGCTTGAAGGCATCGCCGCGCTGCACAACGACAATGTATTGATTCTGGATGAAATGGGGCAGGTCAACGGGCGTGTTCTTGCCGAATGCGCCTACATGCTGGCCAACGGACAGGGTAAAGGCCGCTCGAATCGTGAAGGAGGAGTTCGTCGTGCCCAGAACTGGCGTCTACTCTTTCTCTCCAGCGGCGAACTTGGGCTTTCCGACAAGCTGGCCGAGAACGGGCTGAAATCCAGAGGCGGGCAGGAAGTGCGTTTCGTGGGCCTGCCGGTGGACTCGTCCATGCTCGCCAGCCTGCATGGTCTTCCCGATGCCGGAGCCGTGGCCAATCGCATCAAACAACTTGCTTCCGAACATTACGGCCATGCGGGGCATGATTTCCTGCAAAAGCTGACGAAGGTCGAAACCCTGAACACCGTTCGGGCGGAACTCGGCCCGGCAATGGCCGATGTCGTCAGGCATCTTGTCCCCGAAGGCGCTGACGGACAGGTGCGACGTGTGGCCATGCGTTTCGCCCTGTGCGGCATGGCCGGAACGCTGGCCGTACGGCTGGGCATTCTTCCCGAAAAGCTGGACGTATTGCACTGCATCGAAATCTGCTTCCGGGACTGGCTTACGGCAAGAGGCGGTACCGGAGCTTCCGAGGATGTCGCCATCCTTTCCACGGTACGGCTGTTCATTGAACAGCACGGCGCAAGCCGCTTTCAGGATTTGGATACGCAAATGTCCACCTGCATCAACCGAGTGGGATTTCAGCGCACTCGCAACGGCACGACTGAGTATCTGATTCTGCCGGAAAGTTTCAAATCTGAAGTCGTCAGCGGCTATTCGGAACGCCGCGCAATCAAGGTCCTTTCCGTTGCACAATGGCTTCAGACCGAACGCCCGGGACGTTTCAAGTCCAGAAGAACTCTTCCAGGCATGGGGCGTCAGGAATGTTACGTTCTTGTCCTTCCTCAGGAAGAAGAGATTACTTCATAACCTTTGTTCCAAAACACTGTCCCAAGTGTCCCAACTGCCCCAATAATAATATATTCAACATGTTATTGTGGGGCAGTCGGCAAAATTGGAAAGTGTCCCACAAAAAAGTGTCCCAATTCAACGCCTGAATTTTGGGACAGTGGGACAGTCCTCAAACACGTAATTCATCATGTGTCCCACACGCAACCTATTGAAAAACAAAGTGATGGGACAGTTGGGACACTTGGGACAGTCAAAAACACAAAGTTGAAACTCAGGAGCAAGAGCCATGTCCTATCTCGTACTCCACATGGACAAATTCAAGAAGGAAGCCATACGCGGCATCCAGAGCCATAACCGGCGGGAACGGGAGAGCCACAGCAACCCCGATATTGACTACGACAGAAGCGCGGCGAACTACGAGCTGCACGAAGCCGCCTCATCAAACTATGCCGAAGCCATTCAGAATCGCATTGACGAGCTCCTGCCGGTCAAGGCCGTGAGAAAGGACGCCGTGCGCATGTGCGGGCTTATCGTCTCCTCGGACAAAGCGTTTTTTGATGGTCTCACGCCGGAGGAAACAAGGCGTTTCTTTGAGGAGAGCAAAGCCTTTCTCACGGAGTTTGTGGGCGCGGAGAATGTCATTTCCGCAATGGTTCACATGGATGAAAAGACGCCGCACATGCACTTCCTTCACGTGCCGGTGACGCCGGACGGGAGGCTCAACGCCAACAAAATCTATACCCGCCAGAGTCTGCGAAAGTTGCAATCCGGGCTTCCCGCCCATCTGCAAAGCCGGGGCTTCGTCATTGAACGCGGCGTGGAACAGACGCCCGGTTCCGCGAAAAAACATCTGGATACCCGCGAGTTCAAGCAGCAACAGGAAGCATTGGAGAAACTGATTCAGGAATCCGAAGAGGCCGCACGAAATTCACGGCAGCTTATCAGCGCATTGGAACAGCGTGAGGAAGAGTTGAGAAAGAGCATTGAAAAGTATGAGCGGCAGGCTGCGGAGGCGGAAAAGGTGCTTCGGAAGGAGACCGATCTGCCGAAAGCCTCTCTTTTCAATTACCCGTCCGTGCTTGAGAAAGCCTCTTCCCTCATTGAAGAACTGAAAAAGGCGCTTGCCGTCAAACACCTTGTCCAGCAGCGGGAAGAAACGCTGCAACGGGAAGTGGATACCCTTCGCGGAAAACTGACGCGGCTTGAAGCGGGAGACACGGTCCACAGGAAACAGAGCCGTGAGGAAAAAGAGGAGCTGGAGAATCAGTTGAAGAAGATGAAGGGAATCATGGCAGGCTATCAGGAATTTCTGCGTCTTCCGGAAATCCTGCCGCTGCATATCGAGTTCGTGGAGCGCAAGCGTGCCGAACAGATCCAGCGTCAGCAGGAAGAGGAGCGGCAGCGGCAGGAGCAGGAGGCGCGGGACAGGGAGCGTCGGAAGGCGCGCTCCGCCCGTGGCATGAGGATGAGGTAAGGCGTCGGGGGGAAATCTTCGCACAGGCCGAAGATATAGCCCACTATGCTTCACTTCGTGAAGCGTGGGCGACCGTCCCGCTCGACCGGAAAGACAAAACGCCCATCCGGGGCATGGCCCCGGCGAAACACAGGAGAAAACATCATGACCATTACCGCGACTCAGTTGAAGGAAATCAGACAGGAGTTCGCCACTCTCAAACCCGCTTCCGTCACGCTGGACGGGCATCGAACCATGTCCGTGAAGGAAGCCGTCTTCGCTCTGGCCCCGACGCTGGAGCGGATGAGAAAGCGCGGTTTCGAGGTACAGGAGCTTGTCGAACGCCTGCACGAAAAAGGCATTGAGGTGAAGGCTCCGACGCTCGCCAAATACCTGAGCGAGTTCAGACGCCGGAAGGAAAAGAAGAGAGACACGCCCCCGCCCCCGGCGTCCACAGGCAGGATGACGGAAGGCGTAAAGCGTTCAGTCCCTGAAAGCGAACACCGGCAGAATCCGTTCATCGTGCCTGACATGCCGACTGGCGAGTTATAAATCAATGACATGGGGAATCAGTATGACTCAGACTTACGGATATGTCCGTGTATCAAGCGCAGACCAGAACGAGGACCGCCAGCTCATGACCATGCGGGAGTATTCCATAACGGCGGACAGAATTTATATGGACAAGCTGTCGGGAAAGAATTTTCAACGCCCGCAGTATCGGGCGCTGCTCAGGCGACTGAGGCCCGGCGATCTGCTCTGTATCACCAGCATCGACAGATTGGGCCGCAACTATGAGGAAATCCAGCGGCAATGGCGGATTCTTACCAAAGAGAAAAAGGTGGATATTCTGGTGCTGGACATGCCCCTTCTGGATACAAGGAGGGACAAGGACCTGCTTGGAACATTCATTGCCGACCTTGTGTTGCAGGTACTTTCCTTTGTTGCTCAGAACGAACGGGAAAACATACGGAAACGTCAGGCGGAAGGCATCGCCGCCGCAAAAAAGAAAGGCATCCGCTTCGGACGCCCGCCCAGACCGTTTCCGGCGGAATTTCCGACTGTACTCAGACTCTGGTCGGACGGAAAAATGACGCTGGCGGATGCCGCAAAGACATGCGGGATGGCGGAATCTTCATTCCGTTACAGAGCGGGTGTGGAACAGAAATCCAGATAAATTTCAACGAAAAAGTGTACTTTTCCGCACCGTCGGCTTCCTGAACTCCTATGCAGGAAGTAATATCGTAGAACCGTCTAAAATTCCAGTCAAAAATTTGTCTACCCCCTCGTCACGGCAGGAATCGTTTTTCAGGGTGCGGAAAAGTACACTTTTTCGCGCCCTTGGCTTGATTGACTGTTTTCACCATGCCGGGGCCGCTCTCATGTTTTGCAACCGGAGTCCCCGACATACATCGTCTGAAAATGCTGTCGGAGGAATGTCATGCTGACGAAGGGAGCCATAGGAAATCTGGTCAACCGGTACAACGCAGTTCTGAAAAAATGCCATCTCATCAATACGTTTAGTTCACTGGCTGTAGCCGCCATGCTGGTCATGGGGGCAGCGGCAGGGGAAGCCTTTGGTCAGTTCATCGGATATGATGTTACATCTCCGTCGTCTACTGGCCCGACCGTTTCCGGGACAGACGTTTCGACGGAAGCAGATGCTCGCGGCATCAATGCCTTTGCAGAGGGAAACCACATTGTTCCCGATACAATAACACGCGCTGAAGCGACGGCTACGGGAACGCAGGGAGCCCGTTCCTTCGGGGTGCTTTCCGAAAGCAATACAGGCAACTCGCTGACAGTACAGCTAGGTTCACTTGATATAAGCTCCCAAGCTGTCACGGAGGATGGAGAGGGCCGCAGCTTCGGTATTTACAGTTATGATAACAGCACCGTCACCATGAAAGGAGGTTCCGTCACCTCTTCGGCGGAGTCCCAAAATGGAGACAGCACAGTCTACGGTATTTTTAGTGGAGAGAGTAGTCATGTGACATCAGGAGCTGGTTCCGTTACGGCTTTTTCTTCGTCAGGCGGAAGTGATGCCTGGGTGTATTCTTATGGGATTCAGGCCGATGGCTCCAGCTCCTTTACAGCTACGAATCCTCTGACAAAGATAGAAGCATCGGCTACTTCTCGTGAAAAGGCCTCTCAGCTTTTCGCATATGGGATCAATGCGGAATCTGACTCAGCGGTTACCCTGAATAATGCGGATATCACCGTACAAACGAAGACTGACCATCAACTTGACTATAATAATGCCTATGGCGTCAGCTTGGGAGGAGACTCGATATTCAGAATGCGGGACGGCTCCATCCGTGTGGCCGCCACTGATATCAGCGGAAAGGCGTTTACCGGAGATACCGTCGGAATAATGACGAACTCCGGCGGCGACAGCTATACGATTTCGCTGGGCACGGTGGACATTCAGGCGGAAGGGAAAGGTGCCAGCGGCCTTGCGCTGGCCCACGCCACGATGGATATGGCCGGGGGAAGCATTACGGCGAAAGCCCACGGAGGGCAAGCGCAGGGGTTGAACGCCAATGGAGAGACGACATTCACGGCTACGGGCGATATCGACTTCACGGCCCAGGCCGAGGGCAGCAAGGCTGTTGCCCTCCATGCGGAAGGCGAGTCAGTGATCACGGCCCTCGGCGGAGCCGTAATCGCGTCAGGTGATAAGACGGCGTACGATCCTATGGGCGCTGCGGGGCTGGAAGCTTCCTCCGGCAGCAGCATCACCAAGTCAGGTGGGGACGTTACCGTCTCTTCCCTGACAGGCCATGCCGTCGGCCTGGACGCCCAGGATAACTCCCACCCTGATAAGACTTATCGAGCCAGCAGGATCGCATATGGAAATGCCGACGCCACAACGCGGGTGAAGGTGGAAGGCATGGAAAAAGCCTATGGAATCAGAGCCCGGAACCTCAACGTAACGACCAGTGACGGGAAGTCCGCTTCCGTTGAATTGACGAACGGCGATATCCGGGTGACCGCCGGCGGCTCTGACGCATACGGCGCCTACAGCGATTCGGGCAATATCGCCTTGAAGGGCACTACCGCCATCACAGCTGCTGCCGAAACATCCGGCGGGGAGGTGTATTCGCTCTATGCCAAGGGGAACAAGCCGAGTGCGATCAATGTGGAACGCGCTTCGGTCATAGAAGGCGACATGGCAACGGAGACGAGCAACGCCTCCGTGACAGCTGTCTTTCAGGACGGCGGCAAGATGAAGGGCTGGACACGTAGCCTCGGGAAGCTGGAACTGACCTTTGGTAAGAACGCCGTATGGGAAATGGTTTCCTCCAACAATCTCGCGAAGGGAAACGACGGGAACTACGCCGCCAACCTGACGAAACTCGCACTGGACGACGCTCATGTCTATGTGGGCAATACGCAGGGACAATGGGAGGCCGGACCCGGGTTTTCCTCGTCCAAGGCATTGCTGTCTGCAACGGATGCGCCTGCGAAATTGAAAATCGGAACGCTTTCCGGTTCCGGGCATTTTTATCTCCGCACGGATATGGAAAAAGATATTTCGGACAGTGTGCACGTGACGGACGGTCTTTCCGGCAACCATGCGCTCCATGTGCAGGCCAGCGGAGCAGAGCCTGTGGAAACGCAGACGGCCAGCTATCTGGCGCGGGCGGAACAGCAGGTGGGAGCCGCATCCGGAGCCTTTGCCCTGAAAGGAGGCCGGAACGTCAACGGGCAGGAACTGATCGACATCGGCCTCTATAATTATACGCTGGCCACTTCGGAGAGGAACAACGGCCGGGAATGGTATCTGACGCGGGTTGAACTTCCCGATCCGGAAGACCCCTCGAAGCCCGGCGGCGGGGATACGCCGCTTTCCCCCACGGGCGAGGCAGAGGCGGCGCTTTCCGGCCTGGCCGGGCACTATGCCCTGTGGTACGGGCAACAGACCGACCTCCGCAAGCGGCTGGGCGAAGTGCGCTACGGTACACAGACCGGCCTGTGGGTGCGCGGCTTTGCGGACAAATCCCGCCTAGACGGGCTGGGAGGGACGAGCTTCACGCAGAACCTCGTGGGCGGCTCCATCGGTTACGATACCCTTGTCTCTGAGGATGAGGAATACAGGTGGCTGGTCGGCATGCAGCTGCGCAGCGGGCGCGCGCATCAAAGCGTGAACGGGCGCTGGGGCGGCTACGGCGACCTGACCGGCGTGGGCGGTGGCCTGTATTCCACCTGGGCGCATGCCGACGGCTGGTATGTGGACGCCGCCGCCACAATGGACTGGTATAATCACAAAATCCGCGCCACGATGATGGATGGCACACGAGTACATGACGATCGATCTTCTTACGGACTTGGCGCTTCGCTGGAAGCCGGACGCAAGATAGACTTCGGCTTCAGCAACGAAGGACGCGACCACTGGTTCGTGGAACCACAGGCGCAGCTTTCCTATTTCTGGGTGAAGGGTGGAGACTTCACGGCCAGCAACGGCATGAAAATCGATCAGAAGGACATGGACTCCCTGACCGGGCGCGCCGGTCTTGTGCTCGGCAAAAAATTCGCTCTGAATGGAGGCAACGGCTCCCGCTACATCCAGCCCTATGTGAAGGCCGGTCTGAACCATGAATTTCTGGGAGAGCAGGAAGCCCGTCTCAATGGTGTCCGTATGACTTCCGATCTGGAAGGTACTCGCGGCTACTACGGCGTGGGCGTGGACTGGCAGGCCACGGACAACCTCCGTCTTTACATGCAGGCGGAACGTGAACATGGCGAACATTTCACCCGTGAATACAACGTGTCCGCCGGGCTGAAGTGGACATTCTAAGGCATGAAACCGGGCACGGCGGACAGGACGCCGTGTCCGGTTTTCCTGTCATGGGAAAAAGACATGGGATGCAGCTTCTGCCGACCCCTATCAATTTCCTACTTTCATGCAGGAGAAATGCCTTCGAGATTTTTCCGTGAGTGAAGAGAGAATATCGCCTTCCATATCACAAAGGGTGCTTCTTCTGACGGAGGAGCATCCTTTCATTTTGCCTGTGCCAAGTTCTGCTGAATGTACAGCTAATAAGAACTGAGTGCGGAGGCAGAGGCTCTCCGAAAGTCTCTCTTTAGTAGGTATCCATCTGGGGCTGAAATACCCACTCTTGGGAGGAACAGCCATTTCTCTCTGTTCCAGCTTGCAAGGAAAACAAAATTTTGAAAATCTATGGGGCAGATGGTGGGGCAAATCTGCCCCACAATGAAAAAGCCCTCACGATTTCTCGTAAAGGCTTGATTTCATTTGGCGTCCCCAAGCGGATTTGAACCGCTGTTGACGGCGTGAAAGGCCGCTGTCCTGGGCCGGCTAGACGATGGGGACGTTTACCGTGCTTTTCTGCTCGCCGCAGCTGCACAGCCAGAACTATTTATAAAAATCATCCACCGCTGTCAACGAGAAAAAAGGGGAAAATGGAAAAAAGTTGAAACGTATAGTTAATATGCTGTATTTATTTTATAAAAATTTAACAAAAAAACCTTTGATAAGAGGAAAACTCTCGGTCCCCAACGGCCCCATTCTGAAATGGGGAGTGAACGGTACAAAACGGTTACCATATGAGCTCACCAGTCCCGTATTTCCTCCAATCGGCAAGAGAGTTTTTTTCGGGTTAAGGTGCAAAGGAGCGAAAGAGTAGGCTTGAGGCTCCCCCGAACCCTATTCTCCACGTAGGGGCCAGAAAAATGCCAGAAGCCTAAAAGAATTCCCCCAGCCTCCCGAATGAAGGAGGCTGGGGGATGGCTTGTAAATGGTAGCCGCTCGGAGACAGCTTTAGATCTTCCTGTACGCACCGCCGGTGGATGCGGAGGTCACCAGCTTGGCGTAACGGCGCAAGAACGGGGATTTTACATCTTTTTCCACGGGGACGAAGTGTTTGCGGCGTTCTTCGATTTCCGCTTCGGGGACGACCAGTTCCAGCTTACGGCCGGGGATGTCGATATGGATGGTGTCGCCGTCCTGCACGAGCCCGATGAGCCCGCCGTCCGCCGCTTCGGGGGATACGTGGCCGATGGCCGCACCCCGGCTGCCGCCGCTAAAACGGCCGTCCGTGATGAGCGCCACATCCGCGCCGAGGCCCATGCCCACGATGGCTGACGTCGGGGTCAGCATTTCGCGCATACCCGGGCCGCCGCGGGGGCCTTCATACCGGATGACCACCACGTCGCCCTTTTTGATCTTGCCGCCGAGGATGGCTTCCACGCCTTCTTCCTCACTGTTGAACACGCGGGCGGTCACGTCGCGGACCATCATTTCGGGAGCCACGGCGGACTGCTTCACCACGGCGCCGTCGGGCGCGAGGTTGCCGCGCAGGATGGCGATACCGCCTTCCTTGGCGTAGGGCTTGTCGATACGGATGACGTCGGGGTCAATGATGTGGGCCTTGAGTTCCTTGATATTTTCAGCCACCGTCTTACCGGTGACGGTGAGCGCCTCGCCGTGCACGAGGCCCTTGTCGAGCAGGGCTCCCATGACGGCGGGGATGCCGCCCGCGCGGTGCAGGTCTTCGATGTGCTGCGTCCCGGCGGGAGAAAGCTTACAGATATTGGGCGTCTTGCGGCTGATGTCGTCGAAGATGTCCAGAGACAGGCTCAGTTCGGCTTCCCCGAATACGGCGGGCAGGTGGAGGGTCGTGTTGGTGGAGCCGCCGAGAGCCATGTCCGCCGCCACAGCGTTGTGGACGGATTGTTCGGTCACGATGTCGCGGGGGCGGATGTTCTTTTCGAGAAGTTCCATGACCTGCATACCCGCCTGTTTGGCAAGGCGGATACGGGCGGCGGACACGGCGGGCGTCGTGCCGTTGCCGGGCAGGGCCACGCCCATGGCTTCGCACAGGCAGTTCATGCTGTTGGCGGTGTACATGCCGGAACAGGAACCGCAGCCGGGACAGGCGTTTTCGGTCAGGTCTTCCAGCTCTTCTTCGGTCATGGTGCCGTTACGGACCGCGCCGACGCCTTCAAACACGCTGATGAGGTCGGTGTTGTTCCGTCCCGCCAGCATGGGACCGCCGCTCATGATGATGGAGGGCAGGTTCAGGCGCATCATGGCCATGAGCATACCGGGGACGATCTTGTCGCAGTTGGGGATGAACACCAGCGCGTCGAAAGGATGTGCCGTAGCCATGATTTCGATGGAGTCGGTGATGACTTCCCGCGAGGTCAGGGAGAAGCGCATGCCTTCATGATTCATGGCCAGGCCGTCGCACACGGCGATGGCCGGGAACTCCATAGGCGTGCCGCCCGCCATGCGGATGCCCGCCTTGACGGCCTCGGCGATTTTGCCGAGATGCAGGTGGCCGGGGACCACTTCGTTGGCGGCGTTCACTACGCCGATGAGCGGGCGTTTCATCTCTTCGCGGGTCAGGCCGAGCGCGTAGAGCAGGGAGCGATGGGGGGCCTTTTCAAGACCGAACGTCATTTTTTGGCTGCGCATTGTCTGTTTCCTTTCAAAAAGTCGCTGTACTGGGCCGTCCGGTGGCGGTCCGTTCTGAAAACGGAGAACGGCTAGTCGCCGTATTCGTCCTCAAAGTCCTGTTTGGTCATGCCGAAGTGTTCGGGGAATTCCTCTTCCGGCAAATCGTCAATGGCTCCGGAAAGGAGGAAGAGGCCGCCGTGCGCCTGCATGAAGTAGTCGTCCATCGGGCCCCAAAGCTTCTTCACCTTTCGCAGCACGTCCAGATTTTCCAGCCGTTCCACGGGGGCCGCGCCCTTGCCGGCAATGGCCCCGGCGGCCACCATGCCCCGCCACGCGTCGGAGCCGCTGTCGATGCAAACCTTGTCGCCGTGCTTCACCCATTCGTTGGTCACGGCATCACGGGCGACGAGCGTATAGGGAGCGCCCTGTGAACAGCCGCCTTTCTTGGAAAGGTCGTCGTAATAGCCCCGATTCGCCTCATAGTCATACATCTCCGTCTTGTCGAAGACGAAGGTGTATTGGCAGTCCATCATCTCTTTCAGCGTCCGCAGGTTGGTGAACCCGCAATCGCCGTACTCCTCCAGCCTGAGCAGCGAATAAATCATGCTCCGCTTTTCGGAAACGGGCATATCGGAACGGGATACGACCCGTATGGCCTCTTCGATATAGTCTTCGATTTCGTGCATGGACACGGCGGGGCTCCTTTCTGCGTCGTTCCGGAGGAGGGGCGCCGCTGCCCGAGGCCGGGAAATGCCCGCCTCAGGCAGCTGGGGATCTAGTCGATGATACGGCCCTGAAGCCAGATGATGGCGTCGATTTCATCCCCGGCTTGCGGGACGATCTTGCAGACGCGCTCGGGAGCGTAGAGGGGGAAGCGGAGCGGGTTCGGGGTATTGAGGCCGAACTCCACGATCAGCATATAAATTTTTTCGTTCTGGATGTACATTTCTTCTACGGACGTGACCGGGACGCGGATCTGATATTCGCTGGCGACATCGCCGGGGACGACGATGCGGGCGCCCCTGAGATCCACGGTGAGCTGCGGCACGTCGAGGCGGGTCTTGCCCGGATTTTGGGCCAGCCATTCCGCCACGTAACGCTCGTATTCCACACCTTCGGTGATGGTCATTTCGTCGAGGAGGGCGCGGCGCAGGCCGTAGGCGAGCCCGGCGATAAGGAAGGTATGGCGGACGCCGGGGGTGAGATTTTCACGGTCGCGGAACAGAAACGGCGAGTAGAACCAGAGCGGGTTGGCTCCTTCGTTGCAGGTGGCGGACACTTCGCCTTCGGTTTCGTTTTGCCAGAGATACGTCTCGTTCACGGTCATATCGTTGGGCGCGCCTTCCAGCAGGGGATAGGTCGACACGGGACGGAGCTGATCGCCCGCGTTCCCGTGGACGGTGACGCCCGCGCGGAATCCTGTTTCTACCGGCCAGGCCAGCACCATGGTTTCTTCCTTGGAGTCCTTGCGCTGCCAACAATCACGGGTCTTTCCTTCCTTCATCACCTGCATGACGACGGCGGGAACTTCCTTCTCGGGATCGTGCAAAAGGGTCAGCCAGGTTTTGCCAAGTCCTTCAAAATGGTTGCTCATGGGGCCTATCCTGATGGTTATGGTTGCTATCAGCGCTTTCTCGGGCGCCGTTTTTGTCTCAAGCGAAGAATCATACCCGTTTAGCCAGCATACGGCAAGATCGCAAAGCGCGCCGTTCCGGGGAGAATGTTTGATCTTTATTCTTTCGGCGGCGCTTGTGCGCCGCACAGTCGCATGATAACAGTGAGAACCCAAACAAGGCGGGAATTCCCCCGCCGTGTCGTGTCCGAGGCGGTTCGTTTTGTTACGTCTTTATGCTTGAGGAGAGTGCCGTGCGCGAAATTCATGTTTCAGCCATAACGGATACCGTCGCGGAGCTGGCCGTCGCCGCCTGCTGCCGCTTGCCGGATGTGATGTACCGGGCCATCGAGTCGTCCGTGGAACGGGAGGCCTCGCCTTCCGGCAAGGATGTGTTGCGTCAACTTTTGCTGAACGCAGACATCGCGGCTTCGGAGAACACGCCTATTTGTCAGGATACCGGCCTTGCCGTCGTGTTCGCCGAAGTCGGGCAGGATGTGCATGTCGTGGGCGGTTCGTTTGAAGAGGCCGTCAACGCCGGGGTCGCCAAAGGGTATACGGAAGGCTATCTGCGGAAATCCTCCGTGGCCGAGCCGCTGTTCGAGCGCAAGAACACCGGGGACAACACGCCCGCCGTGCTGCATGTGCGCCTTGTGCCCGGCGATCGCATCCGCCTGAAGCTGGCGCCCAAAGGGGCGGGCAGTGAAAACAAGAGCGCCCTCAAGATGCTCGTCCCCGCTGACGGCATTGAAGGCGTGAAGAAATTTGTGGTGGATACGGTGAAGGCCGCCGGTTCGAGCCCCTGTCCTCCGATGGTGGTCGGCGTGGGCATCGGCGGTACGCTTGAGCTGGCGGGCCTGTGCGCCAAGCGCGCCGCCATGCGCGACGTGGACACCCGCAACCCCGATCCCCGGTATGCGGCCTTTGAGGAAGAGCTCCTCGGCCTCCTGAACGATCTCGGGACGGGCCCGCAGGGGCTCGGCGGGACGACCACGGCTTTCAAGGTCAACGTGGAGTTTTGCGCCACGCACATCGCCAGCCTCCCGGTGGCGGTGAACATCAATTGCCACGCTGCGCGCCACGCCGAGGCGGAACTGTAATCACTTCCAGTCTCCGCCTCAGGCGCGGGGCAAACAGGAGATTTCCGTGTCCGAACCCATCCGTTTGACGACGCCCCTTACTCAAGACAAGGTGCGTTCACTGCATATCGGTGACAGAGTTCTCATTTCGGGGACCATTTACGCGGCCCGCGACGCCGCCCACAAGCGCATGGTGGAGACGCTGGACAGGGGGGAGCCCCTGCCCGTGGATCTGCGCGATCAGATTGTTTATTATGTGGGGCCCTCTCCGGCCAAGCCGGGGCAGGCCATCGGTTCCGCCGGGCCGACGACCTCAGGCCGTATGGACGCCTACGCGCCGCGCCTGATGGAAAAGGGGCTTTCCGGCATGATCGGCAAAGGCAACCGTTCGCAGGCGGTCAAGGACGCCATGCAGCGTTACGGGACTGTCTATTTCGCGGCTACCGGCGGCGCCGGGGCGCTGCTGTCCCGCTGCATCCGTTCGTATACGGTGCTGGCCTATGCCGAGCTCGGCCCGGAAGCGTTGGCGGCGATGGAGGTCGTGGACTTCCCCGTCATCGTCGTGGGCGATGTCGAGGGCGGTGACTATTATATGGAAGGGCCCAAAGCCTACGCGAAGCGCTAACGAAGATATTTAAGGACAGAGAGGCATTGAGGAGGGGGAGG
>ERZ838118.2438-NODE-2438-length-19862-cov-4.398495_pt1 | contig 19862 bp, 20 predicted proteins | sample MGYA00519863_ERZ838118 | MGnify/ENA primary metagenome ERZ838118 (study PRJEB31850, sample SAMEA3708827) | human gut metagenome | biome: human gut; feature: human-associated habitat; material: faeces | place: China | collected 2014 ...
CTTGGACGAAGCCGTTGCCCTGCAGAGAAAACTGCAAAATGACGGCTATGAGACATTGATCGTCACGGATGACTATATCGGGAAGTAATAAAAATGCCAGAACCTGTTTTGATCCGGTTCTGGCATTTCTTTTCTCATTTTATGTTTTCTATACTTCTTCTGCTTTTTCCTCGTCCGACTTTGGCAGTTTGATATGCACTTTGGTGATACGCTTCTTATCCACGCCCTCTACCCGAAGTATCACACCATCCCCGGTCACATAGACTTCTCCCTTTTGTGGGAAATGATCGAAAAGCCCGGTCAGATAACCACCGATGGTATCATAATCTTCTGAGGTAAAGGCAAGGTGCAGTTCATCACACAGATCTTCCAGATTCATAGAACCAAGGACATCATACTCCCTGTCGCTGATCCGGATGAGATCGTCTTCCTCATTTCCGTCAAATTCATCACGGATTTCGCCCACCAATTCTTCCAGGAGGTCTTCTAGGGTCACAAGTCCTGCCACTGCACCGTATTCATCCAGCACGATTGCAAGGCTTAAGCGCTCCTTTCGCATCTCCTCAAACAATTCCGAGGTATTCTTCTGTTCATAGGTAAAATATACTTTTCGCAGATAATCACGGATGGAAAAATCCTCTCCGCGCGGTGCTAGAATCATATCCTTCATATTGATCAGACCGATGATATTGTCCGTGTCTCCCTCATAGACCGGCAGTCGCGTGAACATATCCTCTTTAAAAGTTTCCACTAATTTGTCATAGGACCAGTTCACATTGACCATGGTCATATCAATACGGGGTATCATGATCTCCTTGGCGGTCGCATCCGTAAAATCAAAGATGTTATGGATATACTCTCGTTCTTCTCCCTCAATCTCGCCACTCTCATGGCTGGCATCTACCATGATGCGCAATTCTTCCTCGGTAATGGCTCCCTCATTCTGGTTGGGATCTACGCGAAGCAGACGTAAAAATGCCAAAGATAACTTGTTGATTAAAAAGATCACCGGTGTCAAAATCACCATTAAGCCCCAAATGATCTTTGCATAAGACAAAGATATCTTGGTCGCATTGAGTGTTGCCAGTGTCTTCGGCGAGATCTCACCAAAGATCAGGATCAGCAGGGTCAAAAGTCCTGTTGCTACCCCTGCGCCCACACTGCCCAACAGGCGTATGGCAAGTGTCGTTGCCAGTGATGATGCTGACAGGTTGACTACATTATTGCCGATCAGTATCGCCGACAGCATCTTTGCCGAATCATCTGTTACCTTGAGCACACACTGTGCCCGCTTATCGCCATCTTCTGCCATAGATTTCATTTTGATCTTGTTGACGGTTGTCAGCGCTGTTTCCGCAGAAGAAAAGAACGCAGATAAAAGTAAAAGAACAACCAAGATCACTAACTGAAGTATCGAGACGGTATCCAAAAAACATCACTCCTTTTTCTTTCTTATAATAATATCTCGTTATTTCATTTTATTATATATTTTTTCTTTTAGAAATCAAGCAATACCAAGGATATTCCTCGTATTTTCACTCGGATAAAGACAGTTCATAAGAAAAAACCGGCTCTTCCTCCTCCTGTGCCGTGAAAGTCTGTAAGATTTTCTCTTTACAGGCAGGATCGACATACCAAAGCGACTCCTCCATCAGCCCGCCTGCTTCTTCTGTCTTCTTATTATAATAGGTCTGGTCGATCTTTCGCAGTACAATGGCATTGCCATCCCGATACTGTCCCTGATAAATACCGCTTTCTGTGATGCCCATCTTGACCAGACGCTCTGTCATGTTTCCGGCACCATCCACTGCCTTATAGCGTGCCGTCACATAGCCTTTCTCCCCCAGAGAAAGCAGCGTTTTTTCATCCGGCAGTTCCACATCCAGTACCAGATTTTCCCTATCCTCGGCATCACTTGCTCCGGCTGTTCTTAGGACTTCCTGTTTTGTCACCGCACCTGCCTTGACTTGATTTTTTGACCAGTAGCGGTTTTTTGCAGAGATCTCCGGCGGTCTGTCCCAGACACTGTAAAAGGTCAAGGGCTCTAATCTGCCGTCGACATCTACTTTTTCTGTTCCACTTTCCAAAGCCTGCATGCCCCAGGCATTTAAGTCTGCCGGGCTGCCGACAGCAAGCACATCCGCATCCTTATAAATGGCATCCTCCCGCATTGCCCAGCCCATATGGGCATAGGTCTTTCTTTCCAATACTTTCTCGGCAAAATTTTCATCCCATACCAGACTTTCTTCTATGCGCGCAAAGGTATTCTCCGGTAAAGAAACCGTCTTTTTACAATCACGGATCCTATAATCTTCCCCGGCAGTCTGACCGTTTCCACATATGAGAACATCCGCTATCATGTCATAGTTCGCATAAAAACAATAGTCCTTTGTGCATGCCTCTGCGGAAAATACCTTATCCTGTCCGATCTGCCAGAATTCCTCTGTCGTTTTGGCAGTCTGCCTCCACCCGGTCTGCTCCAGAGAAGTAAAGACTCTCCCATCATAAAAGACCGCTAAGGCAGGCGCACTTATGGTCTGCGCCTCTTTCCAGTACAGGGGCTTTTGCTCCGGCAGGGAAAATGTTACATGGGGATTGTCCAGATTTCCCTCAAAAGCAATCGTATATGTCTCAGATACAATGACCTGTCCGACAGACGCATTAGATCCTGTGCCCGCCCGAAGGATGGCAGACCGGTATTTCCCCTGCCCCGCATTCCAAGTCTTTGTATGCGTATTGGTCAGAGTAAATATTTCTTTCATCCGGTCTGCCGTATTCTGGGTCTTATCATAATCGCAGGAAAGGACAAGCCTCCCCGGCTCCGGGCATTCTTCTTCCAACGTCAGGGAGATCTTTGAAAGATATTGGGATAGCGCACCGGACAGTCTTAGGCTCCTGTCTTTTGCCAGCCATATCCCCTTGCCGCAGATGGCGGTTTCCCCGGATAGATGATATTCTCCTTTTTGCAAAATATCATACGAGTTGTTTCTCTCCATCCTGCCATCTTTTTGCGCGCAGTATGCCCCATCTACATTGTCGATCCCCGTCCCATTATCATAGATGGCACAGGCGGTCACAGAGAGATTTCCGCTGTTGCAGATGGCAGTCGTATTATTGTGCAGACTGCTTTTTTCTATCTCTCCGGTCGGACGATTGAAAAAGCCATGTATCAGCCCATGTGTATTGCCATAGATCTTGCAGGCATCCAAAAGATAGGTAGACCATGGCTCATTTGCCGTAGCCAAAACGCCGGTCAGACTATCTTTGATATGACACTGGCGGATCTCAATGCGATTGGCAGCATTAAGCCACAGCCCGCAATTTGCCCCCTGCATACTGCATCCTTTGGCACTGCCGCTCGCCTGCCCCATATAGGCAATGCCCGCACCGCCATAGAGCCATTTACTGCCGTCATAGCGTGGTGCTTGCGCCGAACAGTCCGTCAGATACATTCCGCCATCCGTGACCATAAATCCCCAAGATGAGTCATAAGCCACGCAGTTATTGCAGATCAGCGTTGCTCCCCTGCCATCCGTATTCCTTGCAAAAAATGCTGCACCATCACAGTTATATGCCCGACAGTTGTTAAAGACGCCGACTGCCGGGAAGCCCGAGCCATTTTCCGATACGATATTAAACCCGGTGCCGCCGCCCAGATGGTCTACCCCGATATAGCCATAATTCCAGTTATTGCAGATAGTCGTATCACTGCCATACCATGATGCATTGATACAATCCACGGCAGAAGAACCACCTTCCGCTGCTGCACCATTATTTCTGTGGTTGTTTCCATTGAGTGTCAGATTGCCCTCTGTGATCAGGGTTGCACCATTCTGCACCGTGATCATGGGTCCCGGCTGTGACAGATAATTGACCATCTGATGTCCGTTGCCGTTGATGGTAAAACAGGCACCGTCTGTGATCAGCCAGCGTTCTGTTATAGGAATATCCTCCAAGAGGACAAATTTTTTCGCCCCATTTAACCATGCGCCCACGACAAAATCCGTCCAGGAAGAACACATCCAATAGTCGTAGAACCAGCCACCGCCATAACTTGTGACCGACATGCTTTGTTCCGGCATACTTATCCCGTCTTGCAACTCCGCGCCTGTGCCTTCCTCTACTGTCGCGGCTTGCGAATCTATGTCCGCGCGCGATTTCTCGTTTTCTGCGGTTTGCATCTCTTCGTCCGCGTATGTCACCTCGCTTTCTGTGTCTTCCATCTCTAAGTCATATCCTATCTGTCGGTCGTCTGCTTCTGCCACCATTCCTTCCATGTTTGTCTTAGACATCGCCCCATCTTCCCGATCGAAAGCCAACTTTTCTGCATCCTGGTGCTCCACCAATTCCACCTCTGTGCTCTCTGCCCGAACCGGCAATACATTTCCACCGCCAGATATGACCGTAAGCACCAGCAAAAACATAGCACAAATCCTTTTCCCCTGTTTTCGTTTTTCCTGTTTTTCTCGCAATCTTCTTCTCATGGTTCCTCCCCATTTTTCTATGATCTCATTTACTCAAAACACGCATAATAGGTCTGTGTTTCCTTTACCTGCGCAGGAAATGCTTCCCCACTCCACTGATCTGCCTGTCTTGACCAGCCTAAAAACTTTCGCCCCTCGACCGCCGGGGTCTGCGGTAAGATAAAGTCTGCTCCATCCTCTACCCGGTATGCCTGCCACAGTCTGTCATCCACATAAAAACGCACCTCATGATCTTCTTTTTCCATCTTCTGATCCCACAGGGCAGTTTTTATCACTTGACAGGTTCCCTCTGTTCCATTGGGATGCCGGTAGGTCTCGGTCACCCCCACGGACAGCAGACCATTTTTGCTATCCACACCGTAGATCTCCACCTTACACTCCCCTTTGATTCCAAGCCCCTGCATTTTCTCTTTTAAGATCCGGCAAAAAGCATCCGCCCATGCCTCGTCATCCTTTATACTTTCTGCCTGCATCCATTGTTCCTGCATGGTCTGATCCAAAGCCAGACTGACCGCCTCCTCCAAGGTCTTTTCATGGTCTGTCCTTCCTTCGACGGTCAGAAACATGAGCACGGAAAGAAACAAGATCGCCGCAGAAACGATACCATACACGATATATTTCATCCTTGTTCTCCTTCTTCCACACGCAGATAGATCCAACCATTCTGACTTGCCCCCTGCGCATCCCAAAGCATGACTTTTGCCCGATAGATGCCGCTACGCTCAAAGCAATAGTTTTCTTCTCCCGCCGCATCTTCCTGCGCTTTTACCACTTCCCTGCTGTCGGTATCCTCGATCCAAAGGATGGAAAAAGACGCCTCCTCTCCCCTGGCATCCCTTGCTAAGATCATATCCTTTGCCTGATAGGACTTCCCGACCAAAAGTGTCTGCGTGGTTGCTGTCGGGACCGGATCTTCTTTTACCCTTCGGATGGCTTGATCGGAAGTTGTCATCCCATATGTCTCCTGTCCCATCTTCTCTTTCATCTGCTTTCCCAGTGTCCGAGGCAGCCCCTTTTCTCCTGCAAAAGACAGGCAAAAGAATAAGGTCAGCAAAGCCCCTGCTACCACCATGGCAAGCAAAGTCCTACCATAGTTTCTTATAATTTCTGTCATATTCTCCCCTTATCCAAACATCTGCTCTAATGCCAGCGCCACCCCCATGCCAAAAGGACTTTTTATCTCTTGCCAGAACAAGATCCACAACATGACGGTCGTAACGACCGCTAGCAACATTTCCCCATAAGTATCCATAATCTCTTTCATCCCACTTCTCCTCTCTTTACATACAAAATGCCTGTATTGCCAAAAGAAAGACGCCACAAATACTGCCGCCGATGACACTGTAAAAAAGCGCCATCCCATAATCCCGCATAATTTCCTGCATATAGTTCCCCCTTTACCATAAATCCACCGCAATCCTTCTGGTATTTTCCAGATCAAAAAAGGAAATCCCATAGTCATAGGTCAGCGTCATACTTCCATAGGCTGCCTGCTTACCTCCCCCCGGTCGATAAACTTCCACACTAAGGTCATAGTCCATTTCTCTTGCATCTGCCTGACAGGCTTCGATCACATCCTCTGCAAAATGTGCTGCCTCGATCCTTTCGGCACTGGCAGTCAGAAAGGCATTTGCATTTCGCGCTGATACCGATGTCGCCGTAATGCCGATTCCCGTAACCGTCAAAAGCATGAGACAGAAAACCCCGATAAATGATTTTATAATGACTTCCATAAACTTTCCCCTTTCCTACATCTGCAAGATACTGCTTGCCATCATGACATAAAAGAGCATGACCATATCCACTAACATCTTGGCTCCCCCGGTCAACTGCGGTGCTAAAAATAAGGCGTAGAGCCCACCTAAGGCATCCTCGTTTTTCATCTTCTGTGCCTGATCGAAAAGCAGTTGATTTCTACGGATAATATCACTGATCTGGCTGGACGCATTGCCCCCGGTGCCCTCCGACAAAGAATAAAGCATCTTCATGGAGGACTGTACTTCCGGCAGGGCATAGGTCTGCAAAAATGCCAGATAGGGCTCCATGTCTGTCGGTTTCTGCTGCAGATCCTGTATCAGTTGGCGCAGTTCCGGCTTTAAGAGCAGGGGCGCTTCCTCATAGGATTCCATGATCGCCACCTGCACATTTTCACTCTGAAGGAGCAAAGACACTTCTAAGAGCCACTGCGGAAAGACCTTTTGCAGGGCACGGGTCACCTTTCTTTTTGCAATGCCATAGCCCAATTCTCTTTTGCCTGCCGCATCACACCGCTTTACTTTTTCATACTGGCGGAGTAAGTCTTTCTCATCGCAGGTCTTTTCCATACTGCCACTTGCCAGTTTCTTATCCGCCACATAAAAGATCCACAGATCGATCAAAAGCGTGGCAAGGGTTGTGACCTTAACCAGGGCATAATCGGAGATTGTCATAGAAATGCCGTTTGCCACATAGACAAAGGCAGAACACAAAAGCAAAGATACGACGACCGAGACCAAGATCTGCGTCCGCTTTCTCTTTTTCTCCTTTAAAAGTTCATATTCCCGGTCTGCCCACATGCGCCTGGCATCCAGCATCAGTAAGATAGCATCCCCATATTCTCCCCCATTTTGTTCTACCTGCAAGGCAAAACGGTGCATGGTTGCCATCTGCTGCAGGGGATATTCCTGCTCGATACGCGACAGCGCCTTCGCCTCCACCTGATTTTCCCCATAGGTCTTTTCAATATAGGTGATCGCATCCCTGATACAGGTATGCATCCTGCCCTTTGCCAAAATTTTTTCTACATCCTTTAAGGTCACCAGCACCTTGCCCGATTTTTGAAAAGAGTACAAAAACTGCTCCATATAGGTGTTTGCTTCCACAAACTGCAACTGCCCATAGCGGTTGCGATAGAGATTGCGCAGAAAAAAGGGAAACAGAAAGGCACACCAGCCACACAAAAGGACAAGATAGATCCCATCCAGATGAAAATACCGCCCCAGCAAAAGGGCAAATGCCACCACAACACCATACATCCCCAGACTTTTCTTCCAGGAAAAAACATAGCCATATTGATACAATTCATCCCATAGCAACTTTCGCTTCATAATACGTTCCCTTCCTCTCTCCCCATGCATCGGAAATCACTTTTCCATCTTCTACCACGATCTGCACCTGATTTTTTCCATCTTCTCTGGAAAAAAAGCAGACCTGATCGATATATCTGCTGATCTGATAACGCTCCATGCTATCTTCCCAGCCGCGCCTGCGCACCAGAATTCCAACATCAATAAAGGAATAGATATCATTTTCCATGCGTCCGGCATCCCGCTCATTTCCCGCCATATTTAACATACGATCCGGTATCTTTCTCACATCCGACGTGTGCAGAGTCGTCATGCCGTGTACCCCCGTACTCAGACACTCCATCAGATAGACCACTTCCTTAGACCTAGTCTCCGAGAGCATGATCCACTTAGGATTCAGGCGCAGACAGGTCTTGATCGCCTGCGTGTAGTCCATCTGCCGGTTGATCCGCAGTTCCAGACAATCATGGTCTGGATGCATACTGGGATAATGCCATTCCGTCGTATCCTCAATCGTGATCACACGCTCATCCTCCGGGATATAACCGGATAAAAATTTACAGAGTTCCGTTTTGCCCGCTCCCGGTTCGCCTACCACTACAATATTTTTATGGTCTGCCACACAGGACAAAAGCAGGTCTAAAACCTCCTCTTTGCAATAGCCTTCTGCGATCATCTGTCTGGCATGCAGCCGCACATAGGGCAGGGACTTGCGGATGCAGATGCTGCGCCCGGTCAGACACACAGACTCATGCACAATGGTAATGCGCAGACTTGCCGTCTCTGCCTCCAAGACCGGATTTTGCCGGTTGAATGCCTTGCTCACACCATTTGCCACGCGCCCGGTAAACTGGTCCACGAAATCCTGACTTAAGATCAGATCTTTGCATACATGACGACAATTATCGCTGTCCGTGATCCAGACCTCTCTGCCGTTGTAATCCACATCCGTCACATCATCATCGATAATATAGGGATAAAGCGGTCCGAAAAAATCACCACTTTTACCCAATGCGATCATCCGTTCACTCATGTCGTCCCCCTTACAGCGCATTCTTCGTGAAGAAATACGTCAGTAGCTGGGAAAAAGCCCCACCGACAATACTGTTTTGATCCTTACCGATCAGTGTCGAAACCAAGATCAACATTGCTCCGATCACAACCACGGTGATCATAGCTGGTCCATATTCTTTAATAATATCCTGCATATTCTCTCATCCTTTCATTTTTGCATAAAAGGACATAAAGCATATCCAAATCGGAATAAGCCGGCGATACGCCGTCGAAAAAAGATGCCATCTCATAAGATGGTGAGATTGATATTAACAAGTCTTTTTCTTTTTGGCAAGACCTTTTTGAATTATTTCAAAAGTCTGACAAAAGCCAATATTATTTTTTCTTTACTCCATCCCTCATATGACCTATAATATATTGCATATTTCGTTGTTGTTATCGGCAGCGACAATTTTTTAGAAAGAAGAGGTATTTCATATGGCACAGAATCCTATCGTAACCATAGAAATGGAAAATGGCGACATCATGAAAGCAGAATTATATCCTGATGTTGCACCAAACACAGTCAACAACTTTATCTCCTTGGTAAACAAGGGCTACTATGATGGTATTATCTTCCATCGTGTGATCCGCGGCTTTATGCTGCAGGGCGGCGATCCGACCGGCACAGGTACCGGCGGTCCTGGCTATTCCATTGCCGGAGAATTTTCTCACAATGGTTTCCAGAATGACCTCAAGCATACACCGGGTGTCCTTTCCATGGCACGCACCATGGTCCCGGATTCCGCTGGCAGCCAGTTCTTTATCATGCACCAGACCAGCCCACACTTGGACGGCGAGTACGCGGCCTTTGGTCAGATCATCGAGGGTATGGATGTAGTCAACAAGATTGCTGAGACCGCAACCGATTACTCTGATCGTCCTTTAGAGGAACAGAAAATGAAAAAAGTGACCGTCGAGACTTTCGGCGTAGATTATCCGGAACCGGAAAAATGCTAATAGGCTAATAAAAAGACAGATGCCTGGGCGCTTATCTTGCACCAGAGCATCTGTCTTTTTTATTGTCATTTTTTATTTATCATCATCCATAAATACCGAGAAAGATGTTTTGCCTAATACATCATTGACAAAGCCTTCGGTATCGTCTCGTACCTCTTTCCAGTCAAGGGCTTCCAGATTATGAATGTAGTCCGCCTGATCGCCGAAAAGATCCGGCAGTCCTTCGGTCACCTTCCTCATCTGCCCTTTAAAATATCCTTTTGCCATCGTATCTCCGTCACAGGTCATGACCATATCGGTAGCCTTCAGGCTAAATCCATCCTCTGCCTCCTGCCATGTGATATGGGATGTCATCTTGTACTGTTTGCCGGTATTGGCATAGTAGGTCATTTCCGTATCGATCCAATGAGAATAGTCGGGATTGCGCACCATCTTCATTTCTACGCGCTCATCGTCCGGCAGTTCATAATACATATAGGCAGTGCCGACATCCTCGCCATCAACGACCATGGATGCACCATCTAAGACATCCGACATATCCACAGAAAGCCTGTGCAAATGGTTGTGCTTGGTCAGATACATGGAGCAGACCACATCATAATCCGGGGCATCAATTCCTAAAAGATCCCAGATAAACTGTCCACATCCCTGCGGAATGGTGATCACAAACTCCTCACTGACCGTGCCATCTTCATCTTCGATGGTCTTACCCGTCTGATCGATGGAGATCTGCTTGGTCAGGTCTGCAATATCCTGCATATGATCCTTGAACCATGTTTTATCGATATCAGAAGTCAGATCCGGCATTTTCAAAAAGAGATCCTGCCCCGTTGGGAAGGCATAGCCAATATCATCCCCCAAAAGCGGGGCTTCCATGTAGACCGTCTGATCCTCTGCATAAAAATCCAACTCGCCCATATCGACCCACAAAAGATCCATATCCATCTTGGAAGAAATGCGCTTTTGTGCAAAAGACCGCTTGGCATCCACATCAAAATAGATGGAAGATTTTACCTGCTGCATACCGGAAAGTCCTACTTTACCGGTCAGTTCGGTATCTCCATTGCCATAGTCACGGCACATCTCCATAATATCAATATCATGCAAAAGATAGCCCGGATTTTTCAGTGTGACCTCCATAAAATAAATGGAGGATAAAAGTAAGCGGGAACTTGGTTGCTGCGCCCAAGTATAAAATGCCCCACCGGCGACCACGATAAGTGCTGCCAAAATCCCTAATATGATCTTGCCTCTTTTTTTCATAGGCCTTCCCTACCTTGTCTTAAATAAATGGATTATAAAATCTGCTTCCATCATGATATGTAACCACAAGTGCTATGACCATAACGACTAGAGTTACGATCATGACCGCATAGTCTGCTTTTGCAAGTTTGCGCCCCATATACCAGGTACGCTTTTTATTTTTTCCATAACCACGCAACTCCATGGCATTGCTGACCGTGTCGATCCGATCCATACTGGTAAAGATCAATGGGAAAATGATGGCTGACACTTTTTTGATTCGATCCATCAGTTTTGCCTTGCCGGACATCTCGATTCCGCGCGCTTCCTGTGCATTTTTGATTTTGTGGAAATCATCCTGCACATCCGGGATATAGCGGAGCGCGATCGCCATCGCATAACCGATATTATAACTTACGCCAAGTTTATTCAATGATGCCGCAAGTTCGGATGGATTGGTCGTGATGATGAACATAAATACCGCCGGCACGATCGTAAAATACTTGAGCACAACATTGAGTTCATAGAACAACTGCTCCTGGGTCACCACCCAGCGGCCGCCCAGACTGTAAAGAATGTGCTCTGTGCCATAGATCTTTGTTCCCTGTCCCGGTGCAAAGATAAAAATAGCCAGAATGTTGATGATCATAAATACCAATATCACCTTAAAAACGGAACCAACCTGTTCCCAACTGGTCTTGGATAGTTTAAACAAGATTAAACTGGTCGCAAGCATAATGGCAAGCACCCTGGTATCATAGGTCAACATACAGGTGATGGTCCATGCCAGAAAGAAGATCAGTTTGGTAACGCCACACAGATCTTCCATCCATGTTCCTTTTTCTTCATAAGAAAATAATTTTGCCATTATCTCACCGTCCTTTCGTAGTTGATAAAGCATTCAACAAACGCAGACGGTGACGGGATACCGCATTTTTCTGCCATCTCATAAAGTGAAGTCTGCTTTAAGTATGCCCGATCTGCGATCTGCCCATTCGTCAGGATATTTGCCGGTGTGTCGTCCGCGATCATCTGTCCGTCCGCGATCACAAGGGCACGATCCGTATATTCCAGCATCAAATGCATATCATGCGTGATCATAATGATGGTGGTACCAAATTCTTCGTTTACCCGTTTTAAGAATTCCATGATCTCCGTATAGTGACGGTAATCCTGTCCGGCTGTCGGCTCATCTAAGATCATGATCTGAGGGTTCATGACTAAAATAGAAGCAATAGTCACACGCTTCTTTTGTCCGAAACTCAGGGCTGAGATCGGCCAGTTACGGAAAGGATAAAGACCGCAGATCTTGAGTGTTTCATAGACTCTTTCCTTGATCTCATCTTCCGGGACACCGCGCACGGCAAGCCCCAAAGCCACCTCATCATAGATCATTGCCTTGGAGATCATCTGATTTGGATTTTGCATGACAATACCGATCTTTTCGCCACGCTCCTTGATGGAAAGCGGTGCGATATCCTGACCATCCAAGAGGATCCTGCCCTTATCCGGCTGCAAAAAGCCACAGATCAGGCTGGAAAGAGTCGTCTTTCCGGCACCATTTTTTCCAACAATGCTGATCATTTCGCCTTTATTTACCGAAAAATCAATATCCTGTAAGATCGGGTGCTTGGCATCATAGGAAAAATCCAAATGCTCTACGGCAAGAGCCACCTGGCTATTTTTTCCCTTTGCCGGTGTCTGGGCACTGGCAAACCATTCCTGTACCTGTCCTTTGTAGGCAGAAAAATCCATGGTCTCCACATGTGCCGGACGATCTTTTTCGGAAATCGTGCAGCCTGCATGCTTCAATGCCGTCACATAAAGCGGTTCACGGATGCCCTCTTTCATCAGTATATCACAAGATAAAAGTTGATCCGGTGTCATATCCGCAACAATCCTGCCATCACCCACGACCACAATACGGTCTACATCCTTATATAAAGCATCTTCCAAACGGTGCTCAATGATAAGGATGGTCTTATTCTGTTCTTTTTGGATGGAATCGATCAATGCGATCGCGCGTTTTCCTGTTGCCGGATCCAAATTGGCAAGTGGCTCATCAAAAAGCAGAATATCCACGTCATCGATCATGACGCCTGCCATAGACACACGTTGCTTCTGTCCACCTGACAATGCTCCCGGTGCATGGTGCAAAAGATTTTTCACATCCACCATATCGGCAATCGCATCCACACGTCTGTGCATCTTTTCTTCTTCCATACAGTCGTTTTCCAATACAAAGGCGATATCTTCCGCTACCGTCAGTCCGATAAACTGTCCATCTGTATCCTGTAAAACAGTGCCGACCATCTTGGATAGTCCAAAAATGCCAAGGTCTTTCGGTTCCTTTCCTCCAATATATAACTCACCGGTACTTTCTCCTGCATAAGAAAAAGGAACCAATCCATTGATGCAGTTGGCAAGTGTTGATTTGCCTGACCCGGATGGCCCTATAATAAGAATTTTTTCTCCGGGATAGACGGCTAGGTCAATATCCCGGAGAGTTGGTTCTACCTGTGAATTGTACTTAAACGAATACTTTTTAAACTCGATAATAGGTTCCACAATCACATTTCCTTTTAATAATTAGTCTTCTTTTGTAAGGCTTGATGACTTTGCACCAATCTTAGTATAACCCATGCCAAGCAGAGTTCCAAGAATGGCTGTAATAATAATATTTGCTACAAATGCACATGCACCCTGTGCAAATACCTTATTGGTAGGCTCTGAATAGATGACAATGTCTAGTACCGGAGCAACGAGAATCCATGCAACCGCATTTGTTACAATCTGTACTATATTAAAAAGTACAATTGCTTTACGATCAAATCCGCCCTCTTTGATCTGATACTTCTTAGCGAAAAGGCCTACGCCGATACCAATCACAGCTTCTGGAATAACCCAGCTCCACCAGATACTACCATAAAACATAGCATCGCCAAGTGCATGACCAAGAATACCTACAATGCCACCAACAACTGGTCCAAATACTGCTGCTAAAAATGCAAGGACTGCTGCTCTTGGCTGTAATGAAGTGTTAGGAATAATTCCCAATGGAATCTGCACCTCTGTAAGCACGATAAAGAGTGCTGTTCCGATACCGGTCGCAACGACTTCTTTAATACCAAACTTCTTCATAATGAATTTCCTCCTTTAAATATGTATAATACTGCATTATTATATGTTATCTTGCAGAATTTCTCAACGTCCTTTTGTACAAAAAACGCCTAAAATCCGCATGATTTTTGGCATTTTGCAAGATTTTGCTGTGTTTCCATAGTATTTTGATAGGATTTTGGCAGTTTGGATTTTCTGCGAAAGAATCGAGCGGAGGTGTTACGCGTGTGCTTATTTGAATACGATCAGGAAAAACATATCAAAATGGAAAAAGCAGAGTCCTATCAGGACGGAATCGCCTTAGGAGAAGAACGCGGTAAGCGACTTGGACAGGAAATGGGGCAGGATATCATCAATCGTCTGAACCAGTCTTTGATAGCCGATAATCGTCTGGAAGATTTGACGCGCAGTGTTCAAGATCCAATATATCAGGAAGAATTGTTAAAAGAATATGGTATCTTGATGTAAGGTATTTCAAAAAGAGCGTAGGGAGATTTCAATCCCTACGCTCTCTTCTTTTGCTCAGTTAATACGACAAGATGTAGATTGCGTTATGTGACTAACGCGCTCCCTTAACTCTTAGATTACTGAAGTAATGACCGAACACCCTTCAGCAACAGATGTAAAATCTACAAAACAATCTGATGGAACAACTACCGCAACTAAGTATTTTGCAGACGCAGCAAAGTCAGTTGTAATAACAACTGCAAGTGGTATGGTTAGAAGCGAAAATGTAAATGGCACTCTTAACTTCAATTTACATGTAGGTGCAGATTCGTCATCTGACAACAAGATTGGTGTCCAGATTGATGCAATGAGCGCGGCAGGAATTGGTGTTAAGGGTCTTAAAGTTGATACAGAGGATGATGCTACTGCAGCTATTGATACTATTTCACAGGCTATCCAGTCTACACAGGGTGTTCTTTCCTTACTTCAGTAGTCCAAGCGTTAAAACGAGTGTATAATTACATGGAACAATGTATAGCACAAAGTAGTAATTAAGCAAGTGAAAAGAGGTCACTGGGAAATGCTTTTGCAAATCCCTGCGACCTCTTTTACACTTTTCAATCATTAGCCAGCCGATGACAAGCCATTCATCTTTTCTAATCTGATAATACGCTCCGAATGATCGGATACAACCGACTTCAAAACATCTGTATCTGTTTTCATCTGCTCATGGCTCTCGATGGATATTTCATACTTTCTGTACTCCGTATTGACAACCTTGCACAGATCTTTCAGATTCGGCACAACATAATTTTCAAGAAGTAACTCGACATTTGTCATACGCTCCTTTAAGCCTTGTGTTTCCGTCTTGAGTCCTTGCATCTCTGATTTCAAACTTTGTGTCTCTGTCTTGAGTCCTTGCATCTCTGACTTCAAACTTTGTGTCTCTGCCTTTTGCTCTGCCATATCTGCCTTTAAGTTAGATACATCCTGCTTTAGTTCTGATACATCCCGCTTTAGCCCTGACACATCCCGCTTTAGCCCTGATACATCCTGCTTTAGCCCTGATACATCCTGCTTTAATCCTGAGATATCAGCCTTGATCGGATTCAACTTTTCATCTAGTTTCTGATCCAGTTTTTCATCCAACTTTTTGTCTAACTTCTCATCCAGCATATCTGACATGACCCTAGTCATGGCTACCAGCAATTCTTCATTTGTCATAACTCTGCCCCCTTTCCTACAAATTCCCCTTGGTAAATAATATCCGTTGATATGCTACTGATTGTACTATCCCCTATCAGAAATTGCAAGAAACTTTTTCATAAATGACACAATGCGTGTATCTTCTTATAAATCCCATTCCGCCTGTCTGGTGTGCAAAAGTTCATGCGACTTATGCGACAGTGGCCGATCTAAGAATTTATCATAAGCCTGGACGATCGCCGGATTTTCATGTGAAAAGCGCAACTGGCTTCCCTTATCCAGCGCATACAACTTCTGTCCACGCTGACATGCCAATTCCAAGCCATCATGGATCGGTTGTCCACCGCCTCCGGCACATCCGCCCGGACAGGCCATCACTTCTACGAAATCATAAGAGACCTCGCCTCTGCTGACGCGCTCCATCAGATTTCTGGCATTTCCCAGTCCACTGACTACGGCTGCACGCACCGGCGTACCGGCAATATCCACGGTCACTTCCCGAATGCCATCTTCTCCACGTACAATAGAAAAATCATCTGCCCCCGGATTCTTTCCGGTCACAAAATAGTATGCACTACGAAGTGCTGCCTCCATGACTCCACCGGTCGCACCAAAGATCACACCCGCTCCGGTACCAATACCAAGCGGTTCGTCAAAAGCATCTTCTTCCAAGGTATCGATATTGACCTGGGCTGCACGAAGCATACGGATAAACTCTCGCGTTGTAAGCGAAACATCGACATCCCGATCTGCTCCACTGTCATTGACCTGTGGCACTGCACATTCATACTTTTTGGCAGTACAAGGCATGATGGAAACACAGGTGATCTTGTCCGGTGTCACACCCAAGATATCTGCATAATAAGTCTTTGCAATGGCTCCAAACATCTGCTGTGGCGATTTTGCTGTAGATAAATTGTCTACATAATCCGGGAACTGCGATTTCATAAAGCGTACCCAGCCCGGACAGCAGGACGTAAACATTGGCATTTTTGCATCTTTTTCATGTGAAAGACGCTCCAACAACTCATGTCCTTCTTCCATAATTGTCAGATCCGCAGAAAAATCCGTATCAAAAATATAATCAAATCCAATCTGTCTTGCGGCAGACACCATTTTCCCTACTGTCGCCTGCTCTGTAGAAAGTCCAAAGCCCTCGCCCCATGCGGCACGAACTGCCGGAGCGATCTGGGCGATCACGATCTGATCCGGATCCATAATGGCATCCATGACCTTAACCGTATCATTTCGTTCACGAAGTGCACCAGTCGGGCAATGTGTGATGCATTGTCCACAAAGGGCGCAATCCATATCTTCGATATTTTGCATATCTACCGTGCTTACACTGGTACGTTTGCCTGTATTGATAATGTCCCACACGCCCATGGTCTGGATCTTGTCGCAGACCTGCACACAGCGCATACATTTGATACATTTCGCAGAATCACGGATGATCGGGAAAGAATGATCCCATGGCTGGTTCTCGATCTCGATCTTGTATGGGATTTCAATAATATTCAACTCTCTGGCAAGTCTCTGCAGATTACAATCATTGCCTCTTACACAGGTGGCACAGCGAAAATCATGCTGTGATAAGATCAATTCCACGTTGGTACGTCTTGCAGACTGCACCTTGGGACTGTTGGTAAAGATTTCCATCCCCTCTTCTACCACATTATTACATGCAGCAACAAGATTTTTTTTCCCACCGATCTCCACTAAGCAAACACGGCATGCGCCGATCTCATTGATCTCTTTTAAATAGCAGAGCGTAGGGATGCGAATGCCTTTTTCTCTGGCGGCATCCAAAATCGTCGTGCCTTTTTCTACCTGAATTTCTATTCCGTTAATCTTGGCATTTACCATCTTAATTCCCTACCTCCTCTCAGTACTCCACATCCATAGTGATCGCAGCGCAGACATCTGGCTGCTTCCTGAATCGTTTCTTCACGGCTCATAGCATTCTCAATGCCGTCAAAATCGTTCTTGCGTTCACACGCTTCTCTTTCTGTCAAATGGATACGTCCACTTGGCAACTTGTCATTCATAAGAGGAGATGGGATATCCACATCTACGGTGATCTCGTGATGATATCCCAGATATTCATCAATATTGGCAGCCACAACCTTGCCTGCTGCAATCGCCTTGATCACGGTTGCCGGTCCGGATACGCAGTCTCCACCGGAAAATACGCCAGGATTTCCTGTTGTCTTACCGCCCTCATCCGTGATGATACGGTTCCATTTGGTCGAAATGCCCTGTTCTTCAAACTGCTCACTCTCGATATCCTGTCCGATGGCAACCAGAATGATATCTGCCGGCATGCGGATTGGATCCTTGTCCGCCTTATTGGACTTTGGTCTTCCATTGCGGTCATAAAGCCCACTGATCTGCGGCTGCGTCCAGAGTGCCACTGCCTTGCCTTCTTCATCTGCTTCCACGCGAAGCGGTGCCTGCAGGGTAAATAATTCCACCCCTTCCTCAATGGCTCCACGCACCTCTACCGGTGATGCTGTCATGTCTTTTTCCTGACGTCTGTAAATGATGCTTACCTTTTCCGCATTGGCACGAATAGCTGTTCTCGCACAGTCCATGGCAACATTTCCACCACCGATAACGGCTACCTTTAGTCCGCTAAAGTCTAAGCGCTTTTCCAGTCCCACGTCGCGCAGCAGATTGACTGCTGAGATAACGTTCAGGCTGTCTGCTCCTTCAATGTCAAAATTCTTGTCAGTCTGTGCACCGATGGAAATATAAACGGCATCGTATTCCTTTTCCAGATCTTCCATTGAAATATCACGTCCGATCTGTGTATTTAGGCGCACTTCCACACCGGTCTTTAATATGTAATCAATATCCTGCGCCAGACGTTTTCTCGGGAAACGATAATTTGGAATACCATAGCGAAGCATTCCTCCAAGTGCCGGTTTCTCCTCAAATACCACAGTCTGATGTCCCATCAGTTGCAGGAAATAAGCTGTCGTAAGTCCACTTGGTCCGCCACCGATGATGGCGATGCGCTTCCCTGTAGGCTCTGCCTTTGGCGGTACCGGAATGGAATCCAGATCTGCAAAATCTACGGCAGACCGTTTGAGTCCGCGAATATTGACAGAAGAATCCAGCATGTTTCTACGGCATCTCTGCTCGCAAGGATGCTCACAGATCAATGCACACGCCACCGGAAACGGATTATCCTTTCGGATCAGACGCACAGCATCCTCATATCTGCCCGCTCCGGTAAGAGCGATATAGCCCGGAATGTCTACATGTGCCGGGCACTGGTCGATACATGGGATCGGCTGTTCAAAACTACCGCTGCATCTGTGATGCTTTACATGCGAAATGTAGTCCTCCTGCAAGCCGTCCAAGCCCACAAGCACCATACGTGCCGCCTCAAATCCGATTGCACAGTCTGCTGACAACTCGATATTCTTTGCTGTCTTTTCGATCAGAACCAGTGTATTCTCTGTCGCCCGATTGTTCAGGACATCCTCCAACAGATCCTCCAATTTTCCCAAGCCGTCCCGGCATGGCACACACTTTCCGCAACTCTGCGCATGGCATACTTTTAACATGGCAAGCTGCATCTCCACCAGACAAACTCCCGGTGGGCTGGCGATGATTCGCTGCTTAAATTCCTTGGCAAGTGTCAAGGTCGTAGACGATGCACGATCATCTGTCATAACCGTTAATCTACTCAATGTAAAATCCCCCTTTACTTTTTCTTCGCCTTTTCAGAACTACCCCTTTATTCTAAAAAGACCTTTCATACTTATGTAATTTTTATTATACAGGTGGGGAAAAACGATAGCAAGAATTGATAATTTTTTCACGTTGTTTTTGAGAAAAAGAATATGACAAAAAACCGCTGCAAGCCTTGATTTTACAAGGCTTTGCAACGGTTTTTTAATGTTTTCAAGAAATGAGACACGGGGGATTCGAACCCCCGACAACCTGATTAAAAGTCAGGTGCTCTACCAACTGAGCTAGTATCCCATGTTATAAAAGATAGCTGGGCTAGCAGGATTCGAACCTGCGAATGCTGGAATCAAAATCCAGTGCCTTACCGCTTGGCGATAGCCCAACAACTTCATAATGTTGCTCTATCGCAACAAAGGTGGATAAAGGGATTCGAACCCTTGGCCTCCAGAGCCACAATCTGGCGCGCTAACCAACTGCGCTATACCCACCATGTCCAAATTTCTTTGGGTATCAGGCGAAACTCCTGACAATGTGCTCGAAGGGATTCGAACCCCCGACCCACGGCTTAGAAGGCCGTTGCTCT
>ERZ838118.2472-NODE-2472-length-19640-cov-13.633035_pt1 | contig 19640 bp, 21 predicted proteins | sample MGYA00519863_ERZ838118 | MGnify/ENA primary metagenome ERZ838118 (study PRJEB31850, sample SAMEA3708827) | human gut metagenome | biome: human gut; feature: human-associated habitat; material: faeces | place: China | collected 2014 ...
CCGTTCCGGTCGGCGCAAAACCATTGTCTTCCAGACAATGTGCGCCCTCGCGGAGTGTTTATCTCAGTCGGAGATTGAACTCCCACTGAGAAAGATTTGTTATTACTCATCACTTACAGAAGTGGGGGTATCAACTCAGACTGAGATAAAAGAATGAGGCTGTCCTGAGTGACAGCCTCTCTGTGTCTTTTTGCAAAAATATTTTGTAAGGGATGCACTTTTTTGAAAAATAGTGGAAGGAACAAAACAGAGATGAAACAGGGAAAATTACCGGAAAACGTGTTGAAACGTTCGGTATTCAAACAATTGCATACAAAGCGTAAAGATGTATTGCTTTCCGCAGGTGTAGGGGAAGATTGCGCTGCTTTCACTCTGAAGGAAGATGAAGTGGCAGTCCTTTCCACAGATCCGGTGATCTGGGAAAATTCTCTGGATGGAAGATATGCGGTGCATGCGAATCTGAATGATCTGGCAACCAGTGGCGCAGAACCAATCGGACTGATGCTGACTGCCATGCTGCCAGCGGATATCGAAGAAGCACAGATCCGCGAAATGGTAAAAACCATTGCGGCGGAATGCGAACCGTTACAGGTGCAGATCCTTGGTGGACATACAGAGATTACCGATGCAGTGAACCGCCCAATCATTTCTGTGACAGCGGTTGGAAAAACAAAAAAAGGACAGATCCTGTCTACATCTGGAGCAAAACCGGGAGATGATATCGTGATCACAAAATGGATCGGTCTGGAGGGAACCGCAAAGCTGGCGCATGCGCGTCGTGAGGAGCTGCTTTCCCGATATCCGGCTCATCTGATTGATGAAGCAGAAGCGTTTGAACAGTATTTTTCTGTTATCCCGGAGGCCGCTACCGCCATGAAGTCTGGCGTGAGAGCAATGCACGATGTGACTACAGGAGGCATTTTTGGTGCGCTGTGGGAGCTGGCAGAAGCCTCTGGCGTCGGACTTGACATAACATTGAAAAAAATACCGATCCGGCAGGAAACCGTAGAAATCTGTGAATTTTTTGACATCAATCCGTATCAGATTGCTTCCGGAGGAAGTCTGCTGATGGCAGCGGAGGATGGCAACCGATTGGTTATGGATCTGGCGAAAGAGGGGATTCCGGCAGTCGTTGTGGGAAAAGCAACAGCCGGAAACGACAGAGTCCTGAACAATGAGGAAGAACGCAGATTTTTGGAGCCGCCACGAGCGGGACTGCAGGTAAGTGACCTGCATATTTAATCAGGAATTGATAAATTTTAGAACAAGATCCTGAAGTTGAGTGGAGAGATGATTTTGCACATCTCCAAATTATTACAGAAAAAAGTTTTGTAATTAGAGTTGTAAGGGAGGAACCGAACATGCGTGAAAAGATTTTGACATTTATAGAGAAGAATAGCCGCATTGCTATCAAAGAATTAGCGATTATTCTTGGGGAAGATGAAATCAGCGTAGCAAATGAACTGGCAGCAATGGAAGCAGAGCACATTATCTGCGGATATCATACACTGATCAACTGGGATAAGACAGATATTGAAAAAGTAACTGCTCTGATCGAGGTAAGCGTTACCCCGCAGAGAGGACAGGGATTTGATAAGATCGCAGAGCGTATCTACAACTACCCGGAGGTAAATGCAGTTTACCTGATCTCCGGAAGTTATGATCTGCTTGTAACTATCGAGGGACGTACCCTGCGTGAAGCAGCACAGTTCGTATCAGACAAACTTTCACCACTGGATTCCGTACTGAGTACCAAAACAAACTTCATTTTGAAGAAGTACAAAGACCACGGAACCATTATGGCAGAAAAAGAAAAAGATGAAAGGATGCTGATGACACCATGAGAAACCCATTATCAAAAGTAATTACAGAAATTGAGCCATCCGGTATCCGTAAGTTTTTTGACATTGTAAGTGAAATGAAGGATGCAATTTCTCTTGGTGTTGGTGAGCCGGATTTTGACACACCATGGCATATCCGTGATGAGGGTATCTATTCTCTGGAAAAGGGAAGAACTTTCTACACATCAAATGCCGGTTTAAAAGAATTAAAAATTGAGATCGCTAATTTCCTGGAGCGGAAATACGGTCTGGAATATGATTATAACCATGAAATTATGGTTACTGTCGGTGGAAGCGAGGCCATTGATATCGCAATGCGTGCCATGCTGGATCCGGGCGACGAAGTGCTGATCCCGCAGCCGAGTTATGTATCCTATCTGCCATGCGCAAAGCTGGCAGGCGGTGTGCCGGTTGTCATTGAACTGAAAGCAGAAAATCAGTTCCGTCTGACCAGAGAAGAACTGGAAGCTGCAATCACACCGAAGACAAAGATTTTAGTACTTCCATTCCCGAACAACCCGACCGGTGCTGTTATGGAGAAAAGTGATCTGGAAGCGTTGGTGGATCTTATCGTTGCAAATGATCTCTATGTTATTACCGATGAGATTTATTCTGAACTGACTTATACCGATGACGGACATGTGTCTATTGCATCCCTTCCGGGAATGAGAGATCGTACCATTTATATCAATGGATTATCAAAATCTCATGCAATGACAGGATGGCGTATCGGATATGCATGTGGACCAGAGGTGATCTTACAGCAGATGCTGAAAATTCATCAGTTTGCAATTATGTGTGCACCGACTACCAGCCAGTATGCAGGTGTTTCTGCACTGAAAAACGGCGATGAAGACGTGGCACATATGCGTGACGAGTATAACGGACGTCGTCGTTATCTTATGCATCGTTTTAAAGAGATGGGACTGGAATGTTTTGAGCCGTTTGGTGCATTTTACGCATTCCCGTGTATCAAAGAATTTGGCATGACTTCCGACGAGTTTGCAACCAGATTTTTGCAGGAGGAGAAAGTAGCAGTTGTTCCGGGAACCGCATTTGGTGCCTGTGGCGAAGGCTTTTTACGAATTTCCTATGCATATTCACTGGAAGCATTGAAAGAAGCATTAGACCGTATGGAGCACTTTGTACAGAAACTCCGTGCAGAGAAAAAGGAAGCATAGATTATGGCAAAATTGAACATTGTTCTGTATGAGCCGGAGATCCCGGCAAATACAGGAAATATCGGGCGTACCTGTGTAGCAACAGGTACACGCCTGCATCTGATCGAGCCTCTTGGATTCCGTCTGAATGAAAAACAGATCAAGCGGGCAGGTATGGATTACTGGAAAGATCTTGATGTGACAACTTATGTAAATTATCAGGAGTTCCTGGAGAAAAATCCGGGAGCGAAGATTTATATGGCAACCACAAAAGGACAGAATGTGTATACAGAAGTGTCCTATGAAGAAGACTGCTATATTATGTTTGGAAAAGAAAGTGCCGGAATCCCGGAAGATATTCTTGCACATAACAAAGACAGATGCGTGCGGATTCCAATGTTAAGTGACATCCGTTCCCTGAATCTGTCCAATTCTGTGGCAGTTGTGCTGTACGAGGCACTGCGCCAGAATAATTTTTCTCAGATGCAGCTGATGGGACATCTGACAAAATTTGACGATTATATTGAGTAACGTGCCTGGCTGGACATTTTATGTGGAAAAGTGATGTTTCGCAGAGAATGAGACAGATAAGCATGAAAGAGGATTCTTACACATGGCATTTATTAAGGCAGAAAAATTAAAACATAAATTTGTGCGCCGGGATGAACAGGGCGAAGTGCAGGATGTGACACTGGCGCTGGATGATGTGAATATCGAAGTGGAAGAAGGGCAGTTTATTGCTGTGCTGGGACATAACGGTTCCGGTAAATCTACGTTTGCAAAACATCTGAATGCATTGCTGACACCGAGTGAGGGAACCGTCTGGGTAGATGGAAAAGACACGGCAAAGGATGAAAATATTCTGGATATCCGCAAGGAAGCCGGTATGATCTTTCAGAATCCGGACAACCAGATCGTTGCGGGTGTGGTAGAAGAAGACGTGGCGTTTGGACCGGAAAATATCGGCGTGCCTACAGAAGAAATCTGGGAGCGTGTCGGACACAGTCTGGAGGCAGTCGGCATGACAGCATACCGTTATCATTCTCCGAACCGTTTGTCCGGTGGTCAGAAACAGCGCGTTGCCATTGCAGGTGTTGTGGCAATGGAGCCCAAATGCATCATTATGGATGAGCCGACTGCCATGCTGGATCCGAATGGTCGAAAAGAAGTATTAAACACGGTACATCGTTTGAACCGGCAAAAAGATGTAACGGTTATTCTGATCACACATTATATGGAAGAAGTTATCGATGCGGATTATGTGTTTGTCATGGATGACGGTCGTGTGGTGATGCAGGGAACACCCCGTGAGATTTTTTCACAGGTAGAAACACTGTTAAGTTATGGCTTAGATGTACCACAGATCACCCGGCTTGCATGGGAACTGAAAAAGGAAGGTCTGCCAATCCCGGACGGGATTTTAAGCAGACAGGAACTGGTGGAGGCAATATGTCAATTAAAATCGAAAACCTGAGTTACACCTATGCACCGGGCAGTGCATACGAGATACATGCATTGAAAAATCTGAATCTGGAAATCGAAGAAGGACAGTTTGTCGGAATCATCGGTCATACCGGCTCTGGAAAATCTACATTGATCCAGCTGTTGGATGGACTGATCAAGGCAGATGAGGGGCATATTTATTACAACGGTGAGGATATTTATGCACCGGGATATTCCCTGCGTTCCCTGAGAGGAAAAGTGGGACTGGTGTTTCAGTATCCGGAGTACCAGCTTTTTGAGATAACAGTATTAAAAGATGCCGCTTATGGTCCACAAAATCAGGGATTTTCCGCGGAAGAAGCACTGGAGAAAGCAAAAGAAGCGCTTATTAGAGTAAAACTTCCGGAAAAATACTGGGAAATGTCACCGTTTGAACTTTCCGGTGGGCAGAAACGCCGTGCAGCCATTGCCGGTGTCATTGCCATGAATCCGAAAGTACTGATTTTGGATGAGCCGACTGCCGGTTTGGATCCGAAGGGACGGGATGAATTATTTGACCTGATCCGCGAGCTGCATGAGAATATGAAAATGACCGTGCTTTTGGTGTCTCACAGTATGGAAGACGTTGCCAACTATGTAGATCGTATTATCGTGTTGAATCATGGAAGCCTGATGCTGGATGGAACGCCGGCGGAAGTTTTTTCCCATGTGGAAGAACTGGAACGGGTATCGCTGGCAGTGCCACAGGTTACGTATCTGATGAAGGATCTGAAAAAAGCAGGTCTGGATGTCAATACTTCGGTAACCACGATAGAGGAAGCTAAGAAAGAGATTATGAAGTTATGTTAAAGGATATTACACTTGGACAATATTATCCGACCGAGTCGATCATACACAGACTGGATCCCCGTGTGAAACTGCTGGCAACACTGATGTATCTTGTGTCTTTGTTCCTGTTTCACGATTTTGTGGGATTTGTTGTAGTCACTCTGTTTTTGCTTGTGATTATAAAACTGTCAAGGGTTCCGTTTTCGTTTATGTTGAAAGGTGTCCGGGCAATTTGGGTGCTTGTCGTTATTACAGCAGTATGTAACCTGTTTTTTACACAGGGAGACAATACTTATTTTGCATGGAAATTTATCCATATCACAGATCAGGGTGTCAGCAATACGGTATATTTTACAATCCGACTGATCTATCTGGTGGTAGGTACTTCTGTGATGACGCTGACAACGACACCGAACAAGCTGACGGATGGTCTGGAAGAAGGCTTAAAACCATTGTCAAAAATCGGAGTTCCGGTGCATGAAATCGCTATGATGATGTCGATTGCCATGCGTTTTATCCCGATTCTGGCAGAGGAAGCGGATAAGATCAAAAAAGCACAGATGGCAAGAGGCGCGAATTTTGAAGAGGGTAATATCATTCAGAGAGCCAAAGCGATGGTGCCGATCCTGGTGCCGCTGTTTGTATCTGCATTCCGACGTGCCAATGATCTGGCGACGGCTATGGAAGCGCGCTGTTATCACGGTGGTGAGGGCAGAACCAAGATGAAACCGCTGCGTTATATTTCGGCGGATTATAAGGCATATGCGGTGATGGTCGTGTATCTGGCGGTGATTATTGTGATACGGATCTTTTTATAAAGTTTTGAAAAGCGATAATAGTAAATTTTATAGAATGAAATTGAAATAATGAGGAAACTGTATGGATTCAGTGAGAAGAATATATCGGGTGAGAGAGGATGAAAAACTCTGTGGGAGAATAAAGTCATTCTTGAATCATACGCAGGAAAATCTGTGAGATATGTGGTATGTTTGTCTACTTGAATTTATGCAGTTTTTTTGTAGGTTGTTTTAAAGTTTTTATATCAGATGGGAGATGACTCCCACCTCTATAGGTGGTGAGAAACAAGTTAGTATCAGTGGTGGGAGCCAATCCCCCATCTGATATAGCCTCCGGCAGGATTACAGAGGTGCGCAGTTGAAGTATGTCATGCAATTGCATGACGCGCACCTCGCAACAAGAATGCCGGAGCATTCTTGAATTGAAAAAAATGTTAGTAAAAATTGTTAGGTAGAAATAAATTATATTTTTACATGAAAAGGGAGGTGTTTGGGTGTGAAACGAGTGAAACTTGTGGTTGCCTATGACGGGACTAATTATTGCGGATGGCAGGTGCAGCCAAACGGAATTACGATAGAAGGTGTCCTGAACCGGGAACTGAGCAAATTATTGAAGGAAGATATCGTGGTCATCGGCGCGAGTCGTACGGATTCCGGAGTACATTCTTATGGAAACGTGGCAGTGTTTGACACAAATGCACGGATGCCGGCGGAAAAGATTTCCTATGCGCTGAACCAGCGTTTGCCGGATGATATTGTGGTGCAGAATTCCAGTGAAATTCCGTTAGACTGGCATCCGCGTCACTGCAACAGTCGCAAGACCTATGAATATCGTATTTTAAACCGTGAATTTCCGATGCCGCAGAGACGTCTGGATACCTGGTTTGTTTACCGAAAACTGAATATTCCGGCGATGTGTGAGGCGGCAGAACAGTTCGAGGGAACACATGATTTTAAAAGTTTCTGTTCAGTAAATACTGCAGTGGAGGATACGACCCGCACGATTTATTCCTGTGAGTTAAAACAGGATGGTGAATTATTAACGATTCGGATTACCGGAAGTGGCTTCCTCTATAATATGGTGCGGATCATTGCGGGAACGCTTTTTGATGTGGGAATCGGTAAGATCGCACCGGAGGATATTCCGGTGATATTAGAAAAAAAGGATCGGAAAGCGGCAGGACCGACGGCTCCGGCGCATGGGCTGACGATGATTGGGATTGAGTACGAGATTCCGCCGGAAAGCCTGATGGAGGTTCAAGTCGAACGCACGTGAGACTTGGTGCGTGATTCTGGTCAGCGTAAGCTGACATCATCTTTTCAGAATCACTGCACTCTACACTCCGTTCCGGTCGGCGCAAAACCATTGTCTCCCAGACAATGTGCGCCCTCGCGGAGCATTTATCTCAGTCGGAGATTGAACTCCCACTGAGAAATACTTGTTACTACTCACCACTTGCAGAAGTGGGAGTCTCAACTCAGACTGAGATGAACAGAAGGATTAATCGGTCTAGAATGTAGATGATTCAATTGTTTGAAATCAGATGAGAATGAATACAAATGGCATTATTTTTCAACTGAAAGAATTATAAAAGTAAATGTATGTATCTGAAAGCTAAAGAACGTCAGAATAAAATTGAGGTATGAAAATGAGTAAAAATAAGAAATGTGTATATTTTACGCGTCATGGACAGACATTCTGGAATGTGGAAGATAAAATCTGTGGTTCCACGGACATTGCATTGACGGAATATGGACAGGAGCAGGCAATTGCACTTGGACAGAAAATTTTGGAAGAAGGATTGCAGATTGATGAGATTTTGTATTCACCATTAATACGTGCAGCAGATACCGCCAGACATATTTCTGAGATCACAGGAATTCCGGCAATCGAAGAACCGCGTCTGAAAGAGCAGAATTTTGGAAAATACGAAGGTACTTCACCAAGAAATGCACCGGAGTTTCAGAAAGCAAAAACAAATTTTATCTGCAGCTATGAGGGCGGTGAGACGATGCTGCATCTCTGCCAGAGAATTTACAACTTGCTGGACGACCTTAAAGAGCGGAACGATGGAAAGACATATCTGTTGGTGGCGCACAATGGTATTTCAAGAGTGATCGAATCTTATTTCCATGATATGACCAACGAAGAGTTTGCAAAATTTGGAATTAAAAACTGCGAACTGAAAAAATATGAGTGGGTAGAGTGAACAAAACATGTGAATGAGTTTGCAAAGTACGGAATTAGAAATCATAAGTTGAAAACATGGGGGAGGAAATCAGCAAAACATGAAAAATGCACTTGCTCATCATATGTTTTTTACCACATTTTCAGATAAGCAGGAACGTTATTTGAATATATATGATAAATGAAATGAATAGCATAATTTTATGGAAAAAATCGTTGACACAGGGAGCACGCTGTACTATAATATACAAGTCTGACAAAGAGTGTTTTTTGTGTGCAAAAAAGCATTTCATATATAGGCGGTCGGTTGGGACCCGACAGCAGGGCAGAGTTTTTGATGATTCTCCACAAGTCAGAGAAAACAAAACCCGGATAATGCAGACACATTATTCAAAATTAACAGGCAGGAAGCAGATGTGTCCGGACATTCACATTTGTGGAAGCCGCAAATTTATTCAAGGAGGAAAAATCAATGAATAACACATTCATGGCCAACCCGGACAAAGTTGAAAGAAAATGGTATGTAGTTGATGCTACAGGATATACATTAGGACGTTTATCTTCTGAAATCGCTAAGGTTTTAAGAGGTAAAAACAAAGCTGTCTTCACACCGCACATCGATACAGGTGATTATGTAATCGTTGTAAACGCTGAGAAGATCAAAGTTACAGGTAAAAAATTAGATCAGAAGATTTACTATCATCACTCTGATTATGTAGGCGGAATGAAAGAGACTACATTAAAAGAGATGCTGGCTAAACATCCGGAAAGAGTTATTGAGTTTGCTGTTAAAGGCATGCTCCCGAAAGGACCTCTTGGACGTCAGATGTACAAAAAATTATTTGTATACGCTGGACCAGATCACAAACATGCAGCTCAGAAACCAGAAGTTCTGACATTTTAATCGGTGAAGGAGGTAAATAATCATGGCTAATACTAAATATTACGGAACAGGAAGAAGAAAAAAATCTATCGCAAGAGTTTACCTTGTACCGGGTACAGGTAAAATCACAATCAATAAAAGAGATATCGATGAGTATCTTGGTCTTGAGACATTAAAAGTTATCGTTCGTCAGCCGTTAGTAGCTACAGAGAACGTTGACAAATTTGATGTACTGGTAAACGTTAAAGGTGGCGGTTACACAGGACAGGCTGGTGCTATCAGACACGGTATCGCACGTGCATTACTTACAGTAGACGCTGACTACAGACCAGTTCTGAAGAAAGCTGGATACTTAACACGTGACCCGAGAATGAAAGAGCGTAAAAAATACGGTCTCAAATCTGCTCGTCGTGCACCACAGTTCTCTAAACGATAATTTTCTCAGAAGAGATTTTTCAAAAGAGTTTATATCCCGGAAGTACATTGCTTCCGGGATTTTTTCTATTTGGTCAAAACATGACCAGAAATCTTTAATTCCGTAATTCAATTAATTAGATTATGAGAAAAATGTCTGATTTATTCTGAATAAATCGTGAAATGCAACTTACCCGCTGATTTTTACAACTTACAGTTTCCAGTATAGATATGGAAAACATTCTATGCTATATTATTATTTCAGAACCATCATCATATTTTTGTGTATTCTGTTGTTGCGGGATGGTGTAATAGTGCTGTATTCTGTAGCGAGCATTATAACAGGGTTAATCGCATGGGCAATACCAATTATAGATAGAGTATTTTTGAAAACGTATCATGCTGAAAGGTCGATGTTAGTAAGTGTTGGATTCGCATTTTTGTCTGTGTGGATATAGTTTTTGGATATAAAAAATTTGACATATACTGGTAATTGGTCAGCAATCCATGATACAATTATTGAAAGCTTGCAGTAAAGCGTCTTATTGTGTTTATGATCAGGGATATCGCAAAGAAGGCGAGTGGGCGTTGAACATTCGCAGTGTAGTGGTTTTTGGGCAGATCAGCGTTGTGGAAGAGGCAGAGAAGACAAAATATATTTGCACAAATCTGTGTCGAAAATTTACGGATGATGCCGCTTATCTGGAACATGAACTGACACATTCCCTGGTGCGCGTGCTTTGTCTGGAGTTGAGCCCTGAGCATATGACCGGCAAACTGGTGAACGAATCATAAAAAGCAAAGATAATAAAATAAATCACCCTGAAATTGCGTGTGGAGCAAACTTCAAATAATTTATCGAATTCATCTCAGTCTGAGTTGAGACTCCCACTTCTGCAAGTGGTGAGTAGTAACAAGTATTTCTCAGTGGGAGTTCAATCTCCGACTGAGATAAATGCTCCGCGAGGGCGCACATTGTCTGGGAGACAATGGTTTTGCGCCGACCGGAACGGAGTGTAGAGTGCAGTGATTCTGAAAAGAAGATGTCAGCTTGCGCTGACCAGAATCACGCACCAAGTCTCACGTGCGTTCGACTTGAATCTTGTATCGTTTTTTACAATACAAATCCATATTGAGTGATTATGATAAGTGCAAATAAAAAAAGCAAACAAAATATAGAAAATGAAACCAGTCAAGGATGTCTGCAGCCGCAGGCGTCTTTTTTGTTTACCAGAATATAAGAGATGGCATTTTCTTAGTTTTAAAGTGCCCTTCGGACCGGTGCCTCCAATTGTTGGTATTGCAGAAATTATTTATATGATTCTGAATATTTCCACAGATCCGGTGGAGCGCAATATGATCTGGCTGGTAACGGGAATTACTTTTGCGATATTGGCGGTTTATTCCTTCTTCTGGATCAAGTTCAAGATGAAAATGCCGGTGTTCAAGAGCGTTCCATTGGAAAAAGTTATGGCGATGGAAAACAGTATGTATTATAAAATACGAAAGCGGCGGGGAATCTGGCGGTAAATATTACTCACGATTTATAGAAGTGAGAGTTTTCATAACTGAGATAAAAAACTTACATAACGTATAAAGTATAAATATGAAAAGTGTAGCAATGAAAGAAATGATTGCTGCACTTTTTTCTTTTTTTAAACTAATGGTCGCTTGAATTTGCAAAAAACAAAGGATCTATAGTATGATATAAAAAAGAACGGAAAATACATAGGAAGGAGCTTTTTTGATGTTTCAAGTTTTTAATGTAATTCCGGCAGGATTTTTCAATAATCTGGCAAGTGGCAGCAATCAGAGAATTTATGCCGACTGCATGCAGTTGATTTATAAAGAATATGAAAGAGAGATCAGTTATCGTATTCCGCGAAACAGGATCCGGGATACGCTGGCAATTTATTTCCTGGAGCATCATGTGGAATTGTCAGAGGAGGAGTACACCGGAGACAGGACCGCAAATGATATGGCAGCAGCTGTGATTCGCAAATTTATTTCAAAAGAGATTGGCTGGCTGTATGAAGAAATTGATGATACGACATACGAAAAACAGATCGTAATGACGGAAAACGGAATTGCGCTGGCAGAGTTTTTGAATCAGTTGGAAAAACCGGAGCAGGAGGAATTTTCCAGTTATATTTACAACATATACAATACATTAAATAATCCGGAACAGTGGAAAGAAAATCCATATGTAAACGGCATAAAAAATATAAATAAAAACGCAAGGGATCTCTCCAAAGCGTTGAAAAAACTTTCTACATTCATTCGAAAGATCATTGAAAAAATGGTGCAGGAACAGACACTGGAGAGCCTGACCGAAAATATTCTGGAATATTGTGACGGAAATTTTATCCGTGAGTATTCCAGACTGACGAAACAGCAGAATATCCATATCTATCGAATTTTTATAAAAACAAAATTAGATGGGATGATCGCGGATGAACCGGTATTTGAGCGTATGGTACAGGATTGCATGGAAGAAGAAAATATAGATCATATGCAGGCAGAAGACCTGGTACTGGATATGATTCAGGCAACCAAGCGTTTTCTGGATGAAGATTATGACCAGATTATGCATGATATCAAGCATAAGATCAATATTTATCTGCAGATCGCAATCTGCAGGGCGCGATTCCTGAGAAATCGTGAGAATGATATCCGTGGAAATGTAGAGAGGACCATGCGGTATCTGATGGAAGAAATGACAGAACTTTCCATGAAAGATACGCTGCCGGAGGAGATGGAAGACCTGTTCCAACTGAACAGTCACGAATTCCTGGATGAGGGATCTGTGCGCTTCCCGCGTCAGATGCAGTCGATCAAAGAGCCGGTTGTGACAGAAATCGAAGAAATGACAGAAGAAGCAATTCAGGCGGCAATGGAAGCACAGCGAAAAGAGGCGTACAACCCGTATGCCCGGGATATGATGAAGCGTTATCTGGAAAAACAGATGGGAGATGCCAGAGAAATTCAGAGTGAGGATCTCCCGCTGCATCGAAAAGAAGATATTCTTGCCAATATTTCCGCGATCACCTATGCAAAGGAAAACGGATTTGAAGTGGAAGTGCAGGATGGATTTTATGAAGCAAATGACATGCGTTTGAGACGGTTTAAGATAACGAAGGAGGATGCATGATGAGTATAGAGACAATATGGGAAGATTTTACTTCTTCGGAGAAGCATTTATTTCAGAAAAGCTGTAGAAGACTCTTAAAACAGACGTTTCTTGTGCGGGACAAGGACGAAGATTATAAAAAAATGTATTATTTTGTGGCAAAGCGGCAGGAAGTATTTGAACAGTATTTTTCCTTTATTGGATTTGATATCGTGCTTGACCGGGAAAATGGTGTAGTCATGCTTCGAAACAGTGCGGAGTTTGGCGAAAATGGAAAACTTCAGGGTAACCGTCTGGCGTTGAAGAAAGCGGAGAGTCTGGTACTGTGCTGTCTGTGGACGTTGTATGTGGACCGCCTGCGCAGCGGAAGCCTGGCACAGACAATTACAGTTTCCATCACGGATCTTGGATTTACATTGGAAAAATACGGACTCAAGGAACCGTTAGACAAAACATTGATGGCAAATATTCTGAAATTATTTTCCCGTTACAATCTGATCGAAGTGAAAGGAAAGGTCGGGGAGCCGGATTGCCTCATCCGCCTGTATGCATCTTTGCAGTTTGCTTTGGATACAGAGGAATTTAAAAAGTTTGTGGAAGTGACGGAAAAGAGAATGATGGAAAAAGAAGATACCGAAACGGAGGAAGATGCGGATGATGCAGAATAGAAAAACAGCAACGAAATTATTATTAGTGCAGTGGTCCCGTTTTCAGCATGTGTGTATCGAATTGGAAGGTTCCACCTTGTTTACCGGTGTCAACGGAAGTGGTAAATCAACGGTTCTGGATGCCATGACGTATGTGCTCACTGGAAATACACAGTTTAACAAAGCGGCAAAAGATAAGGACAGAACGGTAAAAGGCTATGTGCGGGGCGATACGAAAAGTAATGGTGCAACGAGGTATCTCCGTCAGGGACAGGTTGTCAGTTATATTGCAATGGAATTCTGGTCACCGGCAGAGCAGGAACATCTGGTGATCGGCGTGTGCATAGAATCCCCGGATGAGGTTTCTGCACCCGGCAGTAGCTGGTTTGTCTGCAGAAATGCGCAGATCGAGGATCTGAATTTTTGTGAGATTGATGGAAAAAACATGTATGTAACACCGAAAAATCTGCTGGAAGTAAAAGGTGTCCGCATGAAATCGGCAGAGTTTATGGGCAGAGAGCGTGGAACGGAGCAGATCATACGTGCGCTGGGATTGCGCTGTGAGGTAAGCAAATACCGTTCCAAACTGATCAAAATGATGGCATTTGATCCACAGAATAACATTGATCAGTTTATTGCGGAATGTGTACTGGAGCCGGGAAATGTGGATTCTTTGAAGGAACTTCGGGAACAGCGGGAGCAGTTCGACCATATCCGGAAAATGTATGAAGATCTGCGTGACAGCAAAAATAAGCTGGTAGAGATTGAAAATAAAAGTCAGCAATACGAAACGAAAAAGCGAAATCTCAACATCCGGGAAATGATCTTTAAGTATCAGGAAGTTCTGGCAAAACAGAAGGAAAAAGAGGAAATTGAGATTCATGTCACGGAATTAGAGCAGAAGAAAAAGGAACTTGAGCAGAGACAGAAGGATCTGCAAAAACTTCTGGAAGCAGCAAGAGAGCGGTTACAGATCGCGGAGTCCAATGACGCTTACCAGGGAATGCAAAAATCCATAGAAAATCTGAAAAGTCAGGTTCAGCAGATTTCGTTTAAAATCGAAAAGGAAGAGGAACAGACTGCCAAATTGCTGCGGATTCAGAAGGCACTTTCCACAGAAATTGCATGGTTGCTGGAAAAACTGGATGCTGGCAGCAGACCGGTCTTACTGCATCTTGGGGAAGCAGGATCTTCCGCGGATCAGAAACGTAAGGAACTGCTTCGTTTACTGGATGCAGTGGAGAAGCAGCAGAATCTGCTTGTAAGTCAGAGCGTTCATTTAGAGGATGAAAAACGTATACGGCATGAGGAACTTACGAATCTGGAAAAACAGTTGAAACAGCTGGATGCAAATCAGATCATTTTCCCGGAAGAAGTAGTTAAGGCAAAACAGGTGATCAAAGATGCATTTGCGAAAAAGGGAATCAATGCCGAGGTGCGTATGTTTGCAGAACTGGTTCAGGATCTGAAAGATACTTCCTGGCGGCAGGCAATTGAGACTTTTCTGGGACGAAAGCGCTATTATCTGATCGTGAACGGAAAATACTGTCTGGAAGCAATGCGTGTTTTGCAGGAAAAGAAGCTGCATGCGGCAACGGTTGTCATTACGGATAAGCTGCCGGATTCTGAGGTGGTAAAAGGATCGGCTGCGGAACAGTTAGTAATTCCAAATGTTGATGCCAGAAGATATGCCAACTACCTGCTGAACGGAATTCATCTGTGCGACAGTTTGAACGAATTGCATGAATATCCAAAAGGCGGTCTGATGAAGGACGGAATGCTTGCAAAGAGTTATGCGGTTTCCTGCATGAATATGAAAAAGACGCAGATCTGTCTGGGACAGGATGCCATTGAATTGCAGAAAAAATCTGTGCGTGAACAAAAACAGATCGTGCAGGAAGCCTATGATCAGGTGATGGACGAACTGAAGCAGACGAAAGAAAAAATCAGTTCGCTGCGTGGCGTAGATCTGGAAATAAATAATTACCATGTGGAAGCTCCGGAGCTGCTGGCACAAAATCAGACGGAGAAGCATAAATACGAAGATACGATTCGTCAGATTCAGGAAAGCCCGGAATTTGCGGCTATTTTGAAGGAGCAGATTGATGCGAAAAAGGCTTATCAGGAAGTAGAGACACAGCAAAATCACCTTTATACAAAAATCGGAGAATGTCAGAGTGAGCAGAAAGGCTATGAGGAGCGTCGAAAAAATATCTCAGGAGAGATTCATACCTGTGAAAAACTATATGAAGAAATCCGGATGAAGTATCTTGAACTGGAACGGGCAATGTTAGAGGAATACGAAAAACTTTCTGCAAAGCAGGATGAGGTTCGTGTGGTTTCAGAATTGTCGCTGAAAAAACTGAGATTCAGTCTGGAAGAATGTGTCAAAGAGCTGGAAAATGAACAGATCGAATATTGCAAAATCGCCGGAAAGGATATGAACCAGCGCGGTCCGGCGTACATTCCGTTTTATCGGAAAGAATATCGTGAGATTGCGAATGTAAAAATTGAAGAAGTGCACAGTAAACTGCTGGATCAGTCACAGAAACTGGAAAGTGCATTTATGAATGATTTTGTCGCAGAAATGAATGAGACCATCGGTGAGGCAAAACGTGAGATTGATGCGATCAACCGTGAATTGAAGCAGATTCCGTTCGGGCAGGATACCTATAAATTTAAGATGCAGGAAAAACCGGAGCGATTACTGTTTTTCCGGATCTGTAAAAAACTGGAGAATTACATGAACTCTCCAGAATTGTATATGAATGCCAATCGGGAAGACGAAGAGATGGAACGGGACATCCGGGAATTTATGGATATGATCTTAAATGAGGAGGATGAGGAAGAATATACGGATTATCGGAAGTATTTTACTTATGATATGGAGATCACAAGCCGTCAGGGTGAGGAAAAAATAACAGCTGACCTTTCGAAAAAACAGGGTTCTGCGTCAAATGGTGAAAAACAGACACCATATTTTATTATTTTGGCAGCAAGCCTGTTGCAGTGTTATCCGCAGCGAAGCTGCTGTGCGCGTCTGGCATTTATCGACGAGGCGTTTTCCGCGCTGTCGCGAGAGCGCATTGAGCAGATGGTAAAATATCTGGAGGAAAACGGATTTCAGGTAATTTATGCCGCACCGCCGGAGAAAATAGGAAGTATCGGTCAGTATATTCAGTCTACCGTCAGCCTGATCATTACCGGACGATATACGAATGCAGTGGAAGGATTAGTGAAACTGGATGAATTTAACGATTAATCAGAGTAATTTATTGCATGCCCTGTTGGACAAATATGAAAACAGCAAAACTTATGAGGGGACGAATGCTGTTTCACAGAATTTTGCGGTCAAACCGGAGAAGGTGTGGAAAGAATATGTCTCTGATTTTGCAAATGTAGCACAGGTGAAGGATTTTGAAACTGAGATGCAGGTTTTGCAGGAGCAGGGACTGATTCGGATTTATAAAAAAGATGAGGTGATCACAAAACTGGCTGCCTGCAAGGAAAAGCTGGATGTGTATTATGAACTGTTGGATAGAAAACAGAAGAAGGATATGATTCAGGAGCAGATTGCGTTTTTTGAGAGATGGATGCAGAAGGGGCTTGCGGATGATATACAGATCACGGATGATGCTGGGCGGATAAGTGTGGCAGATAATGCAGAACAGGTAAGAATTGCAGAAGTTGCAGATGATACAGAACAGAAAAAATATGCGGTTAGCGACATGTTTTGCAGGGATCAGCTTGCCAAAGTCGAAGCGGGAAGAAAACCGGATTATGAATTAGATGTATGCGACAAATTGCTAAGGATTTTAGAGTTTATCTGCACAAATAAAGAAGAAATTCTGGAACGGGAACTGTCTATGATGATACTGGATGGCAGCAAAGAATTTGAAGATCATTACAGAACGCGAGTATGCAAAGTGCTTTCGAAATACCTGGATTTTTCAGAACTTCTGGAAGGCATTGACGATACCAGGGAACGGCAGAAAATCATTCTGGAAGAGTTTCAGATTTATACCAATCCGTCATATATTTATCTGAAAGGAAATATAGAAATCCAGCTGGAAAATGGACAACGTATCCGAATCGGAGATGCACCGATCGCGCTATCTTCGGAACTGATACAAAAGATGAATGCTATTCGTGTAGGGGCAGACAAGGTAGTCACGGTGGAAAATCTTACTTCTTTTCATCGCCTGAAGGATGAAAAGTGTGCATATCTTTTCCTGGCAGGATATCATAACAGTGCAAAACAGGCATTTTTGAAACAGGTTTATAAAGAAAATCCAGAGAAACAATGGTTTCATTTTGGAGATCTTGATCCGGATGGCTTCTATATTTTGAAACATTTGCGAAAAGGAACCGGGATAGATTTTATGCCTTTGTATATGGGAGTCACTGAATTGGAAACCTATAGCGGATATGGCAGAGAATTGAGTGAAACGGACAAAGTGAAAACACGAAATCTTCTGAAAAAGGGATTTTATGCGGAGGTTATGCAATATATGCTGGAGCATGACTGCAAGCTGGAGCAGGAAATTATAAGTTACGAGATTATGAAGAAAAATCTGTAAATAGGAGACTGTGAAGAAAAGCTTATAGTAAAATGCTGCTATGACAGATAATGCAAGATGGAAAATTTCATGATTTGTAAATTATAGCGAATAAAAAAGAGGGGAATCATATCAGAACCCCTCTTTTTTGTGTTGAATACAAAGCTATTATCGTTTTTTTCAAGCATTCTTAATAGAATTTTGTAATATCTGCCATGGATTTTCTCTTTGGCATTTCCGGATCAACCGCGCGGTATCCAACGGAAATAACAGAAACGATCTCTTCATTTTCAGGAATATTTAGCGCTTCACGGATTTTTTCGCTGTCGCGGATTCCCATAACCAGAGTATCCAGACCTAAGTCTTTGGCTTTCAGAATGAGAGTCTCATTATGAAGACCACAGTCATAGAATCCCCATCCCTGTCCGACTTCATTGGATGGCTGACCGTCTCTTTCGAAGCCTGCACGGTTTTTCACAAAGGTGCAGATGATGAGAACCGGAGCGTCCTGACAGTTTTTCTGATTGAAATCCGGCAGACAGTCCGTTTTGATTTTTTTTAACATTTCTGGAGATGAAACAACGTGATAGCGTGCAGTCTGGCTGTTTTTCCAGCTTGGAGAAAGAATCGCTGCTTCGATCATCTGTCCGATCAGTGTCAGATCAACCGGTTGGTCTTGATAATGACGGATACTTCTTCTTGCTTCTAATACCTGATTTAATTCCATAGATGTGTCCTCCTGTTTCAGTGAATTTTGACTAACTCTATAATAAAGCATTTGAGAGGGGCAGGCAAGAGAAAGATAAAAAGTAGTAATTGTGTACAAAAATGAAAGAAATTTTGCAGATCAAAATGGAAAGCGCAGGCAGGGAAAATAAGAAAAAGTGCAGGAAATATATAGCTTTGCATGTTTTTTTACAGGACTGGCAAGTTGCACAATTGAGCAAAATGGCAGAAAAAATGCGATTGACATGGTGCAAAAAGGATGCTTCCATCATTTCCTTAATGGTTCCGCCAAGAAGATCTTTCAGTGCATCCTGAATATCTTCCGCAGTTTCAATGTCATACTCTTCAAGGAGCTGGTGAATGATATTTCTTTTTCCTTCTGTCATTTGTACACGATGTACCGGTTTCTTTTGTTTTGCCATAATAAAAGGCCCTCCTATGATTTTTATTTTATCATAGAAGAACCTGTTATTAACTAATTTACAGAAAAAGTTTCACACACTCAAAGAAATAGGACTTCCCGATATAAAAGTGAGGAAGTCCTATTTTTTATATACATTTCTTTGACGTATTTATTATTTTATCTTTCCAATCAATAACACTCTTAATTGATAATTTTTCTTGTGCTTGTATGAATGTTGTAATATATGTGTAGTCGATGTTATCATTTGAATCCACAGGAAGACGTATTTCCATATTTTTTAATATATTTTCATTAAACGAAGATTGTCCCCATGCAAAATTTTGAAATGCTTTTCTCATTACTGTTAGAAGATAGCAAGCAAGCTCTGGATTTAATTCACAGTCACGATAAGACATAACTTTGATTTTATCACCAGTAAAGTAAGGCTTTTCTTGATAAAATATAGTTGCTGTATCTTGTCCAAATGAAATTGTTTTTGCAGGATTAAGATAACATTCATCTTGTGTTATGTATCCTCGAATACCATTGTTTAAACTGCTTCTTCCCTTGCAAGTTATGGGATGCAGGAGAAAAGGGACTTACATTATCTGCTTTTGAATG
>ERZ838118.2473-NODE-2473-length-19637-cov-4.364059_pt1 | contig 19637 bp, 5 predicted proteins | sample MGYA00519863_ERZ838118 | MGnify/ENA primary metagenome ERZ838118 (study PRJEB31850, sample SAMEA3708827) | human gut metagenome | biome: human gut; feature: human-associated habitat; material: faeces | place: China | collected 2014 ...
AAAAAACTAAGGTATTATGATACCGGTGAATATGACGGATACTGGGCAGGAAACCAAAGCGAAAAAAATGCGGATGAAACTATTAAGGATATTATAAAAGAGGATGGCATGATCGTCGTATGCACGAAGTCTGACAAACTGGGACTTACAGAGCTTCTTGAACAGATGGATGCAGGAAATTGGAACAGGGTTATTGATCTGAGCGGCATCAGAATGAATAAACTGCCGAATACTATAGTTCCGAAAGAATATGAAAGATGTGCCGGTATGGATGAATGCCATGAGATTTTCAGGAAGCAACTGTATACCTTTTGTGATTTTTGCGACAAACATGGTTTAAGATATTTCCTGGATAGCGGAACGCTGTTAGGAGCTGTACGTCATCAAGGTTTTATTCCGTGGGATTTCGATATAGATGTATCTATGCCTGTGCCTGATTACTTAAAGTTTAAAGACTTATTTCCGCAAGGCGGGGATATTTTTATGGACAGTGTATTTAATGGAAATGCAAAGGAGCTGTCACCTAACGCACTGTTGAAAATAAAATCGAAGGAAGCGGTAATGGAAGTTCATTATATCCCACTTAGGATCATGACAGGACTTGTTTTGGATGTGTTTCCATTATGTGGATATCCAACAGATCCAAAAGAGCAAAAAGAATATCTTCTGGAGTACATGAAATGGTCGAATATATGGCGAGAAAAGGTTCAGATCCCATATGGAACAAATAAATATTCCAGGGAAGAGCATAAAAAAATATTCGATGAAATGCAGAAGATCATTACCCGTTACGATTACGATTCCTCCGAATTTGTTGCAGCTGCATATTTTGGCCAAATTCCAGGTATAGATCATGGGATCAACAGGGTCATGCCCAAAAAATGGTATGCTTCATCTGTAAAAATGCAGTTTGAGGATAAAAAATTAAATGTGCCAATAGGATATCGTTCCGTTTTATCCAAGTTTTATGGTGATTGGATGAGTTTTCCACCTCAAGAAGAAATAGAGCAGGAATTATCCATAAAAAAATATGTGGTAAATGATTTTGAAAAATATGTGTAGAGCAGCTTCCTGTTTGCCTGTTTACAGAAAGGAACTTCAGAAGATGAAAAAAGTTTATACTTGTTTCACAACCGATGTGATACATGAAGCACATATCAATATTATAAAAGAAGCAGCAAAGTATGGGGAAGTTTATGTTGGGGTAATGACAGACAGAGCAATGGTGAGCTTTGACCGCTTTCCAACGATCCCATTGGAAGGAAGGATACGCAAGATCAAAGCGATACCGGGAGTTTCCCATGTGATCGTGCAGGACTCGGTTATGTATGACCAGATCATCAGGGAACTAAGACCGGATTATGTTATCCATGGTGATAACTGGCTTTCTGGTCCGACGAAACTGATCAGGGACAATGCAAAGTCTGCATTAGACAGCTATGGTGGGAAGATCATTGATATTCCTTATACTCTCGCCATGTTTGTATCTCCTGCGAAAAGAAAGGCCCCGCGTCCGCGATGGACACGAGACCCTTTCAGTTGCCCGTTTGTCTTCTTTCTTAGTTGAATTCCTGCTCTTTTTTGTCTCCATGCTGGAACTCGATGAACTTACCGGTTCCGATTGCCACTGCAGTCAGCGGATCTTCCGCTACCATGGTGGTAATGCCGGTTTTCTCCTCGATCAGCTGGTCGAGACCGTTTAACAGGGAACCACCGCCTGTCATTACGATGCCGCGGTCAAAGATATCTGCTGCCAGTTCCGGAGGAGTTCTCTCCAGGACGTTGTGAACAGCGTCTACGATCTGCATAGCCGGCTCACGCAGTGCCTCCAGAGTCTCCTCGGAAGTAACCACGATGGTCTTCGGGAGTCCGGTTACCAGGTTACGGCCACGTACTTCCATGGTCAGTACTTCCGGTCTGCGGTATGCGGTACCGATGTTGATCTTGATTTCCTCTGCGGTTCTCTCACCGATCAGCAGGTTGTGCTTCTTTCTCATATAGCGGACCAGCGCCTCATCAAAATCATCACCCGCAATCTTGATGGAGGTGCTTACTACGGTTCCGCCCAGGGAGATGACTGCGATATCCGCAGTACCGCCTCCGATATCTACGATCATGTTTCCGCATGCCTTGGAGATGTCGATTCCGGCACCGATGGCTGCTGCTACCGGCTCCTCAATGATGGAGACCTCGCGCGCGCCCGCCTGATAGGTAGCGTCCTCAACTGCCTTCTTCTCAACCTCAGTAGCTCCGCTCGGGATGCAGACTGCGATACGCGGCTTACGCAGGGTTCTCTTGCCGACTGCTTTATTGATGAAATATTTTAACATCTTCTCGGTAACGGTATAATCGGAAATAACGCCCTGGCGCAGCGGTCTTACCGCGATGATATTGCCCGGGGTTCTTCCGATCATCAGACGCGCTTCCTCGCCGATGGCCATGATCTTGTTGGAATCACGGTCAATTGCTACTACGGAAGGCTCTTTGAGCACAACGCCTTTGCCTTTGATATACACCAAAATGCTCGCCGTACCTAAATCGATTCCGATATCGTTGGATACTAACATAAATTTCCTCCTGATGTTTCTCGTTTCCTAACTGCTTTGTATCTTCGCAGTTACCTTGTTTCCCACTTCTATCCATGAATATGCGCAGAGAGCGCATTTTTCGTTCTAATCTCTCTTATTATATACAATCCAGGAGGTTTTTGAAAGGGTTTTTTTATTTTTTATTATGTTTATATTTTTTTTATGATGGCGACACAGTTTAGTCACAATTCTTTTTTATACTCTAAGTACATTATCCGAAAGGGTAATGAAACCTTTGTTTCAAGTGTGTACTTGAAATTACAAAGCTTTTTCATACTCATACCGGGCAGCCCGAAACTGCCCGGCCCCCCTAAAACATTTTCTTTTATTTTGTATACCTACCATTCCCAAAATCAAAGGGCGAAAAGGACTGCCAAACCTTTTCGCCCTTTGATTTTCTTATTTTTTCCGTTTCTTTTTTCCGTGCCATCCTATGAGACTGCCACAGCGTTTTGTACCGGATCCGGCCAGCCCCAGTCCTGCTGCCGATAAAAGAAACAGACCCGATAAAAGCTGAGTATGCCGCACATCTCCCATCTTTGGAAGGCGGAGCCGCCAGCGTCCATCCGGACCCAGATACAGCCAGCCTGTGCCGTCCGGCGAAGAAGGCTGATACCAGGCAAGAATTTTCCCGATGCGGAACACCGGCTGAATTTCCGGCTGCGGTGTTTTTGGATTTTCATGCCCGAAGTCACTGGGTGTTTTCGGTGGCTCTTCCGTTTTTTGCGGTTCCGGGGGCTTTGGTTCCGGCGTGTCAGGCTCTGGTTTCTCCGGTTCGGGAGTGTCTGGTCCGGGCGGTTCCGGCTCCGGGGCTTTGCGGTCTATCACGATAATCTGATACTGTGTCTGCCCGTTCCACGGATAGGATGCCACGCCGGTATCCGGCGCGAACTGCCAGCAGAACACCTCTGGATTTAATTCGTAACCGGGTGGTGCTTCCACCTCACGCAGTTCATACCAGAAGGGACGGATCGTACCATTCTCCAGCACCGCCCCCACAGGCAGATTCGTTTTCTCTACAGGTGCCGTCAGCCGCATAGAATAAACAGGCTGCCGCATATCCGTTCTTCCCGGAATTTTTCCGGACAGAATTTCTGCCGCCCAGCTTCTCTCCGCTTCCGGATATGCCCTCAGTTCAAACACCGCGCCCTCCAGTGGACCGCCTGCGGAATCAGTCTTTTTCAGTATCAGTCTTCCTGTCACCGGCCGGTCATTCACGCGCACAATCCGGATTTCCGGCTGCCACTCATAAACAATCTGTACCGGCTGAAACGTTGTGTAATAAGCCGGGCTTTCCTGTTCCGCAAGCCAGTAGGTCCCATCCGGCAGACGCCGGATCCGGTGCGGCTTTAAATCTCCCTCTGCATACCCCTGTGGAATTCTGTGATTGATGGCATCCAGCTCTGTATAGCGGCCATCGCTGCCGCTCACCCAGGAGTCAAACAGATAACGGCTGCTTCTGGTCAGCCCTCCTTCTTCATCTGCCCGGTAAAGCGCCAGTCTTGCCCCCGCCAGTTCTTTGCTTCCGTTTTCATAAACTTTGGAGATGAGCAGCGTTCCTTCCTCATTTTCGATCCGGTACAGCTGGACTGTCCCGGTGTCCTTCACTGTAACCAGAACTGCTTCCCCGCGGACAAACCCCGGTGGCACTTCCGTTTCCACCAGTACATAGCTGCTTTCTGCCGGCAGATAGTCAAACCGCTGGTGATTTTCCAGAGTCAGGTAAGTGCAGGCATAGGCATTGATCTCCGGAAGCTGCTGCCACTCAAACTGATACTCGAAACGGTAAAGATGATCGGACAGCGGATCCTGCTCCTTCGTCACTCCGATGCGGATGCAGGCACCGCTCTCTGTCCGGTATGTATAGACCGTCTGCTTCGGATCCTGCGGGCGCAGAAGTTCTTTCTGCCGTTCTGACACATATTCGGCCCGGCGCAGATCCACTCCATCATCCCAGGCAACGCTGCTTCCCGGCTTCGCGCCATGTTCCAGATACATGGTTTCAAAAGCGGTTGGGAATTCCCGGTACGTGGTACCGTCATCGGTTATCCAGTGCGTCACAGGTGAGTCTTCCACATAAAGCAGCTGTCCATCCTCGTCCCGGCATACCTTCCCCGCCGCGTCCAGCTTTGCCGGATACAGCGTAAAACCAGCTCCTGCCACCGGCACCTCCCCATCCGCGCTGTCCTTTCCATTTTCCAGGCAGTATTTTTCCACCTCTACCCGGGTATGTTCTTCCTTCATCTCAAATTTCTGCAGCTCCGGCCGGTCAGTTACCCTGACCGCTACCGAATCGTGGGAAACAAAGCCGGAAGGAACCTGAATTTCTTTCCAGAGATAGCTTCCAACTGGAAGATGTGTAATCCCATGCGGAGTTTCATCCGTGGTCCATTTCATATACCAGTCAGCATTTTCTTCCTGCTGGCATGTTGCAGTGTCTTGTCCTTTCTGCGTTTTCCGCACATTCTTTCCCGCGAATTCTCCCTCCGTTTTCCACAGTCCAAGCACCGCGCCTTTTACATATCCACAATCAAATGCCGAGTTTTCCCCGGATGTGGTCAGGCTGCCTTCCGCATCCCCGTATGCGTCCGAACCTCCGTCAATTTTGGAAAATTCTGTTTTTGTCGGCTCATCGACCATGGTCACTGTCTGGATCCTGGCCGTTTCTTCCACAGAGATTCCCATCGGAAGCGCCTTTGCAAATCCTTCTGGTGCCTCAAGCTCCTCCATAATATATGTCCCGGCGGCAACCCGCTCCAGAATATCAGCGCTTCCCTCCTTTACGACGGATGTGAACGGATCATTGGGGTACTGCTCCGATGTCGTCCAGGTGTTTTCCATTACATAAGCTTCTCCGTTCCGGTGTAAAAGCGCCTGGTTTTCATCGACCTGCATCTCGTGCTCCTGTACCGCGTAAGCGGCATGATTGTACGCTTCCAGATTATCTGAATGCTGTGAACGGACAAAATCTCCGTTTCGGTCATAGAGTTCTGCTGCCTTATCATAAGTTTCCATGCTCTGCTGATAATAAGTCACCAGTCCGTGCCGGTCATATACCGGATCCATGCTCTTTTCAAAGCTTCCGTTATTGTCATCCAGGAGAACCTCATCATTCAGATTCTGCCTCTGAGCATTCCGGGAAAGCGTGGATTCCCTGTGGCTTTCCTCTCCCGCTTCGGACCTCCAGCTTCCGGTCAGATAAGCCTCCTCTCCATTTCCGGCAAGCGCAGCGCGGAATGTGGTAATCTTGTCCCGGGCAATGATATTACCGTAGCTGTCCCGGCGAATATTGACCGGCCACACAAGCACCTGTTTTTTTCCTGCGCCGGTTCCATCCCGGCCCCGGAGCTGATCCCAGCTTCCATTGGTTCCGTCAAAATCCCGCACGACATACGCCATGCCCGTGTACGGATCTACCAGAGCGTCCCGCGCGCCGTCCCGGCCCAGATGATACACATGGGTTCCTGCGTCCACGGTCAATATCTTATCTTTTGCATCGTATGCCAGTTTTGTCAGGTCACCACCTGTAAATTCCAGAAATTTCAAGGCACCTTTCCAGGCAAAGGCCTGATAACGCCCGTCTTTTCCATCTGTCTCCGGCGTAATTTCCAATACCAGATCGCTCAGGTCGTAATACAGGATATCCGTGTCCGGCCGCATGACGGTAACGGAATTCCAGACATTTCCTTCCGCATGGACGATTTCACCATAATGGTCCACGCCGGCCGGCCAGGATGCCGTATAAAGGTGCCCGTCTTCGTCCCGTTCCGGGAGAAATTCTGTCTTTTCTCCTCCGTATCCTTCCTTTACATACATACGGTCAATATGTCCTGCGTCATTCCGCTCAATTACCAGTCCCTCATACGCAAAATCCTGGGAATCGCCCGACGGAGTCAGGGCAATGGCGTCAAAGAGCGTCATAGTGGCACCTGCCGCATACTCTGCGGCGGCTTTTTGTGCAGGCTCCTTTTCCGGCTGTGCCTCCAGCTTCTCCACCTGCAGGCGGATCGGTTCATTTTCCAGATAAACCCGGGCCGTATGGCTCTGATCTTGCGGCTTTGTGCCATAAGTCGTCTGCTCATCTGCCGGATCCTCATAGATCGCCGCAAGGACTCTGCTGTCCGGTGTTCCGTTCTGATAATAGGTCACCTGGTCCGAATAAATTTCCAGCGCTACCGGTTTTGAGCGGGCATATCCCACTGGAGGCCTGGTCTCGCACAGGACGTAGGTTCCCGCTGAGAGCGGCTGGGGTGTATTCAGATATCCAACTGTCTGCAGCTGGTACTCCATCCCACTGCCCGGCTCATTTTCAGAACCATTTTCCTGACTGTCTCCACGGTCATTTTCTGAATGGTTTCCGGGTCTGCTTACCAGTCCGTCCCGCACGGTCACAAAAGCCTTCATGACTCCTGTCTGCAGGCCAGACCGGTCCCCCAGGAGAATCTGCTCCGATTCCTCACACACCGGGGTTCCTGCCGGAACAACACCAGTACAGAGTTCTGTGGCTTCCAGTCCATCTGTGATACCCCTGGTACCTGTGGCGCTCCGCTTTCTTTTTTCCGGCACTTCGATCAGACGGCTCCGGAAGCTCCGGCCCCGGAGTACCGGCCGGATATCCAACGCGCCCATAGCCGTCAGAAATTCCTCTGAGCCAGCGATCTGTGTATCTTCTTCATAAAAGAGGACTTTTCCTTCTCCGTCCTTTGTATCATCCCGCTTTGCCGCGTAAATGCAGAACACGGCTCCGTCATGCAGGATATTTTCATGGGTTTCTGAATCCAGTTTTTCCAGTCGGAGTCTTGCGGTGTAAAGCCGGTTGCGGAAGCGGACGTTGGCATAGCCAAGACTGTCCGGGCCACTTTCCGGCTCCCGGACTACAGAATACGGCACCAGCATCGGGGCATAATGGCCATCATAGGCCATCTGTGAGCCCTGCATGGCCGCCACACCATCCTGGTACCAGACCCCTGGTACATTGTCCTCTGTACCGCGGCCGCCGGGATAACACACATCATCCGCAATCTGCGCCTGCTCTGATACCGAGCTATAGCGGTACACCTTCGACACACTCTCCCGCCCGCTCTGCCCTTCGCTCAGATAATACGGCACGATTCCTGCCGTACGGTCATCCTGCGCGTTATAGTAATTCTGGCGCGGACAAAACTCGGACTGGGTCAGGGAAATATAATCTCCTGCCTCCGGACGCTCCACCGCTCCATTCCGGATCCGGTCTGTCTCCATTCCATATTTGTAAATTTCGAAATCCCCACGGTCACTGTGTGCCTGGATCACATGGGATTCTTCCAGGAAACGGATCTGATACCGCTTTTCCAGTTCTGCTGCCGTGTCGGACGCCTTATAACAGTAAAATGAATCCAACATTCCTGGAGATGCCTGCGCCCCTGCTTCATCGGAATACACTGCTGGCAGTTCGATCTCCTTTGGTTTGTCTGTCTCATAATGCCGGTTCTTAAAATCTTCCAGGCTGGCATACTTTGGCTGCTGCTCCACAACCACATAAGTCCCATAAGGAAGCATGGCAGATATGCCGTAATATTCCATGATTGCTTCTCCGCCCCCAGCCTGATTGGGTATATCCACAGACAGCGTGGCCCGGTCCCGGTCTGCCCCGCCGCCCGTTTCCTCATCCCAGGCAATGGCGTAAAGTCCGTCCAGATCATAGGCGAAAAACGGTTTCAGGTAGTTTTGCGCTTTTTGAATGGCATTTTTCAGCCCCTGATCCAGAATCTCATCCGAAAATGATGTACTGCCCTGCTTTGCCACGTACCCGGAAGCTGCTGCTACCTGCGCCCCGGATGATTCTGTCCGCATTTCCGGCTGCTCTGCCTGTGTCCCGGACGCCTCTGTCAGCTTCGCGATTTCATCATCCAGATACCAGGTGATGGCAAACTGGCGCACACAGTCAGACACTCCGGTATTCCAGATAGTGGCTTCACTCCGGTTTACCATATTTCCTACCGGGCGCCAGCTGGTCCAGGTGGGAGCCGCTTCATCCCATTTGTCGTGATTCGCGGTCTCTACGGCATCAAAAAATTTTTCGTAATTCAGGTGTTTCACGGTGCGGATTTCTTCACCGTCCTCCATCAGGACTTTCTCCGTCTCCAAAAGCGCCGTATAACCCGGCGATGGCCGCGCCTGAATCTTTCCGTCCTGGTAAGCATACAGCCGTTCGTTGTAAACCGCGGCATCCAGGGGATCCTTGTATAGCGGCTCTGTGCGGTGGCGTACCCGGGTATAAATCCGGTTTACTTTTTCCGGGAACAGGGCATTGGCCTGCTCCTGCTCCGCAAAGGTACGCTCGGTTCCCTTTCTGTCCTGCCAGATCACGGTTCCGTTTTCGTCCCGAAACAAATTCTGCAGATTGGATTTCAGGTACGCTTTAAAGCGAAAATTGTCCACCGCTTCTGCCTGATCATAGCGGTCTGTCCACCAGTCTTTGTGCACATCCGCGTAAGAGCTAGTATTGCGATAGGAGGTTTTCTCTATCGTTTTGCTGACCCGGACCCGCTGGCGGATGCCGCGCTCTTCCAACGCCAGAGGTTCTGTCGAAGTACCGCTGCCCGGACGCCCTTCTCCATCCTGCCAGACCGCATTCTGCCCGGGATAAACCAGGCTGATCCGCTTCACAAAGCTGTTTTCTCCGCCAATTCCTGCCTCCTGATTTAGATAAGCCCGGACTCCGGCCCTTTTTACGCTCTGATAATAGGCGGCCGTTCCCATGGTATCTCCAGGTGCCCAGGTTCCGGTGAGATATGGCAGATCTTCTTCCGTCAGCACCGTCTGCTCCGCGCCGGGAAGCACCAGCTTAAACGCATACTGCTGCATGGTATCATCCCGGTGCGTCTGTCCATAAAAATCCGTATAACTGCTTTCCACATGCCAGACCGTTTCCCCGGTCCGGGAAGAAAGTTCCGTCCAGTTTCCATAATGCTTCTGCGTCTCCCCGATAACCGTTTCTTCTATATAAGAAAGTTTCGGAATCCGTTTTCCGGACGCATCAAGCGGAATCTCCCCGGGCTCATAATAGACCGTTTCAGCGATACAGCGGGTCACAAGGCTGCCATCCGGCTCCGCCTGCGCGTCCGGTACCAGAACCGCAGACATGCGGTCTGACCACACAACTGTTTCCTCTTCGTCCTGAGTTTCCCTGTTTGCCCATGCTGCAGTTTTCTCCTGTTCAGGGTTTTCCCGACCACTCGCAGAGGAAACAAACGTTCCAAAGCTTTCTGCTTCATCCTCCTCAGTATAGACAGCATAGGTATAACGCGGAGATCCAGATTCCGGCATCACCGGTACGCGCAGATAAAAGGCCGCGCTCTGCTCCCCGGACTCCGGAACATAAAAGCACTCCGGGCTTCCACTGCGTCCTGCATAGATGGACACTTCAAACGCATCCTCTGTTTCCTCCACACGGTCCACACCGCCATAGGACAGATAAGCGTGTTCCTGGTAATAATCCAGTACTGCCGCCAGCAGTTCTCCTGCCGTTACCACATCCCCGTTTTCCTGAGTCCGTGGAATCTGCAGCGTGACAACCGGCGAACCAAAGCTGATCTGCGCTCCGCTCCGGTAACCGGTATCGTAAACCGGGCGGTCCAGTGTTGTGTAGCGGGAACCGGACTCCTGATTCTGTTTGGGAGTTCCTTTTCCATGGGCCCGCAAAATCAGCTCCAGCTTATATTTGACAAATTCCAGCTCATCCCGCGTAAATGGTTGTCTCAGCTTTGTGAGAACTGCTTCTTCATCCATTCCGCTCTCCGCACGCAAAAGCAGTTCCTCACACCGCACTGTGTCCAGCTCCGCCACCTCTGCGCACGGCACGTCCATCACGGTCCGGTTTACCGGGCGTTTTCGCGTAAGCAGATTCCCTCCCGCATCGTATTTCGGATACTGTCCATCATACTCCGTCGTGGCATAAACGGGATTTCCCAATGCATCGGTCTCCACCACCTCGGTAAAACGTCCGGTTCCAACGGACGCAGTTTCCGTTTTTATAGTGGTATCCAGACGATACAGGCGGCTTCCCGCCGGAATGCCGGAAAACACCAGATCAAAACCACCGCTTTTTTCACTGTTTACCTGAAAGAACAGTTCCTGAAAGGCCGGATCCCCGTATGCGCCGCTGGCACCGGACTGTACCTGCTGTTCCGCGTACAAGCCCTTTGTCACCACGGCATACCCCGCGCCTTCTGACTCTGCCGCCGAAACCTCCAGGTCCTGCCCGGCATTCGTCCACGGGTGTTTCCGGTTTCCGATCGAAAGCTCGTAACCTTCGGAGCGGCTCAGTTCTTTCACATAGTAATCCCCCATCAGAAGCGGCCTGCCGATCCAGCAGTTTCCGTTGGCCGTCCGGTAATCCGGGTAGCTTCTCTGATACCGGCCATCTTCTGTATAATCGTCAAAGCTCTGGCTCCGGTCATAGAGATTGGATGGTGCCGCCTGGTTCCATCCGCCCGGACGATTTTCTATCCGCCCGTTTTCATAGCAGTATGTTCTGCCAGGTGCTTCCGTGCAGGCCAGGAAGGAACCATCTCCATTTTTATCGGTGGAAGCCACGGCAACCAGATCATTTTTCCGGTACACGACTCCCGTCTTTCCATCCGGGTGCACCAGATCTTCCGCCGCGAACAGTCCGTACACCGCACCCTCCAGCACGGCGTCTCCCTGAGTATCTCCATAAGAATCATAGGCCGCATTGTCTCCGGCCTTCAGATCCAGATCTCTTTTGTTGATATGGATCTCTCCCTCTGTCCGGTGATCGTAGATCCGCCACCAGTCATCCTCGCCGTCTCCACCATTGCAATGGCTGTAGTGATCTGACGGGCCGGGATTGACCCCGGCTCCGCTGTTTGCAGCATTCAGGCCGCGGTTATAGGCATCTGCAAACAGATCTCCACTGCTTCCTCCGGATCGTGCCGCACGGCTGACAGACCGGTGAACCGCCTCACCAGCTGTCTCGTGCCGCGGAAATTGCAGCTTCAGGATCCACTGCATGGATACCTCTTCCGCTTCGTCTGATGCTTCTGTCTCCTGGAAGTCAAATGCGGTGGAATTTGACGCAGTAGCCGTTTCCGCATTCGATGCGCTTGCCTCTGCGCCGCCCACTGTCCCATTACTTTCTGGTTTCCGGTCATTAATCAAAGCCTCTTCCTCTGTCTCCTCCAGGAAAAATACCGGGAAGATTTTCTGCCAGAAGGACCGTCTCTCTTTTCTGCGCTGTGGAGCTTCTGATTCTGTGGTCTCTGATTCCACCTGTCCGAGCTCTGCGCTCAGCCACCCCGCTTCTGCCTGTGTGCGTGCTTTACGGACAGTCCGCGCCGCCTCAGCCGCTGCCCCGTCATTCACCCGGATCTCGTAACTGTAAATTCCGGCAAAGGAAGCGTTAGCTCCATTCTCAGACGCATCGGTGGTAATGACTTCGATGGACAGGTCATCGCTGTGGTTGCCGTGGAGCGTGTAGCCTTCCCGGGCTGTATCCTCCGCAATGGCATAGCTGTATTTCAGGGCAATAAAACGGTCATAGGTTTCTCCAGCATCCGCCCTGCAGCCGGAATCCGCATAGGCGCGCGCTCCATCTGCTGAAGCTGTGGTTCCTCCGGACGGTGTTTCGCCTTCCTCCCCGCCAGATGAAGCGATCCGGCTGATCTCACCCTGATCCACCTCCGGCATAAGCCAGTGAAAATGGACGCCGGAAAAATTTTCCGAAGCCCAGGATGCGCAGGACGCAAAGGTATTGAGCCAGATGGATGCCAGACGCCGGTTTTCTTCCTTCGCCGCGTCTATCTCTGCCTGGTTTTCAATTTCTCCGGTTTCCTCATCCTCTTCCTCCTCCGGAACCGGCACAAAAACCGGAGCCGGATGTCCGTCGCAGAAGGTCTTATCGTAATGATAGCCATGCTCCACTGTTTTCTCTGCCTCACCTGCTCCGTCCGTCATCATAGGTGACACAAAGCGGAAATCCTCCCAAAGCACCGGGCTGTCTTTATGAAAGCTTTTGTAAGGCGCGCCCCCGGCATAAAGATGCGCAGCTCCATCCCGGCCAGTATCAATCTGGTCCTTGTCATCAAATCTCTCATATAAGGAAAAGACAGCATCCTCCAATGCCTTTCCAGTCTCGTGGTCGTACTTTCTCAGACGGACATTATAGGTGGAAGTCCAGTCCTCCTCATGGCGGTAAATCCGGAAAGCCACACCACCCTCTTCCGGCGTTGTCTGCCCGCCTCCGGTCCCGGCATAATAGCAAAGCTCCGGCGCATTCACTTCCACAAAGGCAAGACGCTGGTGTGCCGACAGCGGGGCCGCGCCATTGTACATCTGGCGATGAGTGCCGCAGCAGCGGCTGCAGCGCCAGATCTGCAGGCACTGCTCGTACACTTCCTCCGGAGAAGAAAAGGTCCCGCCTCCGGAAGCATAGCGCGTGCCGCGGACATCGAACATCAGGTAGAGGCTGCCGCTGCTTCCCATGCTCGTAAGACGGATCTGCGAATCGGTTTTCTGGCAGACCCAGCCAGACGGCAGCTGCGTGGTAAACGAGCCCTCTGCTCCGCTAGAAGAATATTTCAATGGAACATTGCGGATAAACTCCGCGTCCGCCCCGGACGGATCGAAGTTCAGAACATATTCGCCAGAACGCTCTGCTCCCTGCACCGGGGTGAGCGCGGCCGGATTTCCTGTCTGCGTATGCCCCTGCAAGGCCGCCGGAATGCCAGTTTTACCGCCGCCTCCGGTCCCGCCAAGAAAACCTGCCAGACGCAGATATGTCTCTTCCTGCGCCAGCACTGCCTTCAGCCACGCATATTTTTCCCGCACGGCGGACGAATGGATCAGCAGCTTTAAATCTGCTTCCGTGACCAGGCTTGAGATTGCAGGCACGCCCTGCGCGGCCGCTCCCTCATTAATATTCCGGACTACCGCGTTAACCTGCGGCACATTGCCAAAACTGGCCTGCAGCGTCAGCATGCCCCAGAACACCAGCGCCATTTCTTCCCGAGTCAGTGTCTCCGAAGGCAGAATATATGTATACTCATCCCCATCGATCAGTGCCCGGTTCGCTCCGGTTCCATCAATGCAGTAATGATGAAAACCGGCACCATAGGCAGTCATCGTGTCCCCCTGACGAGCCGCCTCTGCCTTCCATGGCAGCAGCGGTATGATCGGAAGCAGCCTGCTACTGAACAAAATTACTGCCAGCAAAAAAGCGGCTGCCCTGGTCACGGATTTTTTCTTTCGCTCCACTCGTTTTCCCATACATCTGTCTCCCCTGTTTTTCTTCCCATTTCACGACAGTTTTTCTGCTCTCCCGGGAAGTTTTCTCCTCCTTTACCGCTCTGTCTCCTGGCGCTGTACCACCCCGTTCACGATCCACGCACCATTTTCATTGGTCTGTTTTCCATCTGCCAAAACCGCATTGCGTTTCAGCGCGCCGCGGCTTCCGTTGGATTCTTCTTCAAAGTACAGGCACTGTCCGTCAATCCAGTTCCAGCCGGTCAGCATACGTCCCTGAGTTCCGTCAGATGCCGGATTCAGGTAATAACGGTCTCCGGCCTCATCCTGATACCAGCCGGTCATGAGAAATCCGGCCTCGTCAAACCGGAACCAGTCATAGGCACTCTGTCCGTTCTCAGCGCTGGCATACGGATTGTGGACTGCCGCCCACTCCTTTGCGTAGGTCCGCTCCTGATCCGCGAACATCCACTGTCCTGCCGCATTCTGCACCCAGGTACCTGTCACCACATAGGACGGCATTGACGGTCCCGCTGCTTTTGTCACTCCGCCGGATGTAATGCCGGTGGAACCGCCGCCACCGCCTCCTCCACCGGAGCCTTTTGAGGATCCTCCGCCAGAACCGCCTGTGCTGATTTTCGGAACCGTATCATCCTCCGTGACAAAAACGATCCGCACACGGCACTGCGCCTGAATATGACCATGAGTCTGGTCTTCACTGACTGCCGTGACCAGCTCTGTCTTCTCCCCGCTTCCACTGACTTTCTCCAGAGGCTTCTCCCGTTTCAGAGCGCGGTCACGATGGATCAGGTTCTGGATCCAGGCAGGGTTTGTTTCTCCTTCCGGATCCCACACCAGTGAAATCTTACAGTTCTGCTGATTGGCCCCGGATGGTTCCAGCCGGAGATTTTTTCCGCTCTCCGTATCCTTCCAGCTTACCTGCTCATAAAAGGGATGTTCCGGGTTCAGCGCAGCTGTCAGCACCACCGGCCCGCTGACAGAAAGCGTTTCTGTCGGCTGATAGCAGCTTCCCGTCAGCCTTCTGGTAATTGTAAACAGGGCTTCCGTCTGGTTCAGGCTTAAGGTCTCCACGCGCACTGTAGTCAGATCCACAATCTGAAAATCCACCGCCACACGGCAGTTCGCGTAAAGTGCCCGATGATTCACTGAAGTCTCCGGGTTCGTCACTGCGGACACCACACCATACCGGGTGTAGACAGTATCCTGAATCTTCTCCCGGTACTGGTTCGCCGCCTGGGCCTGCACCTCCCGGTTTATGATATTGGTAATAAATGCCGAATTCATATTGGGCAGAATCGATGCGTCCTTCATGGTATAACCGGTCTCCGAACGATTCTCCAGAAGATCTGTATCGTCCACCAGCCAGCGCACGGTCCGGTCTATGGTCTGTCCATTTCCATTGTGTTCCACATGAATCAGCACCGGCTGCACCTCCACGCTGTGATCCTGCTTTCCATCCACGTAGCGGGCAATCAGAATTCCGTCCTCATTCTTCACTTCCGTGACGAGCTGCGGATGCTTGCGGTCTCCGCTCCGGGTCTGCACCACCGAAATGCGTGTCTGCGCCGGATCCGTCTCCAGCTTCGTGGTCACCTTGACATACTCCGCGCCCAGTTTTGTGTCGCACTCCGGCATAATAAAGGAATACGCCCCGCCGCTCACATACTGCATCAGCTGCTCCTTTCCATCCTCATCCAAATAAGTAGGAGGTTTTACTCCGCCGGCCTCGCTGGTATCCACAATCATCTGGTAACGGTCCGCAGCTGTGTTTTTCGGGGCAGTCGCAACCGTCACTACCGCTCCCGCCTTAATGGCAGACGGATGATCCTTATCCACATCCCGGTAATAGGAGCTTCCCGTAGATGAGATGGCCGTCAGCACCGCCACATCGGTATCGTAGGTTCCATTGGCATTTTTCGCGTCGATACGCGGAATGTAGACCAGATATCCTCTTGTGGGTTCTCCCATAAACCCCGGCGCAAAGTGGTCCATGGCAAAGGGCAGATCCCTTTTGTAACCCTCCATGGTAAATTCCCTCCCCAGCTTCTGAGTGACGATGTAGCGGACTCCGTCCTCCAGCTCCTCATAAAAAAACCGGTCCCCGCAGTCGTGCTCGATCTGTCCTGCTACGGTTTTGTACTTGCGCTCCAGGTCAGACCAGTAGCCGATGTGGGCGTCCTCCGAAAAGCGGTTGTCACCGTCAAGCGTGCTCCCGAAAACCTGCTTTGCCTTAGCCGGTGTATTGGTAAAAAGATAGGAAACGCGGCTGTCACGCTCGGTTCCATAGGTGAAGCGGGCACCGCTATCGCGGGTTCCTATAAAAGTTCCCTCCCGGGAAGCACTGCCGTTGTTGGTTCGCGAGATACTGCCTGCCATGCGGGCCAGAATCAGGTTTCCACTCTCGTATTTTCCAATAATGCCGCCTGCCGCGCGGCTTCCATTTCCTCCAATGGTTCCGTTTACGTAAGAATTATAGATGCCGCTCTGGTTCATAATACCGGCAATGCCACCGATATAGCCCTTTCCGTGAATCCGGTCAGAAACTCCGTTCTGGGTAATGACCACGTTGTCAACCAGATAAGCTTTTTCTGCCTTACCGGCAATGCCGCCCACTGCGCCATCGGTTCCGGCACTGTTCATGGCAATTCCCTCTGCCCGGCAGTTCTCCACAATGACGGAACCGTCCGACTCCTGAATCTGGGTTCCGGCTGCTGTTCCCTTTCCGCTTCCGCAAAGTACCGCCGCGATTCCACCCGCATCCTGCTCTGAATACACATAACCGGATACCGTGACATTTCGGATTACTGCGCCGTTTTTTATGGTACCGGCCAGAAGCCCTGCCCGGTCCGCGCCGCTGATCTGGTCTGCATGGATTTCCAGATTTTCCACGCTGCCACCGTCTATCACGCCAAACAATCCCAGGTTTGTCAGGCCCCGGAGTTCCCCGATGATTTTCAGACCAGTTATGGTATTTCCACAGCCATCGAAATGTCCGCGAAACGGTGTGATCACATTGCCGCCAAATTCTGAGTGGTCACGATACCAGCCAATGGGATTCCAGTTTCCCAGATTGATGGAAATACCGCCCAGATCCAGGCTCTGCGTCAGCTCAAAATAGCAATCCTTATAATCGTTTCCTGCCGCCACCGCCTCGGAAAGTCCCATCAGATGAGATAATGTTTCTATCTGGTACGGGTCTTCCCGGGTTCCTTCTCCCGGAAAATTCACGTTGCCGTTCCAGTCCGTCCACAAATCCCCGGTGACCGGAAGCTCCGCCGCAAGCAGAGCCAGATCGGACGCGGTAGCCAGCTCCACCTGCCGCGCGTCCGATGCGGTGGCAAGGTCTATGTCATCCAGCTCTTCATCGGCGTCGGAATCTGTAGCCCGGGCATATCCGCCCTGGTCTGCTTCCATATTCTTATCAAAATCCGTGATCAGATCTGCCTCCAGTTCCACTTCATCCAGATTTTCCTCATCGAAATCCTGCAAATCCCCCTCTGCGTCACTCTCCGTTGCCCGGGCATACCCATTTCGCATAACCGGCGCAAGCGTTCCCGCGCTCTCGGCCATAGCCAAGCCTGCCGGAAACATCCCCGGTGATAATACGGCCAGTACCACCGCCATGGCAGACGCGGTCTGGCGTCTGATATGAAATACCTTCCTGTTCTTCTTCATACATCCCCCTTATACATCAGTTCTTCTGCGGCAGAACAAATACCGGCCGCACCCCCGTAGTTCCCGTAACCTTCATCTCATCATCCTGCTTTTCCGTTTCCGCTGTCTGCACCGCTTCTGGCCGTATATTTCCCTGAACCAGATCCACGATATAAATCTGGCTTCCCTCTGCCGTTCCACAAGGCGTCCGAAGCCAGTAGCCTTTGCAGAATTCGCTGATCTGGGTCTCCGGATTCTTTCGTTTCACCGCTCCGAATTTCCAAAGCCAGTTCCGATAACGGTATGCTTCGTCCACCGACAGAATAAACAGCCGGTCTTCCATTTTCTGGCTCCCAAGATACTGCGCCGTCAGCCCACCTTCCGGAAACTGCTCCCAGCATTCCTCCTTTGTTTTCCCGAAATATCCCCATTCCACGCCTGTATTAACCATTTCCGCATCCGCAAATTCTTCCGCAAAGCGGGAAAGCCACCCGCGGACCGCAGAATATTTGTAATCTGCCGAATTTCCAAAACACACAATCGGCCCTGGTTTATACACATAGCCGTGATCGCGGTCCCCCGGTGTCTCAAACTCATATCTGGAACCAGTATTAGCCGGAATTACCTCGTCGCAGAGAAACAGCGCGCCACTTTTGTGGCCGCCCATATGATCCGCATAGTTCTGGTCAATGCAGCGAAACCGGTATGATTTCCCATCAATCTTCCGGGTTACCGTATCACCGATATTCCAGTGCCGAAGCTGCCGCGCCTGATGTGCTGAAAATGCGCGCTCTTCCCAGGCAGCTTTTGTATTTTGTTTCTTCTCCTGCGCCCCATAAACACAAAGCGCCGGTCCCGCCGTCAGAAAGGCCCAGGCGCACAGCAGCAAAATCAGACACTGCCCCCTTTGTTCAGCCTGCATCGCATCCCCCTCTCTTTTTTAATTTTTTCTGTTTTAAACTTGGAAATAAATAAATGAAATCTGAAAAATAACTTGAGATAACTGGAAAAACTAAGATTTCAGATGACTCGTTACTGTGCCATCATCATAGCACAGTAACGATCACAGTACAAGAAAAGTTCATCGACAAAAAATGACACTATCCGCGCAGGCAGAATTCACTGCAGTCTACCACACGGGTCGCAAAGCCTTCGTAAAATTCCGGCTCATGACAGATCAGAAGGACGCTGCCTTTGTAGGCCTTTAAGGCACGGGCCAGTTCTTCCTTGGCATCCACATCCAGATGGTTGGTCGGCTCGTCTAAGAGGAGCACATTGGTCTCCCGGTTAATCAGTTTACATAATCTTACCTTTGCCTGCTCACCACCGGACAGAACGCGTACCTGACTCTCAATGTGCTTGGTGGTAAGACCGCATTTTGCCAGGGCAGAACGCACCTGATACTGGGTGTAGGACGGAAATTCCTTCCAGATTTCCTCAATGCAGGTGGTGGTATTTCCCTGTGCCATCTCCTGCTCAAAATAGCCAAGATACAGATAATCACCTAACTCCACGCTGCCGGAAAGTGCCGGGATCAGGCCCAGGATACTCTTTAACAGGGTAGTCTTTCCGATTCCGTTGGAGCCCTTTAAGACGACCTTCTCGCCGCGTTCCATGCTGATGTCAAACGGGCGGGTCAGCGGCTCGTCGTAGCCGATCACCAGGTCCTTCGCCTCAAAGATCATTTTGCCGGCAGCACGGGCCTCCATAAAATTAAATTCCGGCTTCGGCTTCTCCTTCGCCAGCTCAATGACCTCCATCTTATCCAGCTTTTTCTGGCGGGACATAGCCATGTTCCGGGTGGAAACTCTTGCCTTGTTGCGGGCCACAAAGTCCTCCAGCTCGGCAATCTCCTGCTGCTGGCGCTTATAAGCGGCCTCAAGCTGTGCTTTCTTTACTGCATAAACTTCCTGGAAATGATCGTAATCGCCCACATAACGGTCCAGCTTCTGGTTCTCCATGTGGTAGATCAGGTTGATAACGCTGTTTAAGAATGGAATATCATGGGAGATCAGAATAAAGGCATTCTCATACTCCTGCAGATAACGCTTCAGCCATTCAATATGCTGCTCATCCAGATGGTTGGTCGGCTCATCCAAAAGCAGGATGTCCGGCTTTTCCAGCAGCAGC
>ERZ838118.2490-NODE-2490-length-19525-cov-12.506574_pt1 | contig 19525 bp, 14 predicted proteins | sample MGYA00519863_ERZ838118 | MGnify/ENA primary metagenome ERZ838118 (study PRJEB31850, sample SAMEA3708827) | human gut metagenome | biome: human gut; feature: human-associated habitat; material: faeces | place: China | collected 2014 ...
GGTTGTTGCCGAGGGCGTTGCCGCCGAGGGCGACGACAATACGATCGGGCTTGCCGTACGGTTTACTCATATTATTTTCCTTTCGCTTAAGGGGTTTCTTAACCAGGGATTCAATGCAATTAATGCATTTACCATCCAAATGGTGACGGAGATTATCGGCATCGATATCGATCATACGAACGTGTGTCTCATAGGGGCACCAAGCGATATAGGGCGAAGGATTACAGCCCTCGATCAATTTCAGCTTTACTTGAGATTACGATGTTCACGCCTCCGATACGCTCGGCAATAAACTCCAGGGGCATCCTGTCGTAGATAGCCAAATTCCCCATCTGCATAATCGCGTCCTTGGAAATGTCGTTTGGAGCAGTCGCGCACGTATCCAGGATGACGATCTTTTTGTTATTCATAGCAAGAACCCCAAACAAGAGGCGGCGAGCACCGGAACCCGCCGCCTGCATTAAACCTACTCGGCAAAGCGGTTCTTATGGTCCCAGCTGTTGATATAGAGCTTGTCAGACACCAGATAATCGTAGATATCGTCGACGATCTCGATACCGCCTGCCTCTTGAGTTGCCTTGATGCGGAGCTGCGCGCGCTCGCCAGGGTAATAGACCTTGTCGAAACCGACGCCGGGCTTAACAGCGCCAAGCTCATCGAGCACTTCAGACATGTGCTCGCGGAAATTCTTATCGCCGCAGAAGAACTCGGGGTTGATGGCAACGTTAAGGTGACCGAGGCGGCGACCCTCTGAAAGGTCATGGTACATGGAGGACACATTCTTGCCTGCGGGAACGCCGAGCAACACGCCGGACAGAATATCGACCATCATCATGAGGCCGTAGCCCTTGGGACCCGCGATGGCGACGAGGGCGTTAACGAGATGCGGATCGGTCACGGGGCGACCGTCCTCGTCAACAGCCCAGCCCTCGGGAATGGAGCGCCCAGCGCTCTTGGCGTCAAGAATCTTACCCCACGCCTGGACCGTCGTAGCCATATCAAACTCTACGATGCGATCATCTGCCGTAGGGCACGCAAGAGCAATGGGATTCGTACCATAAAACGGCTCGGCGCCGCCATACGGGATGACCATGGGGTCAGACTGCGTGCAGCTCAGACCGATCATGCCCGCCTTGGCAGCCATCTCGGTGTAGTATCCGATGGCGCCGGTATGCGAAACGTTGGCAACACCGACGAAGCCAATGCCATTCTCCTTTGCAAGCTCAATGGCTTTCTCCATACCCTGAATGGCAAACGGGTAACCGCAACCATTGTCGGCGTCCAGGATGCCTGTGCAGGGACCCGTCTGTTCCCAGGTCCACTTCGGGTCGATCGTCATGCCGCCCTTGGAGATGCGTTCGGTATAGTACTCAACACGCACCTCGCCGTGGCTATGCAGTCCACGCTCGGAGGACCAGGCGAGAACCTCTGCCTGAGCGTCTGCATGATCCTCGTGCATGCCTGCCGCCATAAACTTCTTCTTCATAAGGCCTTTGAGTTCTTCACGTGATACGAGCATGGGTAAAACCTCCTAAGAAAATGATTAATAGACGTTGATAGAAATTGATACGAACCAGTTATGCAGCCTGCTTAACGCCGTCAAAAATATCGCGATCGATACCGCCTTCTTCTTTTGCCGCAACAAGCAAGGCGCAGAAGACATCGGAGTTGACGTTGAGCGTGGTGCGGATGGCAGCAACGATATACTCGAGGCCACCGAGGATTGCCACTGCCTGCAAGGGCAGGCCAAGCGCCGGGATGAGCATCGTGAGCGAGATGAGGGTTGCGCCTGGGGCAACGGCGTTGGCAAGCGAAAGCAACCAGGAAATAACGCAGACCATAATCAGCGCGCTGCCCACAAACTCCATGTCATACATCTGGGAAACGAACACTGCCGTAACCGCCATATGCAAGGCGGAACCATTGGAGTTCAAAGGGACGCCCAGAGGAAGAACGAGGTCGGCAATGTCGCGGCGCAGGCCGATCTTGTTCTTCGCATCCTCCATCTCCATGGGCAACGTCACTGCCGAAGAGATGGTGGCGGCTGCCATAACAGACATCGGAACCATCTTTTTCATCAAGGTCACGATGTTGAGCTTGCAGCGCACGCTCACGACGATGAACCAGGCAATCGTGAATACGAGGGTTGCCCCCGCAAGCACCAAGATGTACTTGCCGATTGCAAGGAGAACGTCGAATCCAAGAGCGCCCACCGACGAAGAGACATAGGCGAAGATTCCGATTGGTGCGATATTCATGACGATCTTGATGATCTGGAGCAAAATCTCATTGAGATTGAGCACCCAGCCGTAGACCGGACAAGATCCGTCACCGTTCTCGCGGACAAGAATGATCGCAATGCCAAAGAAAATGGAGAAGACGATGCAAGGAACCATGGAGCCCGATGCAATGGCACCGATGATATTGGATGGGACGAAATCGGTAATGGTCTGCGAGATGCTTACAGAAGTTGCCTCGAGGTCAGTCGTCGCAGATTGCACGAGGGCGGTCTGCGCAAGACCTGCGCCGGGCTTGAACACCACCGTGCAGAAAATGCCGAATGTCGCTGCAAGCAAAGACGAGACCAAAAAAGCGATCGTCGCGCGCAAACCGATGCCCGCAAGCTCTCTCTTGGACAAAGAGCCGATGGCGCCGATAATCTCGCACATCACAAAGGGAACGATGCCCATTTGAATCAGGCGGAAGAAGATGTTGCCGATAAACTGGATGTTTTGCATGGCCGGGCCGACAACAAGTCCCGCAACCACACCGGCAACCATAGAGACAACCATAGCCGCCGTAGGATTGTATTTAAATCGTTTGGTTTGACTCGATGTTTCACTTGCCATTGTTATCACTGTCCCTTGGGAAACCGCTCTTCCCCGTATAGGTGGATGGGATATGCTCAGAAGCAGGACGTTCTCATAGCGTTCTAGCAACCAGGCCTTTTAGGTCCGAGTGGGGACCGGAGCGCCTGCAGAACAGGTGCTCCATATGTACGAGTTAGTCCGTAGTGTCGAAAATCTCATGGTCGATGCCATCGGGGCCGGCAACGAGCATCGCAGCAAAGACGTCACCGTCGACGTTAAGCGGCGTGCGGGAGGCACCGGTGGGATACTCAAGGCCACCGAAGATACCGATAGCAGCCATAGGCAGATTGAGGGCAGGGACCATCATGGTAAGGGAAACCAGCGATGCGCCAGGAGTGGCTGCGTTCACGAACGCAATCATGGTGCAGATAACCCAAACGGTCAGAAGCTCATTGGGGCCAAAGTGAACGCCATACATCTGGGCGATGCACAGGGCGTCGACAGCCATATGGATGGCAACGCCGTTGGAATTCAGGGGCACACCGAGGGGCAGGAGAACGTCAACGATGTCCTCGCGGATACCGATGCGGTTCTTAGCATCTTCCATAGCGGTGGGCAGCGTAATGGCAGAAGAGATGGTGGTGAATGCCGTCACGGTCATGCGCAGCATCTTCTTCATGAGCTTGAACGGGCTCACGCGGCAATAGATCGGAACGACGATAAAGTAGATCGCGAACATGATGGCCATGCCGAGGAGCATGACGAGGAAGTACTTGCCCAGGGGCAGCAGAATGTCCATACCGAGCGTGCCGATCATAGCGGACACGTAGCAGAAGATACCGATGGGAGCAATCTTCATGACGGCGCGAATGATGTTGAGCAGCAGGTCGGAGACCTCACAGCACAGGTCATATGCCATGCACTCACCATCATGGGAGTGACGCCAGAAGCTGATAACCAGGCCAAAGGCAACGGCGAAAATGATGATCTGAATCATAGAACCGTTGGAAAGCGATGCCACGATGTTGTTACCAAAGAAGCCCGTGATGGTGTCCTGGATGGACATCATAGCGGTCGCCTCGCCGTCAAAGCTGGCGTTGGCAACAATCGAGGAGTTCTCGAGACCGGAACCAGGCTGCAGGGTAACGCCCAGGCTGACGCCGATTGCGGCGGCAATACCGGTCGTAACAATAAAGACGATGATTCCCTTGAGACCGATGCCCGAAAGTGTCTGCGGCGTCAAACCACCGACGGACTTGACGATCGTGCAGAGAATGAAGATGGGAATCGTCATCTGAATCAGGCGGAAGAAGATGTCACCGATAAACTGGACATTCTTCATCGGCTCTCCGACAACAAGACCCACGACAACAGCGGCGATCATAGAGATCAACAGCCAGACTGTAATGTCGATGCCCTTCTTTTTCTTAGTTTCAGCTGCCATTTCAGTTTCCTTTCTGTGATGGAACAACTACTTTCATGTATTAAAGCAGGCAACAAAACGCTGCCGCGAAGCCCAAAAGGCTGTCGGCTCCCGACGTATGGCCGACGTTCAGTACCGTTTCGATAAGCGCGGGCAAATCGTCCGACTTATCAGACTGAATCGCGTCAAGCAAATCGAGGTAATCCGCGTTCGTGTATCCCTCGCACATAGCCTCGAGGTACGCCTCGCTTACTCGCGTGGTCTTAGCGGGGGCCACATCGCGAACAGTGCGCACGTATAGATTCCAAGCATCCGGATACGTTGCCGAACATAGGAATCTCAGACCGGTACCGTAGCCACACAGAACGTCATCACCCGAAGGAGTGAGCCCCAGTCCTCTACCAACGAGGTAGTCAACCGCGGCCGTCATGGCGCGGCGGGCGGCACATGCTCGCGTCGACGAGGCAGCTTGCGCATCACCCGCCGCGCCGCACGAGCAGATCGCCGAATAGCGCGCGAGCTCAGCGAGCACGCGGCGCGATCTCGGTTCGTCGGGAAGGCCGCAACGCGCAGGAAGGTCGAGGGGTTCGAGCGCGTAGAAGAGAAGAGAATCGATACCCGCGAGTTCGCCCGAAGCAAACGCAGGCACATTGCATACTCGAGCGGGGGCAGCGCAGATATCGATCTCCCCTATTCCGCAGCACCCGTAGATACGGAGGACGCCATCGTGGAGCACGACGCGATTGCCGGGCTCCACCGATGTGCGAAGTCCTTCCATCTCATCGGAGGCGATCGAAAGGCCCAAGCACGAAAGCGGAGCATCGACAGACCCGACGTGAAGTAGAAAGCCGTCCATGTCGATGTTGAAGCTCGTCGCAAACGTGCTGTGCACGCTGCCCATCCGGCACCCTTCCAGACGCCTCAGGGCATAATCGCTCACCAGGGATGGAATCATGGGTGCCGCCTACTCGATACCGAGCTTGGCGCAATAGGCCTCAAGAGCCTGCTCGAAGCAAGCGAGCGGGGCACGAACCGTACCGGCGCCAACCTGGCCGATACCTGCCTTCTTGTGAGCGATACCGGTGTTGATGATCGGGGTGATGCCGGTGGCGACAACCTTGCGGATATCGATGCCCAGACAGGTACCCTTGAAGTCCCACGTGGGGATAGCCCAGTTGGAATTATGGGTCACGCAGATCTTCTCCATCTCATTGGAGATGTTGAGAGCGTCCTCGAACCCACCAGCGCCGACAAAGCGGGTAACGCCGGGCGCTGCAACCATAGCCATGCCGCCAACACCGACCGTCTCGCAGATTGCGGAGTCGCCGTTATCCGGGCAGCCATCTTCTGCCGTGAAACCCGTGAAGTAGAGACCGATCGGGGTGTTGACAGGAGCGGTGAACCACTGGTCGCCTAGGCCAGAGACTCGCACGCCAAACTCATAACCGTTACGGGTCATCGTGGAGACAACGCAGCCCTCCTGATCCTTGCGAACATAGTCGACGATCGACTTGCCCGTAGCCATCATCACGTTGAGGAAGAACTGGTCGGTATCGCACAGGAACTGGATAACGCGCCGCTTGGCATCCTCGGGAACATCGGTCTGGACGATGAGCGGAGCCATCTCCTTCACGAAGTTGAGCGTGGCGGCCATGTTGCGCTGGTGGAACTCGTCACCCTGGGTGATGGCGCGAGCCATAAGGACGTTAAGGTTGATGCCACCGTCGGAAAGCTTGAGGGCCTTTGCGAGGACCGGGCCGAGCTCATCAGCCATCCAGTGCAGGCGATCGACGACCTCCTGGCTATAGGCACCGAAGCGCAGAACCTTGCCGATACCCTCGTTCATGGTGCAGTAAGCGACCGTATTGTCGACCGTGTTCACAACCTCGAGGACGGCCATGTTGGCAGAGGTGATGCCGCCCATGGGGCCCACCGCATGGCAGTGATGGCACGGGATGAATTCGACCTCGCCGGACTCGAGCAGGGCAAGCGCCTCTTCCTCGGTCTCCGCCCAGCCCTCAAAGAGCGCGGCACCGATGCACGAACCCCTCATCGGGCCCTGCATGTTCTCCCAGGTGATGGGAGGACCAGCGTGCAGCAGCGTCTTTTTTGCGCGATTGAGCTCGGGGATAACGTCCTTGGCGACCTTCACATCCACAAGCTGCGGCTGAGACTCCTTAAAGCGCTGGCAGATGCGCTCGTTTGCTTCATCGATACCGTCGATCTTGTCGAGCTCGTTGAGCAGATGGATCATGCGCTTGTTGCCGCCAGCCTTGGGCTTCCAGGTGTACTGGACGCTCTGGGCGCCGTACTTGCGCAGCGGCTCGTTGAAGCTCTCCACGCCAACGTTGATAACGCGCGGCTTGGTGGTCAAAAGCTCCATGACGGCCTCGGAAGGCTCGGGCAGTGGGCTGTTGTCCTTGATCTCGTAAGGAACGACCTCGCGGTCTTCCTCGGCATAGTCGATGCCCTTGAAAGCGAGCGCGGCACGGACGGCGCGAGCGTTGCTGGATTCGACGATGGCGCCGGCCTCGCGAAGAATCTCGACGGAGCGGTCGTAATCCTGAGGATCGTGCTTGGTACCCACAACAGTTCCGACGAATTTGACATCGCGGCCCTCCGCCTTGGCAGAGGCAATGCACTCGGAGATAACCGGAGCGAGCTCGGAAGCCATATCGGGATGGCACCCATAGCCCAAAACGCAGTCAAACACGATGACACCGGTGGTGTCCTTGGCAGCGTAATCGCGCATCATCTTGATGCGGACCTCGGGGTCGATCATGGGATGCGGGCGACCCTGGGTATACACGTCGTCGCCGAGGTCGATAACGTCATAGCCACCATGGCGCAGCATGTAGCCGTCTTCCTTGATGATGTGGCCAAGATTCAGGGCCTCGGTGATCATCATGGCAGCCTCGCCAGCGAGGGTACCGCCGGAATACAGGCCGATGACGGTCTTGTCCTCGCCAAGCGGAGTATCGACGGTGATGTCGAGCGGCTCGGTGTAGTTCTTCTTGACGGCCTCGCCGCGAGCAAGGTCGACGGCGATGCGAGCGGTTTCCTCAAGGGTGTGTGCAAGGTAGACCTTGCCCTGATGCGCCTCGGGCTTCTCGCCGATGAAAATGGCGACGACAGGCTTGGTGCACTTCTCCAGAAGATCGACAACCTCATCGCGGACCTCGGGCGCAGGCGGCTTGGAGATGACGCAGATGACATCGGTCGGGTCATGGTGCTCGAGTGCGACGATGGCGTCCTTAACGGTGACGGCGCCGACCTTCTCATTAAGATCGCGGCCACCCGTGCCGATTGCGTGCACGCAGCCCTCTCCCAGGCGGTCGATCACGCACGTAACCTCCTGGATGCCGGTTCCAGAAGCACCGACGATACCGATATTGCCGGGATTGATGACATTAGTAAATGCCACAGGGACACTCGAAACGACGCCGGTGCCGCAGTCAGGTCCCATGAAGAGCAGCCCCTTTTCATGAGCCTTCTTCTTCAGACGAACCTCGTCCTCCAGGGGAACATTGTCCGTGAAAGAAAAGACATTGAGCCCCAGGTCGAGTGCGCGCTCAAGCTCGGGAGCGGCATACTCACCAGGGATGGAGAAGAGAGCCATGTTAGCATCGGGAAGCATCGCCACGGCCTCTTCCCAGCTCGTCGCCTCGGCGGGGACGCCCGCGACTTCCTTCTTTACCGAAAGGTCGTTCAAGAACGCCTCGGCCTCGGCAAGCACCGTATCGATGACGCTTTCGTCTTCGGTCTCGACAACGATAACCATATCGCTGGGGTTGGCAGCAGCAGCCTCATCGGTTAGAAGGCCTGCAGCTTTATAGATATCCTTATTTGCGTCAGTGCCCATCATGATTTGACTCTGGATAACACCGTCAAGCGTGTTGATCTTATTGGTCAGCAGCATCAGGTTGATGGAGTCTTGATACGCGTTTTGTTTGATTACGGTTTTGAGCATCGAACATCCTCCTTGGTTCAATAAGGTTGGCTCTCATTCGCTTCTTAAGAGCCAACAGTCCGATCGGCCATAAACCCGGGTTGCTGGCCGCCGCAGTGCATGATGAGATTCTTTCATCTATGCACTGTTGCTTCATGTCCCAGTTGTCTAATTTAGGATGTATTTCTTTATCCAAAAATGAAAAGATATAATCACCGATACCCCTTAAGCTCTCGGCTGACCAAAAGGAGCGCTGATGATCGTTCGCGAGATTTTGCATTTACCATCATTCGAATCGTCTCAGGTCATCGCCGGAATCAAGGGCCTTGATCACGAGATAAGTAGCGCGATGGTTCTCGAGGCTGCCGACATCGAGAACTGGGGAAAGCGCGGCCAGCTCATCATTTCAAGCTTCTATGCTCTTGAACATCTGAGCTCTGTAGAAATCGCAAAGTTCTTTACGAAGATGAGCTCTATCGGCATCGGAGCAATTGCCTTCAAGCCCGAACGTCTTCTGTCGGAGGCACCGAAGCAAATTGTCGATCTGTGCAACGATCTCGAAATGCCCCTCATTGAGCTTCAACCGGGCGTCAAATATGAATCCATTCTCATGGACGTGATGGGCCACATCCTCGATTCAAACCTTACGCTTCTTAACCGCTTCTACGATGTCCACAAGCACCTCATGGCGCTTGCACTCAAGCAGCCATCAATCCCCTATATTCTCAACACGGTCAAAAACACGCTAAAAGTCGATGTCACGTATCTAGACACCTCAAGAGATCGCCGCTTTTCGACTGATTCCGAGAAGGCAGCGTTCAGCGGCTTCTCGTTTCAAAGGCTCGATCCCAACCCTTACCAGACCCATGCGTACTATTCTGCGCGACTTATGTATAACGCGGAGAATGATTCCGGCCCGGACGCGAACTCCGATGCGCAAGCGCTCGCCATCCGTATACCAAGTTCAGACGGAACCGATTACTACCTGATTATCCATAACCTTGGCGTCAGCCTGTCCCCGCTTGATACCATGACGGTCGAGAACGTAGTCAGCCTTCTCCAGATGGAGATTCTCAAACAAAACGCTATCAAACAAAAAGTATTCTTTCAGAACAACAACGCAGTTCATGACTTGTTGCTTGGACGGTATACCTCTAAAAGCAAAGTCGATGGCGCGCTTGCACTTTTGGGGATTGATCAATACCCACTCTACGAGGCGCTCCTTATCCATATCGATATGGTCGACCCAACAGATGTCGACCGTCAAGATGAAATCCATCAAGCCATTAGGCGAAAGCTCCGTACTCTCTATCCTGGTATGGTGTACTTCATCAATGGTGACCGCGCCGTTTTTCTCCATAACTACCGAAGCCGCCTATCGTCACTCGATAGCGATGTAATTCAAAATGCGCTCGACGATCTGCATAGCCAGTCCACGCTCCCCTTATTTACACATGTTGCAATTTTAAGCGGCGAGCACGACAGGTATTCGATTTCCAAAGCCAACGATGAGGTCCTGGACTCTTATCGTCTCTTCGATGGAGCAGCCTACCGCAACCGCTGTTTCAAATATGACGACCTCGGAGTCTATAAGCTATTGCTCGCCGTCGGAGACGCCAACGCGCTCGACGGGTTCATCGACCCCCGCATCTCTCGATTGTCGCAAGAGCAACCTGAACTCTTAAATACCCTTGTCAAATTGTGCGACAACGGCCTCGATTACGGAAAGACGGCAAAGGAGCTATTCGTTCACTCCAAAACCGTCCGATACCGCGTCGAAAGGATGCGCGAGATATATCAAATTGACATCAAAGACCCCGATGATTACTTACAGGTTGTGCTTGCCGAAAAAATCCTCCGTTTGACGGCAGGCCGAATATAGAAAGGAATTGATTGATGGACAGCTCATTGGTCACCATTGCCGCTCCAAAAGGGTCTTTGAACCGTCACATCGCCCTCTTCTACCTGCATGGAGGAGGGTTGTTGTACGGCGAGCGCGATGATTTGCCAACTCCATATGTCAACATGCTGCTCTCTGCGGGCTACACCATTGTCAGCGCCGACTATCCCCTTGCTCCCGAGAGTTGCTACAGCGAGATCATCGAATCGACGATGTCGATTTTTTCCTCAACCGTTGCACAATCAATTCGAGAAGGTAGTCTTGACAGTTACTTCCTGTTTGGAAGATCATCCGGAGCCAACCTCGTTCTCACACTCGCACGGGAAATACGCCGGAACCGTCACCTACCGCAACCTCTGGGCATTATCGATTTCTACGGCTACTATGATCTCTGCGACAGGGCAATCCGTTCTCCAGCAAAAGCGTACCTATCTCTCCCTGAAATCGACCAGAAGACTGTCAAATCCATAGTTGAAGGTTCAAACGGTAAACCAACAAATGGTCCAAAAAGCATGCGCTATGCGTTATACGTTTACGCCCGGCAACACGAAAACGCTTGGCTCGAGCTCATGGGGCTCGACGGATCAAAGCCGTATCGCTCTCCGGAATTCTGGTCGCTATCCGATGAGGATATTGCAAATCTGCCGCCGACGTTCATCGCGGCCAGTAGCAGTGACGAGGACATCCCCCTTCGCATGTCAAAGAGTCTCAGGTCAAAGGCGTCAAACGTATGCATGAAAACTGTCTACTACCTCCCCCATGACTTCGATCGGGACACCTCGAACCCTACAGGTGCAGAAGTCTATAAAGAAGTTCTGACCTGGATGCAACAGGTCATCTCGCAACAATAGCCCTCCCAAGCAAGCGCCCCTCTCTCCTTTTCCGCCCACGCCGACCTCAAGGCCGTAAACGCAGGGAATCCGGGGGCGTGACGGGGTTTCTCTCCGGAACATTCCGCAGGACGCAAAGAGGCTCCGCAGCGCGAAGCGCGATGCGGAGCCTCTTTGCATGTCCGAGGACGTTCCGGAGAGAAGCCCCCGTCACGCCCTGCGGATTCCCGGTGGGAGTTCTAGACCTTGTCGGCCTTAGTACATACCGCCGCCCTGCTGACCAGCGGTAGCAGCAGCGATAGCGTCCTCAAGCTGAGTGTTCTTGGGCACATCGGAGACGGTGGCCTCGGTGATGAGGATCAGGCTGGCGACAGAAGCAGCGTTCTGCAGGGTGACGCGGCTGACCTTGACGGGGTCGAGGACGCCCATCTCGATCATGTCGCCCCACTCGCCGTTGGCAGAGTTGAGACCCTGGCCAGCGGGCAGCTCGGCAACCTTGTCGACCACGACAGCGCCCTCAAAGCCAGCGTTCTTGGCGATGGTGGCGACCGGAGCGGTCAGAGCCTTCTTGACGATGTCGACGCCGATCTTCTCCTCGGGGTCGTCAATCTCGACAGCATCGAGCGCGGGCACAGCGTCCATGAAGGCGACGCCGCCGCCGGCGACGATGCCCTCCTCGACAGCAGCGCGGGTAGCCTGAAGGGCGTCCTCGACGCGATGCTTGATCTCCTTGAGCTCGGACTCGGTAGCAGCGCCGACCTTGATGACGGCAACGCCACCGGAGAGCTTGGCCAGGCGCTCCTGGAGCTTCTCGCGGTCGAAGTCAGAGGTGGTGTTCTCCATCTCACCCTTGATCTGAGCGATACGGGCGTCGATGGCCTCCTTGGAGCCAGCGCCGCCGACGATGACGGTGTTGTCCTTGGAGATGGTGACGGACTTAGCGGTACCGAGCATATCGGCGGTGATATCAGCGACCTTCACGCCCAGCTCGTCCAGAGCGGCCTGGCCACCGGTGAGGACGGCGATGTCCTCGAGGATGCGCTTGCGGCGATCGCCGTAGCCCGGGGCCTTGACGGCGCAGACGTTGAGGGCGCCACGGATCTTGTTGAGGACCAGGGTAGGCAGAGCCTCGCCGTCGATGTCCTCAGCGATGATGAGCAGGCCGTGGCCAGCGCGCTGGACAGCCTCGAGAACGGGCATGATGTCCTGAACGCTGGAGATCTTCTGATCGGTGATGAGGATGAACGGATCCTTCATCACGGCCTCCATGCGGTCGTTGTCCGTGACGAAGTAAGCGGAGACGTAGCCCTTGTCGAACTGCATGCCCTCGACGGTGTCGATGGTGATGTCGAACGTCTGGGAATCCTCGACGGTGATGACGCCGTCCTTGCCCACGACCTCCATGGCCTCGGCGATCTTCTCGCCGACCTCGGGGTCACCGGCAGAGATGGTACCGACGGAAGCGATCTGCTCCTTGGTCTCGACCGGCTTGGCCTGCTTCTTCATCTCGGCGACGGCGGCGTTAACGGCCTTGTCGATGCCGCGACGAATGGCCAGCGGGTTGGCGCCAGCGGCGACGTTGCGCAGGCCGTCGTTGACGATGGCCTGAGCGAGCAGAGTTGCGGTAGTGGTGCCGTCGCCCACGGTGTCGTTGGTCTTGGTGGCAACCTCCTTCACCAGCTGGGCGCCCATGTTCTCGATGTTGTCCTCGAGCTCAATCTCCTTAGCGACGGAAACGCCGTCGTTGGTGATGGTCGGGGCACCGAACGTGCGCTGCAGCGCAACGTAGCGGCCCTTGGGGCCCATGGTGACGGTAACGGCGTCGGCCAGGGTGTTGACGCCCTTGGCGAGCTTAGCGCGGGCATCGGTGTTGAACGTAATGTTCTTTGCCATAATGGGTAATCCTCCAAAAGAAATGTGACTCGCGTCGCCGCTTCCGAGTCCTATACGGCGGGCGCGTTCAAAGATGAATCAGAGATTCTGACGAGACTAGGCCTCGACGACAGCGTAGATGTCATCGGCGCGCATGAGCAGATACTTCTCGCCGTCGACCTTGACCTCGTTGCCACCGAACTTACCGTAGATGACAACGTCGCCGACCTTGACGTCCATGGGAATGCGCTCACCCTTGTCGTTGACCTTGCCGGCGCCCACGGCAACGATGGTGCCGCGCTGCGGCTTCTCCTGAGCGTTGCTGGCGATGTACAGACCAGAAGCGGTCTTCTGCTCGGCCTCGTCGGGCTTGACCAGGACGCGATCTGCAAGCGGCTTCAAAGACGACATGCTTGTTTCCTCCTTTGTGGGCCGCGCGGTCATGCCGCGCGGGTTAACCCTTTTTGTTTGCGTACGCGTTGAATGGTACCCACGAATGGCGGGTTATACAACACGGAGTCAAAAAATCTTATTTTTTGGCACTTAGATTTTCTGAATGCCGGGGGATAACTTAACAGTGGCTCCCGGGGCGGACCGGAGGGCATGAAGTTTGCTGCTCTACAGTCCTGCGCAAGACGGAAAGCGCATTAAGTGCTTTCCTTTGCGTGCGGAACTCGCGACAAACTTCATGCCCTCCGGTCCGCCCCGGGAGCTGGGGTAACTTATCCGGGTCCGGCGTTCAGAAAAGTCAGTGCAGCAAAATGGCGATGCGGATGGGGTTAGCGCTCGTAGATCAGGTTGCCTGCCAGGTAGGTGGCCTGAACCTTGGTGGCTTGGAGTTCTTGGGGGTCGATGGTGAGCGGGTTTTGGTCTAGGACTACCAGGTCGGCATACTTGCCGGGCTCCAAGCTGCCGAGGTTTTGCTCGTCGCCCGCTGCATAGGCGCTGCCCAGGGTGTAGTTGCGCAGAGCCGTGGCCGCATCGATGCGCTCGCTCGGCAGCCAGCCACCCTCGGGCCAGTGGCTTTTGGGGTCCTGGCGTGTGATAGCCGTGTAGAGCACGTTCATGCTGGTAACGGGCGTGATAGGGCTGTCGGTACCGAAGGCTTGGCGAATTCCGCGCTGCTTATAGGTCGCGAACGGCCACATGACGCGGCTGCGTTCCAGGCCCAGGTCGCGCTCCGGACCACCTGGGTCGAGCGTGATGTGGCAGGGTTGGCTCGAGGCAATGATGCTGAGCTTGCGCAGGCGATCGATGTCCTGAGGCAGCAAATTCTCCAGGTGCTCGAGCGTGTTATGGCCGTGCTGGGGCAGGCCGTACAGTTCGGCCGCTTCCTCGAAGATATCGAGCGCGGCATGGATGGCACCGTCGCCGATGACGTGGATGCGCACGGTGTGGCCGCGCTCCGCGGCAGCCAGAACTAGCTTGCGCATGCGCTCGGCGGGAACCGTCAGACGGCCCTGGTCGCCCGGGAAGCGCGGATTGGTATAGGGCTCGGTGAGATATGCCGTGTGTTCGCTCGACACGCCGTCGAAGAACTGCTTAAAGCCCGGCGCCGAGAGCAGCACATTGTTCGCGTAACGTGCCTGCAGCTCTTCCAAGCGCGACTGGTCATCCAGCAGCGTGGGGAACAGATGGGCTCGGATGCCCAACTTGCCGGCTGCCTGTAGTTTGTCGTAGACGTCGTCGCGGATAAAGTCGCAGCCCGGCATGGGCATGAGCGACATATCGCAGATTGAGGTGATGCCTTGCTCTGCCATACGCTTCATTTGGTCGGCGTAAGCGCTCGCGATGCGGTCCTCGCCCAGCCACTCCAGGCAGCGCGGCAGCAGCTGCATGGCAGCCGCCTCGTGCGCAATGCCCGTGAGTTCGCCGTTTGCGTCCTTGTCGTAGCTGCCGCCCGCTGGCGGCTCGCTGTCGTGCGAGACGCCGAGCGCCTCGAGCGCGCGGCTGTTGAGCCACAGCGTGTGCCCGTCGCCCGAATACATAACGCAGGGGCGATCGGGGAATGCCGCATCGAGCGACGCCTTGGTAGGATGCTCGGGCGGGTCCCAACGGTAATCGCGCCAGCCCTGCGTCACAACCCAAGCGTCATCGGGCAGGTCCTGGGAAAACTCGAGCGCGTGCTGCACCAGCGCTGCCTCGGACGTGCCCATATCCATGAGCATGTACGGCGAGGAGCCAACCGAGGTATGGAAGAAGTGCAAGTGCGCATCGTGGAAACCGGGGCAAACAAACTGCTCGCCGTAATCGATAACCGGCGTGACGGCGGGAGCCGCGGCGATCACATCGTCAGGCTTGCCGACCGCGACGATACGGTCGCCCGCGATGGCAATCGCCAGCTCACGGGCATCATCGATGCCGTCTTGTGCGGTAAAGACGTTCTTGGAGCGGATTATCCGATCGATATGTTGCATGGGCATCCCCATCTCTGGCAGGAAATTCAACACCCCCGAGTGTACTCCCCCACTCTTGTTACTAAACCCCAAGCGGCAAACGGCTGCTTTGCCACGCCAAGTGGCAGGTGGCATACTGGAGGCAGCCTGTACGATTTTGCGATCAACCCAGCAAGGAGCAAATCGATCATGACGAAGACCAAGGCACAGCAGATTATGGCAGCGACCGGGGTGCGAGCGGCTGACGACATCACCGCAGCCATCCAAGATATCGCTGCCGAGTTTGAGCCCTACATCATCAAGCAGCGCCGCCACTTCCATAAGCACCCGGAGCTGAGCCTCGCCGAGGAGCGCACGACTTCTGACATCGCCAATCAGCTCGATGCCATGAATATCCCCTATGAGCGCCCCCTTAAGACGGGCCTGGTGGCTACCCTTCGCGGCACCGCGCCCGATGCCTACCGCGAGGACGGCACGCCGCGCCGCCGCATCCTGCTGCGCGCCGACATCGACGCCCTGCCCGTTACCGAGCAGACCGGCGAGGAGTTTGCTAGCGTCAACGAGGGCTGCATGCACGCCTGCGGCCACGACTGCCACATCGCCATGATGCTCGGCACGCTGCAGATTCTGCGCCATATGACCGACGACATCCACGGCGAGATCCGCATCGTCTTCCAGCCCAGTGAGGAAAACGGCCAGGGCGCCAAGCTCATGATCGGCACAGGTGTGCTCGACGGCGTCGATGGCGCCTACGCCGCGCATATCTGGAGCGAGGTCGATGCCGGCACCGTAAGCTGCGAGCCCGGTCCACGCATGGCCAACACCGACTGGTTCCGCATCGACGTACGCGGCACCTCATGCCACGGCGCCATGCCCCAGCGCGGCCACGACGCCGTTATGGTTGCCGCCGAGATTGTCAACGCCTTGCAGACTATCGTTTCGCGCGAGATTAGCCCCTACGAGCCGGCGGTCATCACCGTCGGCGAGCTGCACGGCGGCACCGCGCGCAACGTTATTGCCGGCACGGCCTACCTCGCCGGCACGGTGCGCACCTACGGCGATTCGACCCACGAGGAAATGCCGGAGCTTATGCGCCGCATCGTGGAGCATACTGCGGCAGCCTTGGGCGCCGAGGCAGAGCTCACCGACTACACCATCGCCAACTACAAGGTCGAAAATGACGCGGCCTCGAGCGAGCGCTGCCGTCAGGCTGTAATTAAATGTCTCGGCCCCGCCGGCCAAGGCCATTATCGCGGCACGCTCTCGGGCGAGGATTTTTCGGAGTACCTGCGCCGCGTACCGGGTGTGCTCGCCTTTGTAGGTACGCGCAACCCCAAGATTGGCGCCACGTACGCCCAACATTCCTGCTTTTACAAGATTGACGAGACCGTACTGGCCAAGGGTTCCATGGTGGCCGCCCAGTATGCCATCGACTTTTTGGCCGAGCCCACGCAAGAGGAGCTCGACGGCCCCACGATCGCCGCGGTTGCCGAGACCAACCCCGACTTGGCCGCCAGGCTGCGCTCTGCCAAGGCGACTGCCGCTGAGGCGCGCGACGCCATGCACGATGCTCGCACCGCCCGCCATGCCGCGATCAAGGGCATCCACGAAGCTCGCGCCGCCGCTCGCCGCGAGGAGAAGCACGACGAGTAGTCGATTCGCGACTATCTCGCAGTCATAGCCGCATCGCGATGTCAAAGCGGGGGCGAACGCTATCTCAACGTTCGCCCCCGCTCATTTGTCAGGCTCTATTTCTACCATTTCTCCCCGTCCCCAAATGGCAGGCGGCAGGGCTACTCGTCCTGCAGGTCCTCGTCGGAACTCGACTCGGGTTCGGGTTCGGGCTCAGGTTCAGGCGTTGGCTCGGGCTCGGACTCGGGCGCCGGCTCTGGTGCAGGCGCCGGCTCGGGCGCGGGCGCAGCATCCGGAGCGCTATAGCCCGAAGGAGCGGCCTTCTTCTCAAACGGCAGCACAAACGTCAGGACGTCGTCCTTGTCTTCGTCGGCCCACTCGCTTGCGTAACGCGCCACCCAGTAGCCAACGGCACGATGCTTGAGCATGCTGCCAAAGACCGTAAGAAATACGGTGACGAATGCGATCAGCACCAGAAACGGCACGAGCGTGACGCCGCCGCCGGAAACGATTGCCTCAATAACCGTGGGGCGGTAGTAGTAGCTATACATACCAACAGAGGCAATGGCGCCAAAGACGGCCGTCAAGATCCATGTGATGACGTTGGCGATCAGGCCCGTCAAAAACTCGGGAATAAACGAAGCGCAGAACAGCTTAGTCTTATTGTTCTTAAAGGCCGCCCAGACCTTATCGAGCGAAAACGCGCTCTCAACGCGACCGGTCACCGCAAAGTGCATCACGGCAATGTCGGCGAACATCTTAAAGAAGACGCCCAGGACCGCCGAAGCGATCAGAGCCAGGACAAGCAGGCCCAGCGAGCCAAACAGCGCGGCCTCGAGCGCATAGGAGCCGTAGTAAGAGTACGAACCTGCGGCGCCGAGCGCAACGCCCTCAATTACCGAGAGCACTACACCAATAACGGGAATGGCAGCAATGACCTTGAGCACGCTCGAGATGACGCCCGAAAAGACTCCGAGACCAAACGACGTGGAGCGCATCAACGGACGGTCGATGCCGTCATCGACCTTGAGCGACAGGTCGCGGCCCCATTCGATGCCAAAGCCAGAACCGCACGCGCTTGCCACACAGGCTGCCAAAAAGCCGATAGCAGCCGCGATACCGCCGATAACGGGAATGAACAGCACGAGCACCGACACGACGCAGATAAGCGCCGGCAAAAAGGCGATCTGGCACACGCGCTGTAGTACGCCCGGCATCTTGGTCATATCCTCAAACGCTTGAGCCACACAGCCCTTGGGCACGTTGACCACGGGCGGCTGCGTCATGACCTGCTGAGGCTGCCCCTGAGGAGCCGCACCGGCCGCTGCATTAGGAGCACCACACGCGCCACAGAACTTGTCGTTATCGCCCATGGGAGCGCCACACTGCGAACAGAACATCGAAATCATCCCTTCGAATCTTGAGCGAATCACCTGGATCGCAAACGATGTCTTGTCATCATTATCACCCAGTGTGAGGACAAATTCTCCTAGATGACGTTTTTGCAACGCGCAGGGCGTTATTTGATTGTTAGACGAGCGCGCTCGCGTTAGTTCGTTCCGCGGAAGCCCTTGCCGACGATCTCGGAGCTGTCAACGATCGTGATAAAGGCACCAGGATCGACCTCGCGCGCGTAGCGACGCAGCTGCACGGCCTCGCGGCGGCTTAGCACGCTCATGATCACCGTCACGCACTTGCCCGAGAAGGCGCCGTAGCCGCGGCTGATGGTCGCCGTACGGTTGAGATGCTTGACGATGAACTCCTCGACCTTAAGGGGTTCGGAGCAAATGATCGTGCAGACCTTACGAAGGTGAATGCTCTCGATGGCCTTGTCGACCACAAGCGTCTTGGCAAACAGGCCGAGCACGCAATACAGGCCGACGCGCGGGCCATACAAAAAGGCCGCGATAGTTACGATGCCGATATCGACCAGCAGCAACGCGCGGCCAATCTCGAGCGTGGTGCGGCGTTTGAGGATCATGGCCAGAATGTCCGTGCCACCCGTCGAGGCGCCAATATCGAAGACGATGGCGCTGCCGAGGGCCGGCAGAATCACGGCAAAGCACAGGTCGAGCCACATATCGCCCGTCATCGAGACATCAGTCGGGATAAAGAGCTCAAACAGCGAGACGTAGGCCGAAAGCGCAAAGGAGGCAAAGACGCTCCACAGGATTGCCTTACGCTCCAAAAAGATAAAGCCCAAGATGACCAGGACCGCGTTGATAATCCACATAAAGACGCCGACGGGCAGAGTCGGGAACAGCGTAGAAAGAATGACCGACACACCCGAGGTGCCGCCGAAGGCAAAGTGATTGGGCGTTTTGAAAGCCACGATGGCAAAGGCCGTGAGGATCAGGCCCAGGTTGAGCTCGGCAAAAAAGCGCGGAAAGCCTGGTTCCTGGCTGCGCTTGCGGCCGGCGCGTTCGCCTTGCTCAATAACATCGCGATCGACAACGCGCTCCATCGGCACCACCGGAGGACGATGCACCTCCTCGGCAGCACGCGATGCCGCCTCTGCCGCAGCGGCCTCAATCGCCCATGCCTTGCTTTCTGTTTCGTGCTCGTCAGCCATTACGGCAACTCCTCGTTAACAATTTGGAAACAATGCGCCCATTAGGGTAACGCGGAACGCGGCAATTGCAACCCTTAGTTAGACGAGCGGCATGCCCGCATCGGGGGCATACAAAGAACGGCCGGCCGCGCATGTTCCTGC
>ERZ838118.2497-NODE-2497-length-19503-cov-6.614510_pt1 | contig 19503 bp, 14 predicted proteins | sample MGYA00519863_ERZ838118 | MGnify/ENA primary metagenome ERZ838118 (study PRJEB31850, sample SAMEA3708827) | human gut metagenome | biome: human gut; feature: human-associated habitat; material: faeces | place: China | collected 2014 ...
TTTCCGAATCCACAGTTCGGAAATGTACAGACCGGACAAGACAGGCAGAGTCCGCCTTCTCCTAACACGTCAATATCTTCTTTCTTTAAGATTTCTCCCGCTATCACTCTCGGAAGCACCAGATCAAAAATCGTTCTCTTCGAATACATCACACATCCCGGAAGTCCCATCATCGGAATATGTTCTTCTCCGTAATATGCCAGAAGAAACATTGCTCCAGGAAGTAGCGCCATAGGTCACCATATCCGCTCCTGTATTTCGAATCGCAAGTGGGGTCTTATCATCGGGATCTACACTCATTCCACCCGTACAGATAATCATCGTTGCACCTGCCTTCAATAGTTTCTCAATCGCAGCAGTAATATGTTCCGGATCATCATCACTCAGTTCATGTCCGATTACTTCCGCGTCATATTCTGAAAGTTTCTCTTCGATGACCGGAGTAAATGTATCTTTGATTCTTCCGTAATAAACCTCATTTCCAGTCGTCACGATTCCTACTTTTTTCTTTAAGAACGGCTTGATTTCAAAAATCGGGCTGTCTCCTGCCACTTTCTTTGCACGTTCCATCTTCTCCTTTTCAATCACCAACGGAATGATTCTCGTTCCTGCCAGTTTGTCACCCTTCTTTACAGGGAAATTCCCATGACGGCTGGCGATCATCATTTCTCCCAGTGAATTAACCGCATTTAACTTCTCCGTATTAATCTTCAAAAGTCCATCACACTCTGCGATCAACTCAATCTTTCCTTCTTTGACCTCCGAAGGACGCATATGTTCATTCTTACACATATCATAGAGAATCTGTGCAGCATCATTTTCATGTAACATATTCTCATTATTTTCCCAGATGTAAATGTGATCTTTTCCGACACTTAATAGCACCGGGATATCCTCTTTCCTGATTACATGGCCTTTGCGGAATACAGCATCTTTAGTCACCCCTTTGATGATCTGCGTGATATCATGGCATAATACCTGCCCCACTGCATCTTCCGTTTTCATCAATTTCATAATAATTTACCTCCCGTCAGTTCTTCTAACTTTTTTTCTATCGCAATTGATTTTAAATATAACTTCTGGTGTTTTTCTCTTGCTTCTTTGCTCTTGCATTTCTCATAGCTTGCTTCAAACCGTTCTTCAATCGTTACGATTTTTGTATCTTTTACCCGTTTATCCGCATAGAACAATACCTCTGCCATATCAAGCGTGCTCTTATCCGCACTATCCCCAGGCCTCACAGCATTGTGGTATCTTACAAGTTCTGCTATCTCCTTATAGCCTTCCCTCTCTAACAGATCTGCTCCTACTTTGGCGTGATGCGATTTTGTCCTTGCAATATCATGTAAAAGTGCTGCTTTTTTCAATGTCTTCCAACACTCTTCCTGCAAATACCACGGATATTCTTCTGCGATATCCTGTATAACAAGTTCGGACATCTTTTTACGGATCCGCTCCATATACGTCGCCACCGCAGCCATATGCTGTCTGACATTCTCCGGAGTCTGGCTAAGATCATATAACCGACGGATTTCTTTCTGATCCATGCAAGAGGACGGTAAGAAACCGATTTCTTTCGCAAGCAATGTTCCGTCTTCTTTTTCCTGTATCACGGTTACTCCCGCATACGGTTTCGAGAACTCAAACAGCTCATTTACAGACTTTCCCAAAAGCTCGCACAGATACGCCCGCATCACTCCCGCATGTGTTACTATAAGAATATCTTCTTTCGTCTCTTTCCGGATCTGATCCAGACATTCTCCAAAACGTATCCCCGCCTGTGCAAATGATTCTCCCCCTGGCAACACATAATAGCCGATATTCTTTCCGCGTTCTTCGTACTCTTTACTTTTTTTAATCTCAGAAAATTTGCGATTCTCCCATTCGCCTACATTTATTTCCCTAAAATCTCTGCAGATTGTAATCTCCGTTTTCTCTATATTCAATCTTTCTGCAACAATCTCTGCGGTTTCCACGCATCGCTTCAAGGGGCTGCTGTAGACTTTTCTCATGCCTTTCTTCGACAGCCATTCCGCGATTTTCTTCGCCTGCCTTTTTCCATCTTCACTAAGTGGAATATCGGTAATGCCAATACACCTTGGTTCGTCCAACACAGGAATCCCATGCCTCAGGAGATATATTTTTCTACTCGTCCCCATCTTAATCCCCCTTACTTTTTATTATTTTGCTGATTCCTCAGCTACGTTTTCTCACCTTTGTTTTATCAATACCGCTGTTCCATGCAGATCCATGAGTGGCACAAGATATAACTGCTGTTCTTCACAAAATCTCCGAACTGCCATGCCAACTCCCGGAAACTGTCTACTATTATAATCATGGATAAGAATCATACCGCCAACGCTCAATCTTGGATAAAAATAGGTAAGGCCCTGATAAGTTGGTTCATAGAGATCCGTATCCAGGCTGACAACCGCCACTTCTTTCAAATCTGTCTCTACTGCTTGCTCAATAAAGTTCAAGCTTTTCTTTTCACCTGCTTCTTCGTTTTTTATATCTGTCATAACGGTAAGTGTGTTAGCTCTATTTAAGAGCTGCAAAAGTAACAATAAAAAGTGGAAATGAGAAAAACGGAGCCATAGAATTAAAAAAAATCCAGAATAATGGAGTAGGTTTTTTTATCCATTCCGTCTTTATTATAAAACGAACTCTAATTTATGCAGAAAAAAGACACTATACAAGATAAAGATAATGAACGTGATCCGTTGATTTCCTATTTCCGGACTTTGGAGAAAGAAGTACCCGAAGCGGATATAGAAAAACGCTGGAATGCTTTAATGCAAAATGTAAATCGCGAGCCTGTTTCCAAACGACACAGGTATTTGCGAATATATATGTTAGCGGCAGGGGTGGCTGCTTTATTTGCAGGTATCGCCTGGGGAACAAAAATATATATGGATCATCATTCACATTCCATAGATACTGCTATTGCATTATTGGAACAATGTACGACTGATACGGTGCAACAGGTGCTTCTTATCACTCATGCACAGCAACGGATAGAAGTGGATAAAGGCGCCCGTATCAGTTATTCGCAGGAAGGAGAGGCTTCGGTCAATGAGCAGCAAGTGGAAAGTAAACCGCAAAAGACGGAGTATAACCAATTGATTGTTCCTAAAGGGAAAACATCGCGGTTGGTACTGGCTGACGGGACTTCGCTGTATGTAAACGCTGGTACTAAGGTCGTATATCCTAGTGTGTTTGAGGGTAAATCCCGTGAAATCTATGTAGACGGCGAGATTTTCATTGATGTAAAGAAGGATACTGAAAAACCATTTATAGTGAAAACTTCCGGTTTTGATATCCGTGTGACGGGAACTGCTTTCAATGTCGATGCTTACAAAGCAATGCGTGAGGCAGAAGTGGTTTTGGTGCGTGGCTCTATCATAGTGAAAGATCATGCAAATAAGGAGACCGCCGTAAAACCGAACGAGTTGTTGAAATTATCCGAAGGGGTGGCTAATGTCAAACGTTCTGTTAATGCGGAAGAATATACGGCATGGACGAAAGGACACTTTCCTTTGGAAGGGCGTGATATGAGTACTATATTGCAACGACTTTCCCTCTATTATGGTTGTGAAATTACTTGTGATCCGTCTATCGAAAATTTCCCTTTACAAGGAACGATTGATTTAAGTGTGCCACTGCAAAAGGTTCTTGAAAGAATTTCAAAAATACACCCTATCGGTATCCGTGCAACTGCTAATGGATATTATTTGTTTATTAACCGAAATACTAATCTTTAAAAACACACGATGCCTATGAAAAAGAAAAAGTAACACTTCACTCAACTTCTGGTAGAAGATATAGTCAAAGACTGCTCTACCTTTAATCTTTTAATTTATTTTATTAATCCCTCGTGGTATTTTTCATTCAAATAAAAAAGCCCGGATAACCTCACATTATCCGAGCCTGGATGAATGACATTTTATGCCATGAGCATCTAAACTATTATGCAAAAATATGGATTATTTTAGAAGAAAACAAATTTCGGCAATGTTATTGTTCTTTGCATTGCTTCTTCCGATTTCCATGGTTGCCATGGAACAAAACAATGGAGTATTTTCATTCAAATTACAGGATGTTACTGTGAAAGATATATTCAAGTATATCGAGAAAAACAGTGAATATATCTTTTTATATTCTACGGATAAAAACTTATTGAAAAAAATCAATGTGGATGTCAATAAGAAAGATATTACTCAAGTTTTGGATGAAATATTAAAGAACACAACACTAATCTATGATATAGACGGGAAGCAGATAATTATACGAGAGAAAAACGCTTCCGAAAAATCGCAGCAAAAGACAACGCAAAAGAAAAAAACAATTCGTGGAATCGTTTCCGATGATAGCACACAGGAACCTATTATCGGAGCTACTATAAGGGTGAACGGAAGTATGACAGGAACTACCTCGAATATAGAAGGTGACTTTGTTTTGGAATGTGCTGTGGGAGATACCTTGACTGTTTCCTTTGTTGGTTATCAGGATCGGTCGGTTTTGGTAAAGAGTGGTAATATTTATGCTATTGCTTTAAAAGAGTCTGCAGCAGAACTGGGAGAGGTAGTCGTTACTGCATTTGGTGTAGGGCAGAAGAAAGAATCGCTTGTGGGATCTATTCAGCAGATCAAGCCGCAGGAACTTAAAGTACCTTCTTCGAGTTTGAGTACTGCTTTTGCAGGACGTATGGCCGGTGTGATAGCGGTGCAACGCAGTGGTGAACCGGGAGCTGATGGCGCTAACTTTTGGATCCGTGGTAAATCGACCTTCAATGGTAACACTTCTGCTTTGATTATCATGGATGGGGTTGAAATTAGTTCAACGGAATTGAATGCGTTGGATCCTGAGGTTATTGAAAGTTTTTCTATTCTGAAAGATGCTACTGCTACGGCGTTGTATGGTACACGTGGTGCCAATGGAGTGATGATTGTTGCGACTAAAAACGGTAAGAATCTGGATAAGCCTATTATTAATTTTCGGTTGGAAGGAGCTATATCTACAATGACGCGTGTGCCCAATATGGTTGACGGTCCCACGTATATGAAAATGTTTAATGAAGCGGTATCGCGTCCGGGATGCGATGTAAGCCCTTATTCACAGGAAAAAATTGACGGTACTATTGCAGGATTGAATCCTTATATTTATCCTAATGTAGATTGGTTTGATGAAATATTTAATAAGAGTGCTTTTTCTGAACGTGCCAATTTTAATATACGTGGAGGTAGTTCGAAAATGGATTACTTTATGAGTGCCAGTTTTAAGCATAGTAACGGACATTTAAAGTCATTAAGCAAGGACTATTTTTCATATAATAATAATGTGCGTAATTATAATTACGACTTTATAAACAATTTGAATATTAGTGCGACCAGAACTACTAAAATATCTTTAGGGTTGAATCTTTCTGTTGCCGATAAGAAATCTCCTTTAATGGATGTGAATGATATTTTCCAACTTTCTATGGAAGCAAATCCGGTAGATTTTCCAGTACGTTTTCCTGCAAATATGTCAGACCGTGATTTTGTTTTATGGGGAGACAAACCTGGTGGCATTCATGGACAAGGATGGTATAGAAATCCGGTGGCGGAATACGTGACAGGATACAAAACAAATTTGCGTACTACTATTACTGCTAATTTCAAATTGGCACAAGAATTAGATATGATTACTAAGGGTTTGAAATTTACAGGATTATTTTCATTTAAAAATTATAGTAGTTCATCTACAGAACGTAGTGCTAGCTATAACCATTACTATATGTCTTCTTATGATCCTTCATCCATGGAATATAAAATAACCCGTATTGGTGACGAACAAAGTACCGCATTGACAAATGACGGTAGTCGGAACGGGGATAGGAAAATGTATTTTCAGGCTATCTTGGACTATAATCGTATTTTTAAAGAAGTACACGATTTGAATATTATGTTCCTTTATAATCAGGAACAATATGATATTAATGGTCCTACTACACTTTTTTCATCTTTGCCGCAACGGAAGCAAGGAGTAGCTGGACGTGTATCTTATTCTTATGATGGCCGTTATTATATTGAGGGAAATTTTGGTTATAACGGTTCGGAGAATTTCGCTAAAGGACATCGATTTGGCTTTTTCCCTTCAATAGCTGTTGGTTATAACATCTCAAATGAAAAATTCTGGCAGCCAATAAAACCGGTCATTTCAAATCTGAAAATCAGAGGTTCGTGGGGATTGGTTGGCAATGATGCTACGAATGCAGGGCGCTTTGCTTATATGGAAGATCTTGTATTGGGTGGTAGCGATTCCTATACGACGGGTATTAGGCAAGATACGTATTATTCCGGTCCGTCATGGAATAGATATTTTAACCCTGATTTAACTTGGGAAGTTGGTGAAAAAATTAATTTGGGGCTTGATTTACAGTTATTCAATGACTTTAATCTGACATTTGATATATTTAGAGAAAAGCGCCGTGATATTTTTATGACCCGTGAAAATTCCATTCCGGAAATTGTTGGTACAGGTGAAACTAAAATTACTTCCAACAATGGAGAAATGGAGAACAAAGGATTAGATTTAGCTATAGACTACAATAAACAAATCACGAAAGATTTTTTCCTTTCTTTCAAAAGTACATTGACTTTTGCTCGTAACAAGGTCTTGAAAATGGATGAGTCTCCGTATTTTGAATATCCGGGATTGTCCGATGTAGGGCATCCATTGGGTACTTACTGGGGATATGTAGCTGATGGACTTTTCCCCGACCAAGAAACTATTGACAATTCTCCGCGCCAAGATTTAGGTTATACACCACAGCCGGGTGATATTAAATATGTAAATCAGCCTAATGCAAAAGGAGAATATGATAATGTAATTAATAGTAATGATCGTGTGGCTATTGGTCATCCTTATGATCCGGAGCTTGTATATGGTTTCGGCCCTTCTATGAAGTGGAAAAACTGGGACTTTTCTTTCTTTTTCCAAGGAGTGGCTCGTACCTCTTTCATGATGTATGGTATGCATCCCTTTGGCACAACGAGTATTAAAAATATGTTACAATTTGTGGCTGATGATCATTGGAGTGTTGATAATCCTAATCCAAATGCAGCGTATCCACGCTTGACTAAAGATAGTAATGGTAATAACGATCAGTATTCTACTTATTGGTTAAGGAATGCAGCTTTCTTGAAATTAAAAAATGCGGAGATAGGTTATACTTATAAAGGTATGCGCTTTTATTTAAGTGGGGTCAACTTACTGACATTTTCTCCTTTCAAGCATTGGGATCCTGAAATGGGAGGTGGTAATGGTCTTTATTATCCTACCCAGAGAGTGTTCAATATTGGTTTTCAAATGACCATACAGTAATCAAACGATACAAAATTATAAAACTATGAAACTTAAATATTTGTTCTGTGGACTTTTTTTGCTAGGCTTGTCAGCTTGTAACTATTTGGATATTGTACCAGATGAAGTTGTGAAAGAAGAAGATTCTTACGAAACTCCGGATTTGGTACGGAATTACCTTTATTCATGTTATTCTTTTCTTCCTACCAACAGAGCGATTAGTAATAATGCTTATTGGATGATGTGTGGGGCGGAAACTTCTTTTTATCGTAAAGAAATGTTTTCTACTTTTAATGAAGGTACATACGGGCCTTCCAGTCTGCACATGACTTCTGATACATGGTCTCCTATCTGGGAAGGTATCCGGCAGTGCTATATGTTTCTGGATATCCTGGATAAGGCAAAAAATCTGGTTCCTACAGATAAGCAACATTATCGTGGCGAAGCTAATTTTTTGATAGCTTATTATCATTTTCTGTCCTTGCGTTCTTACGGTCCTACATGTATTATTGATAAACTTTATGACCCAAAGTTGGATGTTGAAGAATTTCCTGAACGTAGTAGTTATGATGAGGTGGTAGAGTTCATAAATCGCAAGCTTGATGAAGCTTTTCCTGATTTGGCTACCACATATTCCGGAAAAGATTTTGGGCGAGCTACACAAGTAGCTGTCTATGCATTGAAATCCCGGCTTTATTTATATGCGGCTTCACCGTTATTTAATGGTAACAGTGAGATGTATGCCGATTTTAAAAGTAAGAAAGACGGACGCCATTTGATTGCACAGGAATACTCGGAAGACAAATGGAGAAAAAGTGCGGAAATCTCTTTGCAGGCTATTACAGAACTGGAAAAACTGAATTTCCGGCTTTATGATGATAATGATGCAGGTACTCCTGACGATAATCGTCCGGGATTATCTAATCCGGCACAACGTAGAATACGTTATTCTGTGATTGATTTTTCAAATCCAAGTCCGGAAGTCATTTGGGCTGATACCCGGAAAGAAGGATACTATGATATTCAGAATCGGTCTATTCCTCGCCAATATATTGACATTGTGTATGATGGTTCAGGCGGTATAGCGCCTACATTGCAAATGGTGGAATCGTTTTATACAAAGAATGGATTGCCAATGGATAAAGATAAGACATATGATTATGACGGGAGGTTTAATATTGTTGAGCTACCGGTGAATTATGACGGAAACAATTACTCGAATGTTAGTAATGGTACTTCTATAAAAATGCATCTTGACAGAGAGCCGCGTTTTTATGCAAACATAGGTTTTCATCATGGTTTCTATGAAATCACGCAGTATGACGGCGAGATAACGAGTGATGATCCTGCCAAGCGGGTCATTGTGGAGGAATTACGCAATAATGACCGTCATGGTAAGCGAAATCAAGACCTTTATTATTCTGTTACCGGATATCATAACAAAAAACTGGTGCATCCTTCGTATGAAGATGGCGTGGTGCACTATCCGCTACCTCTTTTCCGTATGGCTGAAATGTATTTGAATTATGCAGAAGCTTTGGTGGAGATTGGAGAATTGGATAAAGCTAAAGATTATATCGATAAAGTGCGTGTACGTGCGGGCATTCCCAAAGTAGACGAGGCCTGGGATAATTTTTCTACTAACCCCGGTTACCAAGACACAAAAGAAGGATTGAGGGAGATTGTCAGACAGGAACGTTCTCTTGAATTTTATCTTGAAGGTCAGAAGTTCTTTGATATTCGTCGGTGGAAAATTGCAGAGAAATATTTGGGGATACCCGATTTAGGTTTGAATGTGGCTGCCAATGATGATGCAGGATTCTTCCAGGTAAGAGAGATTCCTTTGATCCGTAATTTCCATAAAGGACAGTACTTAATGCCTATTCCGATGAAGGAAACTAATAAAATGCCACAATTAGTGCAGAATCCATATTATAATTGATTCTTTCTCTCTTAACTTTTTTATTTAGTGGCCGGGTCGACCGCAGTTATTCTTTGGTCTTCCCGGCCCTACTTTTTATAATAAGTATTATGAAGACATTGTTATATACTATTTTTTTTAGTTTGTTTGGAATACATTTATTGGCACAATCCAACAAGGCTGTCTGTTTGGACGGTAAAGACAATAATCTGCGTATAGGTATGGATACCTTATGCCGCCATTGGACATTGGAAGCATGGATTAAACCTGATAATAATGAATGGAAGTCGCAGGAAGTGATTATTGGCGGTGGAGAATACAGTGAACTCAATTCGTTGGACTATCTGCCGTTGGTGATAGATCATGGACGATTGTGCAATGTAGCTACAGGATTGGTTGGGGAAGAAATTCCTAAAGGAAAGTGGACGCATGTAGCAGCAGTCTGTAATGGACGTTGTATCTTGTTATATATTAATGGCCGGGAAGTCGCTCGTAAAGATACTGCCACTGTCATTTTACCCGGAGCAATCGGAATCAATGAATCATCAGAGAGCGCTTTTGGTGGTTGCATTGATGAAGTGCGCATTTGGAAAACAGGATTGACGGAAAAGGAATTGAATGAATGGATGTATCGTCCGGTCACAGCACGGCACAGTCAGTTTGATTGTTTGAAAGGTTATTATAATTTTGATGATTTATCGGAGGATATCTCTATCAATAGAGCTGCGGAGGGACGGTTGTCATTTCATTTGCGTAACGGCCGTCTGGAGCAATATAAGTCTGCCCCTTTAGCTTATGCGGTTGAAAATGATAACCCTTTATTTCGTGCGGAATATGGAGAACAAGAATTGTTCAAGGTAGTGGCTTTGCCTGCCGAATGGGATGTTGACCGGGGAAAACGAGACTTTCAACTGTTAAAACTACGTATAGAGACTCAAGGTGAACAGTCGCCTAAAGCGGTAAAAGAACTGGTGCTTGATTTTGGAAATTGTACTTCGTTGAAAGATATCGAACGGATCCATATTTATAATACCGGGTCGAAACCTCGTTCGAATGTACGGATTGAATTGGTAAAAGGCGGATTGATCCCGAAATCCGGAAAGATGAAGATACGTCTTTCGGAAAACGAATCCACGCGGTTGAAACATGGTACCAACTATCTATTAGTTACGGTCGATGTCAATGCTGAGGCTGTATTGGGTAATTGCTTGGGAGTAAACGTTCAGTCTGTAAAAATAGGCCGTCGTTCTATTACTCCCATATTATCCGATGATTGTCTCCCGGTAATGATTACATCTGATAGCCGGAATAATAAGAAATATCTGAAAGTACTCCAATGGAATATCTGGCACGGAGGTAAACATTTGGGCAAAGATGGGCGCGAACGTATTATCGATCTGATTAAGCAGTCCGGTGCTGATGTTGTTACTATGCAAGAAGGATACGGTTCGCAAGAAATGATAGCAAAAGCTATCGGATTTAATTTACAGACTCCTTCTCCAGGGGATAATTTGTGTTTGTTTAGCCGTTATCCTATACAGAAAATTAAGACGAAGAATACTTTTTATTCAAATCCTGCTATAATCACGCTCCCTTCCGGGAAAAAGGTGTATCTGAATGCTTGCTGGTTGCGTTATGCCTACCGGCCGGAATATACTTGTTATTATGCTAATTATGGAATGGACACTCATAGGTGGGCTGCGGAGGATAGTATATTAGCTTTGGTCGATATGAAACGTCTGTTGGAGAATGACTTGATTCCTTATGTGGATTCTTCTATGCCGGTCATTATCGGTGGGGACTTTAATTCGTGCAGCCATTTGGATTGGACGCATAAGGCGGCTCCTATTCATTTCGGATATATAGCTGAGGAACTGCCCGTGTCACGTTATATGCTTGATAAAGGTTTTAGGGATACTTTCAGAGAGATAAACCCGGATGAATTGGAACGGGGCGAAGGAACGTATGCGGTCATTTACGGACAGTCGCAGACTTCTCGTATTGATTTTATTTATAGTAAAGGTAATGGAATAAAAACTGTTGCTTCGAAGATTGTACGTACAATGCCTGAGATAGATGACGTATGGCCTGGAGACCATGCTGCTGTATTAACAGTGTTCGAACTTGAATAGAAAGGAGGAAATTGTGAAAATATATAATATCATAAGATTAGCTGGATTCATTGGAGTTTGGTTGTTTCTGTTGCAATCTTGTAAAGATGAGGAACAATTAAATTCAAAATTTGAAATTGAGGGAACTGCTTTGCAACAGAGCTTGGACGGGAATGCTTCTACCGTTGTCGTTCAGGTAAAGACTACGCTTCCTATGTCGGATTGGCAGGTGGAAAGTGATGCGGACTGGCTTAAAGTTTATAAAGAGGCTGATCCGGAAAAAGGACAGGTTATAGTGATGAAGGCAGAGTCTAATAATACTCGTGATAATAGAACTGCTACGATATCCGTAACATCTGCTATTCATGATTATACGATTACGGTGTTACAGTTTTCTACCTTCGAGGTGCCTGAAGATATCCAGGTAAAGGTTATTGGAGGCAAAGATTCGGAACATCAAAATGGTCGTGGAATTGAATGTTCTTTTGACGGAAAGTTTACTCCTGAAGCTGATGGCTATCATTCTTTATTTGGAAAATCAGCAAATTTTCCAGTGTCGCTCGAATATTATTTTGAACCGGATACAGAGATTGATTATGTGATTTATCATACCCGTGCCGGCAATGGTAATTTTGGTCGGGTGGAAGTTTATACGGCCACTGATATCGGACATACTGATTGGGTGAAATATGGGGAATACGATTTTCGTGGACAAGATATGGCGTCACGGGTTTTGTTTGACGAGACAAAGCGTGTTAGCGGCATTAAATTTATGGTATATTCAGGATATAATAACTTTGTGAGTTGTGATGAAATGGAGTTTTTCCGATATAATAAAGAAAGCTCGGTGAATGACCAATTACTTAAAGTCTTCACAGATCTTTCATGTACTGCCTTGAACGAAGGTGTCACAGAAGATGTTATCAATGAATTGCCGGGATACTTTGCCCGTTTGGCTTTAGCTCTGTATAATGATACATACGATACACATGAGAAAGAGTTCCGAATCAGAAAGTATGCCCCGTACAGTGATGTTGTCGAATGGGCAGACAAATTGATGACTAAAAAATATGGCAATCTTGATAATCCTACCGGTATATCGGTGGAGAAAGATGAAGAAATCATCGTATTGGTCGGAGATACATACGGACAGCAACTCTCTTTGCAAGTGATAGGAGAGACTTATACGAATGATGAAGAAGATAGAGGTTGGATAGTCAACTCAAGTGGTTCTATTTATTTTCTATCTCCGGGTATAAACAAATTGACGATGAAAGAATCCGGGCAATTATTTGTGATGTATACAGCTATGCTCAATGATGACAGGGCTAAACCTGTAAACATTCATATTCCTTCAGGTAGTGGAAAAGTGACCGGCTTTTTTGATTTGAAAGATCATAAGACGGATCAGAAATATGCACAGTTGTTGGCTGCGGCAAACCATAAGTATTTTTGTGTTCGTGGTAATAAGATCATGTTTTATTTCCATACTGAAAAATTACGGAGTTTTGTTCCCGATAGAATACTTTCCGCCATTAACTTGTGGGATGATATTGTTGGCTGGGAACAGGAATTAATGGGGATTGAAGATGTATGGCCTTCACAAATGAATAATCATATTTTTGCTATTTCACCGGAATATGGGTATATGTGGGCGTCGGATTATCGTGTGGCTTTTGTTTATACTTATCTTGATAATATCTTATTGAGGGATAATGTAATGGCAGATAAAGATAATGCCTGGGGACCTGCACATGAGATCGGACACATTCATCAGAAAGCGATAAACTGGCCTGGTTGTACTGAATCTTCCAATAATTTATTTTCTAATTATGTGCTTTATAAATTAGGCAAATATTGTTCTCGTGGTAGTGAACTTTTTCATTTGGCTGATGCGCGTTTTGTAGAAGGACAGGCTTGGTTCGACATGGGAAACCCACATCACATGAATGAAGATACCGAAATCCATATGCGTATGTATTGGCAACTGTGGAATTATTATCATCGGTGTGGTTATAATGAAAAATTTTGGCAAACGCTTTTCCAATTATTACGGGCAGATCGTATTGATGAGAATAACCCGGGAGCTGCTCAATTGAAGTTAGCGGTAAAGGCTTCACAGGCTGCTCATGAGGATTTGAGTGACTTTTTTGAATTGTGGGGATTCTTTATACCGGGAAAGGGTGTCATCGAACAATATGGAACTTATGATTATCTTGTAACAGAGGAAATGATTCGGAAAGCAAAGGCGGAGATGTCTATCTATCCTAAACCGAAACACGCGTTTCAATATATTGAAGACCGTAAAGCCGGAGATATTGGTTTGGATAGTGAGCCTTCGGATGTCGGGTATTATACACAGTTTAAAGGTAGTGTAAAACCGGTCAGCAGTGAAGTATATTGCACGGTTAACGGTCGTAGATATTCAGTGAAGAATGGAGAGAATGCTGTGGCTTTCGAGTTACGTCGTGGGGCAGCGGACGGTGACCTGCTTTATTTTTTTAATATGTATGGGTATGATATACCTGGTGGAATTGATCTGGCTGATGCTAAGCTTTATGCAGTCCAGGCCGATGGGAGGCGTGTAGAAATACCTGTTCGTTAATATATTCGTCAGATATTAATGTTTTAGAAAAACCTTCATTTTCGGATATTTACAAAATAAATCCGTCGATGAAGGTTTCTCTATTTTTCGGATATCTGCCCGAACTGTATGCGTAGCTTGCGGATAGATTTGGCAAGGGAGTTCATAGATGATTGCGGATTGATATCCAACACTTCGCTAATCTCTTTATGAGTTAATCCCTTTATGTAAAATAAATAAAGAATTTGTTTCTGTTGATTGGGCAAAGAATTGATTGTCTGCAATAAGGTTTGATATTTTTGCAGTTCCTCATCATTTTTAGAAAAGAATGTCTTGAATACTTCAGCATCATCAGGAATTAAGAATTCCATATCATCGATGCTGACTATATCTTTTTGGGCTGCGTAATAATCGTAGATTATATTACGCATAGCACGGAGTAGGTATATCTTTATATTAGAAATGTTATCGATATTTTCACGTTTACAAAGTTTAGTGAATATTTCTTGGATAAAGTCCTGAACCAACTCAGAATCGTTGGTTAGTTTTAATCCATAGTTATACAACAAATTATAGTACTTCTTATAAGAAAGTTCTAGTATGTATAGTAGTTTATCTTTTTTTCCATGAAAAACCTTTGCAGCAAGGTCTTTTTCCTCAAATTCCATATTTAATGCTCTGGTGATAATTATATTCATCGGCTATATTATGAAAAAAAAAGGAATAAAACCTCAAAAATAGAAAAAAAGTTTAGACTATCTGCCAATTGCTTTCTAATTCAGGTTTTTAACACATCTTCTGATAGATACGGATGTGATTACTTAACCGGAATATAGCCGCTCTTTTTTATAATCTCCTGTCCTTCGGGTGAAAGAATAAACTGAATCAAGGGGGTGACTGCCTCTTTGTTTTTTACATTGTAATAGTAATAAAGAGGGCGCACGATCGGATATGTTTTGTTGGTGGCATTTTCTACCGAAGGCGTAGCATAATGGCTTCCGTCATAGGATACGGAGAGAGTCTTGATACGCGGAGATACATAGGCCAGACCGACATATCCGATGGCTCCTTTTGTCTGGCTGACAGACTGGATAATGGCACCGGTGGCAGGCATGGAAAGGCTGCTCGACATATAATTTTTGTTTTTCAATACGCTTTCCTTGAAAAATTCGTAAGTTCCGGAAGATGTTTCACGGGAGTACACTACTATTTTGCGGTCGTCTCCGCCCACTTGTTTCCAGTTGGTGATCTTTCCACGGAAAATGTCTTCCAATTGCTGGCGGGTAAGTTGTTTCACAGGATTGGAAGGATGTACCACTACGGCAAGAGCATCATAGGCTACAATGATTTCGTCTACATCCTGTCCGGCTTCCTTGATTTTCATCTTTTCGCTGAACTTGATCGGACGGGAGGCCATGGCGATGTCCGTTGTGTTATCCATTAAAGCGGAGATACCTACACCGGTTCCTCCGCCGGTCACTGTGACACGGGCGTCAGGGTGCTGGTTCATAAACCGTTCTGCTGTCTGCTGGGCGACAGGCAATACAGTGTCGCTGCCTTTGATACGTTGTGCATTGACACTAAGAGAGAGTAGGGAAAAGGCGATTAATAAGTTTCTTCTCACTTTCATAAATTATTCTTTTTATTGCTGGTGCAAATAAAACAATTGGATATTACATTCTTGTTTCATGTAGGGTGGAAATAGATGTTGTAATACAAATGTAATATGATTGAAACATTTCCTTCAAACATTAGTCACATCCCCTTAATAAGGAGATGCTTTCTTTGCATCAGAATTCAAATAGGTATGAAAAAGTTTTTTGAAAAGATTATAGAAGGTGTTCTGACTTGTAGTGGTTTCGTAACGAGCATTACAATTCTGCTTATCGTTCTTTTCCTGTTTACTGAAGCTTTCGGGCTATTCAAAAGTAAAGTGATTGAAGAAGGATATGTGTTGGCGCTGAATAAGAGTAATAAGGTAAGCGTGCTGACTCCGGCGCAGATAAAGAATGTTTTCGATGAGGAGATAACGAACTGGAAAGAACTCGGCGGGAAAGACCTGCCTATCCGGGTTTTCCGTCTGGAGGATATAACACAGTATTATACCGAAGAAGAACTCGGCCCCGCTTATGAATATGCAGGTGAGAAGATAACGGAACTAGTGGAAAAGATGCCGGGTATTGTGGCATTTGTTCCGCAGAAGTTTATCGTTCATCCTGACGCGGTGCATCTTATAGAAGATAACACGATTTCGGTAAAGGATGTTTTTGCAGGTGCCGAATGGTTTCCGACGGCAACTCCGGCAGCACAGTTCGGATTTCTGCCTTTGATTGCCGGTACGTTGTGGGTAAGCTTGTTTGCTATTCTTTTTGCATTACCGTTCGGACTTTCGGTTTCTATTTATATGTCCGAAGTGGCAAATCCGAAGGTACGGAGCTGGCTGAAACCTATTATTGAATTATTGAGTGGTATTCCTTCCGTTGTATACGGCTTTTTCGGATTGATCGTTATTGTTCCGTTGATTCAGAAACTGTTTGATCTTCCGGTGGGCGAGAGTGGATTGGCAGGAAGTATCGTGCTGGCTATTATGGCATTGCCTACCATAATTACGGTGACGGAGGATGCGATGAGAAACTGTCCGCGTGCTATGCGGGAGGCGAGTTTGGCATTAGGAGCTTCGCAATGGCAGACTATATATAAGGTAGTGATTCCTTATTCTATTTCGGGGATTACTTCCGGAGTAGTGCTTGGCATCGGACGGGCTATCGGTGAAACAATGGCGGTGTTAATGGTGACGGGTAATGCTGCCGTAATTCCGACTACTATTCTCGAACCGTTGCGTACCATTCCGGCTACCATTGCGGCGGAATTGGGAGAAGCTCCTGCCGGTGGTCCGCATTATCAGGCCTTGTTTATGTTGGGCGTCGTGCTGTTCTTCATCACACTAATTATTAACTTTAGCGTGGAATACATTTCTTCTAAAGGATTAAAACGTAGTAAATAAAATGGAAATGTGTAGTAATAATAAGGCTAAACATCGTTCGCAGAAGCTGGCTTTCGGAATTTTCCGTTTGTTGAGTCTTTGTATTGTGCTGATACTCTTTGCAATTCTCGGGTTTATTATATATAAAGGCAGTGGTGCTATCAGTTGGGAGTTTATCACTTCAGCACCTACGGACGGTATGAGGGGTGGAGGTATCTGGCCGGCTATCGTAGGTACTTTTTATCTAATGGTGGGTAGTGCGTTGTTTGCTTTCCCGGTAGGTGTGATGAGTGGCATCTACATGAATGAGTATGCGCCGAAAGGAAAATTGGTACGCTTTATCCGGGTAATGACGAATAACCTGAGTGGTATTCCCTCTATTGTGTTCGGTTTGTTTGGTATGGCATTGTTTGTCAATTATATGGGCTTTGGTGACAGTATCCTAGCGGGTTCTTTGACGTTAGGCTTACTTTGTGTACCTTTGGTGATACGTACTACGGAAGAAGCGTTGAAGGCTATTCCGGATAGTATGCGTGAAGGTAGTCGGGCATTGGGAGCAACAAAGTTGCAAACGATCTGGCATGTAATTCTGCCTATGGGAATGCCGAACATTATCACCGGGCTGATTCTGGCTTTAGGGCGTGTTTCGGGTGAAACGGCTCCTATTCTGTTTACTTGCGCCGCTTACTTCCTGCCGCAGTTGCCGACCGGTATTCTTGACCAGTGTATGGCGTTGCCTTATCACTTGTACGTGATTTCGACCAGTGGAACGGATATGGAGGCGCAGTTGCCGTTAGCTTATGGCACTGCATTGGTCCTGATTGTGATTATCCTACTGGTGAATCTGCTGGCTAATGCTTTGAGGAAATATTTTGAAAAAAGAGTAAAGACGAATTAAATAATATATGGATACAGTAAAAATAGATGCGCGTGATGTGAATTTCTGGTATGGTGATTTCCATGCTTTGAAAGGAATCAGTATGCAGATTGAGGAAAAATCGGTTGTTGCGTTTATCGGGCCTTCCGGTTGTGGAAAGTCTACCTTTCTCCGGCTTTTCAACCGGATGAATGATTTGATTCCCGCTACCCGCTTGGAGGGGGAGATTCGTATTGACGGACAGAATATATATGCGAAAGGAGTGAAAGTGGACGAACTTCGTAAAAATGTGGGAATGGTGTTCCAGCGTCCTAATCCTTTTCCGAAAAGTATCTTCGAGAATGTGGCTTATGGACTTTGTGTGAATGGAGTGAAGGATAATGCATTCATTCGTCAACGGGTGGAAGAAACGCTGAAAGGGGCTGCGCTTTGGGATGAAGTGAAAGATAAACTGAAAGAATCGGCCTATGCTTTGTCCGGCGGGCAGCAGCAGCGTCTTTGTATCGCTCGTGCAATGGCGGTATCTCCTTCAGTGTTGTTGATGGATGAGCCTGCTTCTGCACTCGACCCTATTTCTACGGCTAAAGTGGAAGAATTGATTCACGAATTAAAGAAGGACTATACGATTGTGATTGTAACGCATAATATGCAGCAGGCAGCTCGTGTAAGTGATAAGACCGCGTTCTTTTATATGGGTGAAATGGTGGAATTTGACAATACGAAGAAGATTTTCACGAATCCGGAGAAAGAGGCTACGCAGAATTATATTACAGGACGTTTCGGATAGTTTGTACCGGAATGGCGGGGATAAATAGGAATATTAACACTTATATATAATAGACTATGGTAAAGTTTATAGAATCGGAACTCATTCTATTGAAGAAGGAAATTGACGAGATGTGGACGTTGGTGTATAATCAGCTTGACCGTGCCGGGGAGGCTGTTTTGACACTCGACAAGGAGTTGGCGCAACAGGTAATGGTCCGTGAACGCCGGGTGAATGCCTTCGAACTAAAAATAGACAGTGATGTGGAAGATATTATCGCACTATACAATCCGGTAGCAATCGACCTTCGTTTTGTATTGGCTATGCTGAAGATTAATACGAATCTGGAACGCTTGGGAGACTTTGCGGAAGGGATTGCCCGTTTCGTGATACGTTGCAAAGAACCGGTGCTTGACGCTGAGTTAATGACGCGTCTGCGTTTGGGTGAGATGCATGCTGAGGTACTTTCAATGTTGGAACTGGCAAAACGTGCCTTGCATGAGGAGAGTATTGAAATGGCAACTACCGTATTCGGCAAAGATAATCTGCTGGACGAAATCAACGCACAGGCAACGGGAATCCTTGCCGATTATATCATTGAACATCCTGAAACAGTACATACGTGTGTGGATTTGGTGAGCGTTTTCCGTAAATTGGAACGTTCCGGCGACCACATTAATAATATCGCCGAAGAGATTGTTTTCTTCATTGACGCCAAGGTATTAAAGCATAGCGGAAAGATAGACGAGAACTATCCGAATAGATAATTTTTTGCAGGTTTTTAAACAGAAATTAGGGCTCCTTAAAATTTTATCCTATATTTGTCTCCTATAACGGGTAAGTTACAGGCGTTTTTGCGTCAAATGATAATAAATCCAAAGAATTTTCAAAAAGATGTTATATGACATGTTTTA